>Ga0187867_10000871_pt1 | contig 26490 bp, 19 predicted proteins | sample June2016WEW_13_1_FD_132976 | JGI IMG/M metagenome (GOLD analysis project Ga0187867, IMG submission 132976) | Peatland microbial communities from SPRUCE experiment site at the Marcell Experimental Forest, Minnesota, USA - June2016WEW_13_10 | ecosystem: Environmental > Terrestrial > Soil >... | reverse complement strand
TTGGTCGGCGCGGTCTCACCTGCCCGCCGTGCGAGCCAGTTCGGCTGTCGAATTGACGGCCGTCTGCACCACCAGAGCCGACAGTGCCGAGGCGGCACGTCAGGCGTACGGCGCCCGCCTGGCCTTCGACGACTACCGCGCGATGATTGCCTCGCCGGAAATCGACGCCGTCGCCGTCGTCGTGCGGGTGCCATCGCACTACGCACCAACCAAGGCAGCGCTGGAGGCGGGCAAACATGTTTATTGCGAATGGCCCCTGGGCCGCACCACAGAAGAGGCCACGGAACTGTCGGCGCTGGCCACAGCCAACCGGCTGGTCACCGCGGTCGGCCTGCAGGCTCGGGTCAATCCAACCGTGATGTACATGAAGGAGCTGATCGAGAGCGGCTACCTGGGCGACATCATGGCGGTCCACGTCAGCGTGATCCGCGACGGCGTGTTGTCCCGACCGTCAAACCGCACATGGCAGCGGGATGTTGAACTCGGCGCCAACACGCTGACCATCGCTACCGGCCACACGATCGATGCGACGCGCTTCGTCGCCGGAGACTTTGGTAAGTTGTCCGCGGTGGTGGCAACTCAGGCGAAGCAGTGGCTGGATACCGGCAGCGGGACATTGTTGGACGTGACCTCGCCCGACAATGTGCTGCTCAGCGGCCGGCTGGCCAATGGCGCCGTGGTGTCGGTTCATGTCGGGGCCATTCCGTTCGCGGGTAGCGGCTATCGCATGGAGATCTATGGCCGCAACGGAACGCTGCTCGCTTCGGGCAACGATTCGCCGCAGTTGGGAGAAGTCGTGTTGCACGGGGTGCAATCGGGCAACACACTCGCACCAATGACGGTGCCGGACCGTTTCAGCGTCGTCACGCCCGGCACACCGACAGGGGAACCGATCAACGTCGGGCAGATGTACACTCTGTTCGCGCAGGCGATCCGTACCGGTGAAAGCCGCCAGCCGACCTTCGAAACCGCGGTCGATTTGCACCAACTGGTCGATGCCATCCGGCAGGCGTCGGATACCGGGCGCGAGGTAAGCGTCCGGTAGCCTGACGCCGCGCGTCTATTCCGCCGCCTGCTTTTGTTGCGCGTTGGCCCAATCGCGGGACACCGGCATATCGGCCTCGAACGGCGATTTAAGGTCGAGCTCCTTGGCGGTCTCGCGCAGCGCCGGCATTACTTCCTGCCCGAGCAGACGGATCGACGTGCGGGCATCCGCCTGGCTCATCCGCCCGTCATTGCCCCAGAACGCCATGATGCCAGGTCTGGTTTCCCGCATGATCGTGCGTAATGACGCCACCACCTGGTCCGGTGTGCCGGCGATGATTTGCAGGTCTCCGAGCTGTTGTTCGAACGTCTTGCGCGGCCGCGATGGAGATGCACTTTGGCCCGCCACAAAATTCACGAATGATTCGCGGGACGACGGCGAAAAGTAGCCGGACGGGCTGGCCCATACCGGTTTCAGACGGCCGGTGAACTCGCCGTCCATCCATAGGAACTGCCGTGCACTGGCGATTGCTGCCTCTTCGGTTTCCGCGACATGGCAACGAATAAGATAGCCACGGTTCTCCGGACCCGGGGTATAGCCGACCTCAGCCGCAGCTGCATCGTAACGCGCCCAGATCCTTTTGGTATCCTCGATCGAGGTGTTGAGGGCAATGTAAGGATAGCCGTGCTGCGCGGCCCAGATGATCGTTTCGTGGCTGATGACGCCGGGAATCCAGATCCGCGGATGTGGTTGTTGCAGTGGCAAAGCCCAGGGATTGACCACGCGCTGATGGTAATGTTTGCCTTCCCATCGGAACGGGCCAGGAACGGTCCAGGCCTTGACGATCAGGTCATGGGCTTCCTGGAAACGCTCGCGGTTATAGGCTGGGTTGACGTTGGTCGCGAGCTGCTCCTGCCCACCGCCGCGGACGAAGCCGGAGACCAGGCGGCCTTTCGACACCATGTCAATCATTGCCAGCTCTTCCGCCAGCCGCACCGGATTGTCGGTCAATGGCAAAGGATTGCCCAACAAAACGATCTTGACGCGTTTGGTCATGCCGGCGAGCAGCGACGCGAACACGTTTGCTTTGGCCTGCATACAGAATGGGGCGTTGTGATGTTCGTTCAGCATGATGCCGTCGACGCCCATTTCCTCGGCGTAGACGTAGTTCTCCAGGAATTCGTTATACAACCGGCTGCCGACCACGGGATCGAAGTGTTTATTGGACATCAGCAACGACGTGAAGCCGATCTCCGATCCGGCTTCGGCCGGATAGTCCTTCATCGGCTGCTCGGTGAAATACATCAGATGCATGGCTGTGCTCCCGTTACGGGGTTCAGGTGGACGCGATGAACGAAGTGATCAGGCGGGCCAGCGCAGACGGCTGTTCCATTTCGATCAGATGGCCGGTGCCGGCGATGATTTCACTGCTGGCATTGGGCAGCCGTTCGGCATAGAGCGCGGCGGCGCTGGCCGGCACGATACGGTCGGCATCACCGCGCACGATCAGTGCCTGCGATTGCACACCACGCAGCAGCCAGGGCAGCGAATCGTTGTACATGTACGGCTTCCACGCCACCCGGAACGACATTTCCCGGCACAAATCCCATTGCACCAATTGCGTGGTCGTCACGGTAGCGCCGTAATTCCTTTCGAATGCGCCCGGAGCGTGGAAGCCTTCCTTCACATATTCGATATAGCTGATCAGCGCCTGATCGAGGATCTCACCGTTTGGCGGCTTGACGCCCATCGGCCCGACCAATACCAGCCGCCGCGCGTCGGACGGTGCGAAGGTCGCCATTTCCGCAGCAATCCAGCCGCCAAAACCAAGCCCAATCAGGCTGGCGTTGCTCAGCCCGAGCTGATCCAACAAACAGCGGTGAACGACAGCGATGTCGCGGACACTCGCGACCCAGTCCGGTCGAGGCGATGCACCGTAGCCCGGATGGTTCGGCACAATTACCTCGTGGGATTGCGCCAGTTCATCGTAAAACGCCAGCCGCTCCAAGGTGCCGATGTCGCGATGCAGAATAACGACGGGCGGCCCCTCGCCGCCCCGGGTCACGTGCAAATCCGTGCCGCCGGCTGACACGATGCCGCTCTTCCAGTTTATCGTTGCCATCCGCTCGCTCCCGAAACTTCCAGCGGCGACTGTGCGACGGCCAGCCCGGTCATGCAAATTTCCGAACCGGGCGGCAAGGCTTGCCCGTTCCGGTTCAGCACGCTCAACATGGCCCAATAAAATATAAATCCGGAGGAAGCACGATGTCCGATGTTCTGGCTTTCACAACCGACTCGGGTGAGGAAATCGGCCCGCTTGAGGAACGCCATCTGCGATCGCCGATCTATCGCAACGCCACCGACACCACCCGACTCACATCCACCCATTGGCACATCGCCTGGGCAAACGGCCTCGGCTGGGGTTTCGATGGCATGGATGGTGCGATCCTGGCACTCGTTGCGCCAGTGCTGATGAGGGAGTTCGCGATCGATCTGGGCACGTTTCGCAGCGGCATACAGATCGCGTCGCTGGTTAGCATCATTGGCCTGTATTTATGGCCGTGGCTCGCCGACAGATTCGGCCGGCGCAATGTCCTCGCACTCAATATCGCGGTGTTCTCGTTGTCGATGCCGCTGGTGGCGTTGTCACCAGCCTGGGGCAGCTTCGTCGCCGCGTACTGCATCGTACGTTTCGCGTTGAACGGCGAATGGGCGGTCGGTTCAATGTTGGTCGCGGAAACCTGGCCGGCCCGCCTACGCGGTCGCGTGCTCAGCGTCGACCGATCTACCTGGAGCCTTGGCGCTGCGCTCGCGGGAACCATCGTGACCTTCGTGGTGACCGAGTGGGGATGGCGAGCGGCTTACATCCTGCCTGCAGTTGTCGCGTTGCTGGCAATTTATGTCCGACTGTTATGCCCGGAGTCGCCGTACTGGGTGCGCACGCAGGATCGCAAGCAGCGGATTTCGGAGCGCCTCGCCGCCGATCTCGCGCTCACTGCGGATGACCGCGATTGGATCGCAAAGACCCAAAGGCCCGGCTGGCGGCAACTCTTCCTGCCGGATCTGCGGCGCAATACAATCATGGCGACATTTGTCGCGAGCCTGGCGCTGGTCTCCTACAGCACCGTCGGATTGTGGATGCCGCTGTTCCTGGCACAGCAGCATCATTGGTCGACCGCGGAGTACGGCAGTTTTTACATCGGCTGGTCGTTGTTCTCGGTTACCGGGTTCTGGGTCGGCGGCTGGATGATCGATCATTTCGGACGCCGGCTTGGTTTTGCGATTTTGCTGGTGGAAGCGGCAATCCTCATGACAGTATGGATTTTCGCCGAGGGCAAAATCGCGTTGTGGCTGCTGGGCATGGGATGGGCGTGGGGCTTTATCGGCGTCTGGGGGCCGGTTACGACTTACACTGCGGAAATGTATCCGACCCGGATCCGTGGCGTCGGCAACGGCTTCTCCTGGTCTGTTGCGTTCCTGGTCGGCGCCGTGCTGTGGCCATTCGTTTCGGTCTGGCTACGCGAAACGACCGGGTCGTTTGTTGCCGCTTTCCTGTTGATCCCGGTGATCCTGCTGACGATGGCAGCGATCATTTGGTTCTACAGTCCGGAACACGCGCGCAAGGATCTCGACCAGATCGCTGTGTGACTCGAAGGGCCGGTCGCGCTGATCGAGCGCGGCCGGGTCCCGAAACCTCAACTGATCTTGCGCAACTTGCGCAGGACGCGGACGTCCTCGGGCGGCTGGCCCTCGAAATACTGCGGCCACAGCGTCCGGGAAACCTCACCCACGTAAATGTCCCCGTGCGAGTCGACTGTCAGCCCGTGCGGACCGATATAATCCCCGATCCCGGTGCCAGGGTGTGGCCCACCAATTCTTGTCAGCAAATTGCCTTTGTTGTCGATAATCGACAACCGCGGCCCGAGGTTCGGATAATTGCGGTTGGTGCGCGTCGCCGGTCCCAGCTCGCCGACGTAACAGATCGGGCACGAGCAATATGGCATGAACATCCCGCACGGCCGGTGCAGATTGTTGAACTGCGTCTCATAGCGTCCGTTGCCGTCGAACACCTGGATGCGATGGTTTTCCCGGTCGGCGACGTAAACCCAGCCATCCGGATCGCAGGATATGTTGTGCACCAGGTTAAACTGGCCTGGTGCTGTGCCTGACTCGCCCCATGACATCAGCTTGCGTCCGTCCGGTGCGTATTTGTGCACGCGTGCGTTGCCATAGCCGTCTGACACATAGATCTCACCCTTCGGCGACAGGGCGGTATGGGTGCAGCGGTGGAACGGTTCGCCGCTCATGAACGGCGCCGGCTTGCCGGGTGTGCCAAGCGTCAGCAGCACTTTGCCTTCCAACGTGCATTGCCGTACCGAGTGATCGCCGTCATCGGTCAGAAACACTGTGTTGTCGGGCGCCATATGCAGGCCGTGCGCACGCGGGAACAGTCCCTCGCCCCAGGCGCGCAGGAAATTGCCGTCACGGTCGAACACCATCATCGGGTGCTCGCCACGATTGAACACATAAACGTTATCTTGCTTGTCGACCCCCACCGCACCCACTTCGTGGATCGACCAGCCTGGCGGGACCTTGGCCCAGTTGTCGATCTGCTCGTAACGGTAGTCGCCGTCACCAACGATGATTGTCATGTGGCTCCCCCCTCGAACTTTAGTAGCTGGAAATCTCAATGGAGTTCTGGTCCGGGTCATCGATATAGATCGATTGGATCGTGCCGATGGCGCCGGCCCGTGGCCCAGGCCCCATCCGAACCGGCACGCCACATCGTTGCAAATGCGCCATGACCTCCGGGACGGGTTCTCGGGTGATGAAACAGATATGCGCCGGCATCCGTTTTTCGCCGCCCATCGGCGTTGCAGTGTTGGCAGCGTCGAGATGGATCTTCTGCTGGCCAAAGTGCAGGGCAGCGCGGTGCTCGCCCATGCTTTCGGCCTCCATGCCAAGCACCTGCTTATAGAATGCAACGCTGCGGGCGATATCCGCGACGGTCAGGTTCAGATGGTCGATGCGCTCGATCTTCATGGCGGCCTCCCTTGTTTCAACCGGTCTGAAGCCTGGCACGATGCGCGGGATCATGCCACCTCGGGTCCGCGCTTTCGGCGGTCGTTGGATTGGCCCTACAATGCGGGCCGGAGGGGACCGCCCATGAAGTTCAGTTTTTCCGCCGAGCAAGCCGAGTTCAGATCCAATCTCCGCCGCTTTCTGGCGGACCATTCGCCGCCCAAGGAAGTGCGTCGGTTGATGGAAACCGACATGGGTTGGGAGCGCGATGCCTGGCGCCGCGCCAATGAGGCACTTGGCCTGACCGCACTGCGAATTCCGGAAGCCCACGGCGGTGCTGGGTTCGGTTTTTCCGAAATCGGCATCGTGCTGGAGGAAATGGGCCGCGCTCTGTTCTGCGCCCCCTATTTCGCGACCGCCGTGCTGGCCACCGGCGCAATTTTGAACGCCGGCACCGATGCGCAAAAGCAAGCATTGCTGCCGGACATCGCTTTGGGCGAGACGATCGCCACGCTGGCCGCCGCGGAGGATAACGGACGGTGGGACGCCGCCGCCACAACGTTGGTGGCCACTCCGTCCGACTCGGGTTACCGGTTGGACGGTCATAAAAGTTTCGTGCTTGATGGTCACACTGCCGATACGATCGTGGTTCTGGCGCGGGCCCCCGGATCGGCCGGCGAAACTGGACTGTCGTTCTTTACGGTGCGAGGCGACGCCTCCGGGCTTTCGCGCCGTTTGCTGAAAACCATGGACCCAACCCGCAAACTGGCACATCTGAAGTTCGACGGTGTCGAAGCCGTATTACTTGGTCACGCTGGAGCCGCTGCCGCACCGTTCGCCCGAACGATGATCGAGGCGGCAGTTTGCCTCGCCAACGAAATGGTCGGCGGCGCGGAACGATTGCGTGAAGATGCTTTGGCCTATTCGAAGTTGCGGATGCAGTTCGGTCGACAGATCGCCTCGTTCCAGTCGATGAAGCACAAGGCGGCCGACATGTTGCTCGATGTCGAACTGGCTAAATCGGCGGCGTATTACGCGGCGGCGGCGTTGGACGATGGCGATGCCGATGTGGCGGCGACAGCTTCGCTGGCCAAGGCCTGCGCCAGTGACGCCTATGTGCAAACCGCCATCCACGCCATCCAGATCCATGGCGGCATCGGCTTCACCTGGGACAACGACACGCATCTCTGGTTCAAACGAGCGAAAAGTTCCGAAGTGCTGTTTGGCGATGCCAGTTACCATCGCGAACAAATGATGCGGCATTGGGGAGCAGCGGCATGAGCGACGTTACCGAATCCACCGTGCGTGCCGAAGTGCGGGCCTGGCTGGAAGCCAACTGGAACCCCGACCTCGGTTTGATCGAATGGCGCAACAAACTTGCCGATTCCGGCTGGGGTGCGCCGCATTGGCCGACGGCGTGGCATGGCCGAGACCTGTCCGCCGGCCTCGTGCCGGTGGTCGAGGAAGAATTCCGTCGAATCGGAGCAGTCGGTGTCGCCAAGGCCGGCATTCGTGTGTTGGCCGCGGCGACAATCCTGGCGCACGGCACCGACATGCAGAAGGCCAAATTTCTGCGCCGCAGCCTGACCGGCGAGGACACCTGGTGCCAGCTGTTCAGCGAACCCGGCAGCGGCTCCGATGTGGCCGGTGCGGTGACGCGGGCGGATTTGCGTGGCAATCAGTGGTTGGTTAATGGCCAGAAAGTCTGGACCACCAGTGCGCACAAAGCCGATTGGGGTTTGTTGCTGGCACGCACGGACTGGGACAAACCCAAGCATGCGGGATTATCGTATTTCATCCTCGACATGAAACAACCGGGCATATCGGTGCATCCGTTGAAGCAGATGAACGGCCATGCCTCATTCAATCAGGTGTTCATCACCGACGCCGTCGTGCCACCCGAGATGCTGGTTGGCGAAGTCGGCCAAGGCTGGGCCGTGACCACCACCACCCTCATGCATGAACGCCGCGGCGCCGACGGGCTACGCACATGGGCTCAGGGATCGGACCGGCCGGGACGCTGCTATGAAGAGGAACGGGCCGAGATCAAGACCACAATGGAGCCGTACAAGTGGTATCCGCAACGTGCCGGCCGCGTCGATCTGATCGTGCCGCGCGCCAAGGAAACCGGCCACTTCGACGATCCGGTGATCCGCCAGGAAATCGCTAAAGTGCTGATCATGTCGAAGGCCGCCGAATGGACCGCGCGACGGGCTCGCACGGCGCAGGAGCAGGGACGGCCGCAAGGACCGGAAGGCTCGCTTGGCAAGCTGGCGTCGAGCTACATCGCCCGCGCCGCGGCACGGGTGCATACACAGTTGACCGGGGCTGATGCGCTTCTAACCGGCGAAGACAGCCCGATGGGCGGGGTGATCGCCGAGATTTTGGTGTCCGTACCGGCGACCTCGATTGCCGGCGGCACCGACGAAATCCAGCACAACATCATCGCCGAGCGGGTCTTGGGCATGCCCAGGGAAGCCAGCGTGGACACGGGCAAGCCGTTCCGGGACGTGCCACGCAATACGGTTGGTTAAGGGGCCGTCCACACATGCGAGCGTGTGAAGCAATCTCCATGGTTCCCCGCACCGGGGGATTGCTTCGCTGCGCTTGCAACGACGGGGAGCTGGCGCGCAATGGCGGCGACGGCGTTATCCGTCCACTGGCGCCAGCAATTCGACGCCGAATTGCTGCGCGGCATTCTCGCCCATCATGCGCGCAATGATCTCTTCCGGTACATCCGCCTGCGACAGCAAGCCAATCGCGTCATGCGCAGAAGTCGTGTCGTGCTGCGGATAACGTGAACCCCAGACGACCTTCTCGGCGAAATCGTGCGGCAGCTTGCGGATCAACCGCTCCTCGGCGTCGAAGCCGAGCATGACTTTACCTGCTTCCCACATTTCCTCAGTGTCGGTGCGCACCGGGTATTTGTGCAACAACGGAATGACGCGCGAGGAGGCTTCCATTTTCTCCAGCACCTCCTCCATCCAGGACGCCTTGCCGTGCGCGACGACGACCTTCATGCCGGGGAATCGTTGCATGACTGTAAAGCCGATCAATACCGAGGCAACGAACATGTGATTGTCCAACCAACCGGACAGCACCCCCGCCATTGGATGGCCGAGCTGAGGAAATGCGGTGAAAAACGATGTGCTGGCCGCACCGGCACCGCCGCCGGAGAACGGACCGCCACCTCCGGCAGGCAGCGGGGTCTGGCCGAGCCGGTTCTTGATCTTTTCGACAAACGGCCCGTGCGAGGTCCATTCCGGATTCCACAGGCCAGGCGTCGGATGGACCGCCGCCACCAAGCCAAGCCGTTCCAGTTCCGCCCACAGCGGATCGAAATACGGACTGGTGAAGTACTGACCCTGGAAAAACATCGGCCGAATGAACGCACCGCGAAAACTCGGATTGCCGGCGACGCGGCGCAGTTCCGCAATTGTCAGATCCATGTCCTGCAACGGCAGCATCGCAGCCGCGAACAACCGACGCGGCGCAGCCGCACAAAAATCCGCGATCCAATCGTTATACGCACGAGCGAGCGCATGCGCGGTGTCCGGATCGGTGATGAGATGAAATCCCTCGGCGAACCAGGTCGGATAGAGGAATGCCTGATCGATACCCATGAGATCCATGTCGGCCAACCGTGCGCGCGGGTTCCACGCAGCTTCGTTCATCGGATGGCGCACGCTCGCGTCCAGTTCACCGACTGCATCCCAGGTCATGCCCGGACGCCAGATGGCGTGGCGCGGCAGGTTGGGGTTCATGGTGTCGCGGATGACCTCACCATTGATTTTCAGATACGAATTGGTTTCGCCGTCGTGCCGCCACAACGCTTGCTTACCCAGCCGGCGAAATTCGGGATCGAGGTATTTCTCCCACAACTCGGGAGGTTCGACGATATGAGAATCGCTGTCGAACACGGTGAAACGCCTGGTCATGGTGGTCATGGTTTGGCCCTCCTTACCAGCGCGTGACGGAGGCGTCGGGCGCCAGCGCGGCCTTCACCTCGTCTTCGGTCGGCCACCAATTGGGCCGTTCGATTTCGGTGACCCGGTGCTCGATGATCTTTTTCGGTGTATCGATCCGGTACAGACGGCGTGCGTTGGCACCGAGGAATTTGGCCTGATTTTCGACCGGAAGATTATACTTCTGCATCGTCTCGATGGCGCGCCAGGCGTCGTCGCCGTCATGGTGGTAGACATCCGACGACCACGCGAGAATATCGCCGTAGAACTCCGGGAAGCGCGGCGGCGGAGCCTCGTCACCTTCGAACCCGGTAATGCAGTGCTGGAAAAACGTTTCACTCGGCAACCGCTGCAACGGTGGCAGCGTGCGTTCGTTACGATACAGGCGGTATGTCTTGTCGCATTCGTCGAGCAAGAAGCTCAGCCAGGTCGAGGATGCCTCGAACACTGCGGCGTTCAGATTGGGATGTCGTTCGAAGAACCCCGACAGCAGCACTGAGGTAACCCACAGAGACGCTTCGGACTGGAAGTTCTGCACGTTGGTCAAGAAGGAATGCGGGATACCGGATGCCGAAATGGTGCGGCGGATGAGTTCGGCACCGGAATATTGCTCGCTGTAGCCTGGTGGTTTCAACGCCGCTCCGGCCGGGAACGGGTGCATGCCATAGACCATGCCGGTTTCTTCCAGCGCGTTCCACACCGGCTCGTATTTCGGCTGCAACGGATAATTGCCCATCGCGTCGATCGGGCGGATCAGCGCGACCCGGCAGCCTTGCGCGGCGACACGATGCACTTCCTGCACGGCGAATTGCGGGTTTTGCATCGGCAGCAGTGCAGCGAAGAACAGCCGTTCCGGACCGGCCTTGGTGTACTCATACGCCCACTGGTTATAGGCCTTGCAGAACGCCTTGGCACCAACCGCGTTGAGCAGCCAGGGATAGGTGTCGATGTCGGTCGGGATGATCATCACCTGATCGATCCCTTGCGTATCCATGTCGCGCAGCCGCGGCTCCGGTTCATAGGAGCCGGCGAAGTCGATATAGCCGACCTGGTCCTGCGTCAGCGCGGTCGCCGCTTTGAGATTGCGCACGTTCAAAGCGCGTTGGATGTCGTGCTTAACGCCAGGTCCGGCGTTGGAGATGACGCGCATGGTCCCAGGAATGCCGCCGCGGCGGGGCGAACCGATACCGACGCCAGCTCGGCCATTGACGATCAGTTGCTGGCTTTCGTCGTCCCACCAGATGGTCGAGCGCAGCGCGTCCATCTCTTCACGCGTCAGGAATTCGGACGCACGCTCCCAGATCAGCGGAGGCTCGGTGACATGGGCGTCACAGTCGAAGGTGGCAAACGTCTTCGTCATCGGTGCGAAACGCTGGACCGGCATGGTGCATCCTCCGTTTTGGGTCAGGCAGACGGATCGTCTTCCAGCCAGCCTGATGGTTCTGTCACGACATCGTTACGAGCAAAGATTGCATCGATTGCGGTCATGTCGTCCTGTGAGATCGCGAAACCAAGCGCTCCAAGATTTTCCTCTACCTCGGCGGGCCGGCGGAAACCAACGAGGGCGGTATGGACCGCCGGCTTGCTGAGCGTCCAGCGCAGTGCGAATTGGGGCAATGTCTTGCCATACTTCGCCGCGAGCACCTTGAGTTCATCGACCGCTTGCAGATTTCGCGCGAAATGATCCGGGCCGAACATGGTGCGGAACAGATTGAGCCCGCCCAGAGCACCGCGCTTCGAGCGCCAATCGGCCTCGTCAAACTGCATGTCTGGATGGAACGTTCCGGACAGCATCCCATAAGCCAGCGAGCCATAGGCCATCACACCAACGCCGTTCGCGGTACACCACGGGAAGATTTCGCGCTGCATCCGGCGGTCGAACATGTTCCAGCCGTACTGGACGACATCGATCCGCCGCAGCTTCATGCATTGCGCAAGTTGCACGGGACGGAAATTCGACACACCGATGGCGCGGGCTTTGCCCTGCTGCACGATGTCGTCAAGCGCGCGCATGGTTTCCTCGAACGGGGTATTCAAATCGGGCCAGTGCACAAGGTAAACGTCGACGTGATCAGTGTTCAGGTTACGCAAACTTTGCTCGATCGCGGCCTTAACGCGCGCCCGGCTGCTGTCGCGGCGGTTTGGTGCTTCCGGATAGCCGACACCAAATTTCGTAACGAGACAGACATCGCGCCGTCGCGCGCCCAAAGCATGGGCCAACGCCTGCTCGGAAATCCCCATGCCATAGGCTTCCGCGGTATCGAAACAGTTGATCCCGGCATCGAGGGCGCGCTGCACGGCCTGATCAAACTGCGCCGCGTCGATCGGACCGTAGGTGCCGCTGATCTCCCAGCAACCGAAGCCGATGGCGGAGACGTTTATGCCGGTACGGCCGAACTGCCGGTATTCCATGGCATTTCCTCGCTTCACCGAGCGTTACCGGCGATGTTGCCGCCGATCGGCGTATTCTTTGGCTTCGCGGATGCTACCCCGGTTTGCAATCGTCGCAAAGGGACGCAACCTGGCGGTTCAGAGGAAAATTGCCTGTCCTTGTTTCATCGCGTGATTTATGCACAGCGACTAATCAGTCGAGGCAGCTGTCATCGCCGCGCAAACCCGCGTGGTAATTTCCGGCGTGCAGACGATGACCGGGTTGCCGTTCACTAACCCATTGCCAGCGAGAAAATCGTTTGTCCAACCACCCGCCTCGCGCACCAGGATGATGCCCGCGAGTACGTCCCAGGCATTGATATGCATTTCCATATAGCCGTCATTCAGACCCGCGGCCGTGTCAGCCACGCCCAAAGCGCCAGAACCCAACCGGCGAAATTCAATACCATCCGCGATCAATTGCTGGATCAAAATGCCGTACGAACCGATCGGCCGGCGCGGCGACCAGCCGAGTTCCACCACCGGCGAGGCACCATGACGCAGCTTGCTCACCTGCGCCGGCACTCCATTCAGGAATGCTCCCTGGCCGCGGCGCGCGGCGAATAAGCGGCCCTCGTCGGGCGCATTGATGACACCGCAGGCGATGTCACCGCCTTCGATCAGCGCGATCGAAACGCACCAGCGCGGCGAGCCATGGATATAGTTCACCGTGCCATCGATTGGATCGACCACCCAAACGAGGTTTGCTGGCGTGCCACCATCCTCCTCGCCGATCACCGGATCGCCGAAGCGCTCGCCAATCCGTTTGCGGATCAATGCTTCAACGGCATGATCGGCTTTGGTGGCATAGTCCATCGGACGTTTCGACTCGAGAACGCCCAGTGAACGGCGAAGCGTGGCGGCGAGGATGCCGGCTTCGCGGGCAAGCTCAATGGCGAAGTCGTGGCGGGCGGCCAGCGTGGCGTTCATCGTGTATGTCCCATCTGCAGCTGTTACCTCGCTCCCGAGCGTCGGTCCCGAATCGAGACGAACCCGAACACTGTCACAGCAAGCCAGCCTGTTGCGCCAGCCGCATCAGGTTGTTGAAGCCCAAACTTGCATAAGTCAGCGGATGCGCTTTGGCCGGATCCTGCTCGGCCTCGACCACGAGCCAGCCGCTGTAGCCAGCCAATTCCCGGAGTACCGCAGTAAAATCCACCATGCCATCGCCAGGCACGGTAAACACGCCGGCGACCACAGCATCGAGGAAACTCATATCGGCACGCCGCGCCGCGTCCAACACCGGTTCTCGCACATCCTTGCAATGCACATGGGCGATACGCCCGCGATGGCGGCGGGCGAGTGCCACCGGATCAGCGCCGGCAAACACGGCATGACCGGTATCAAGCAGAAGCCTAAGCGCCGGCCCGCTGGTTTCCATCAGGCGGTCAATTTCCGCCTCGGTCTGCACGATCGTACCCATATGGTGATGATACGCGACCGACAGTCCCTCATCCGCCGCGGCGCTGGCGAGCGCAGTCAGCCGGCCGGCGAACAAGGTCCAGGCCGCATCGGTCAGTATCGGGCGGTCAGATAGCGGAGCAAGCCGGTCGCCGTGGATGGCGTTCGAGGTCTCCGCCAGGATCAACACGGTGCAGCCAAGCGTCCGCAACAGCGCCATATGCGGCCGCATGGCAGTCAGTTCGGTCGCAGTGTCGCGCTGCAGCAAATTGGCAGAATACCAACCGGACACCAGCGCGAGGCCATGGCGCTGCAGCACGGGACCCAATACCGCAGCATCACGCGGGAATTTGTGCCCGAGTTCGATGCCGGTGAACCCGGCCAGGCATGCTTCGGCGAGACAGGTCTCCAGCGACGTCGCCGCGCCAAGCTCACGCAGATCGTCGTTCGACCAGCCAATCGGGTTGGTGCCGAGGCGAACCGTCATTTGTGCCCGTCCCGCGCCTCGATGGCCGTCTCATAGGTGGCTCTGGCGGTCTGCACCTCGGGCCGGGTCGACACGGCGGGAATTGCCACATCCCACCAATGACCGCCGTCCGCCGTGCTAAGCGCCGGATCGGTGGTCACGACAATGACGGTGGTGCGGGATGCGGCTTGCGCGCGTCGCACTGCTGCCTCCAGTTCCGCCAGGCTGGCAACGCTTTCCGCCAGCGCGCCGAGGCTGGCGGCATGGGCGCGCAGATCGACCCCATGCGACACCAGATTGTTGAAGGCGGCGCCACCGGACGCCTGTTGCAGCCGGTTGATGCAGCCAAATCCCCCATTGTCCAGCAGCACGATTGTAAGCTTCAGGTCCATCGCGACCGACGTGGCGATCTCCGAATTCATCATCAGGTAACTGCCGTCACCAACCATGACGACCACGTCCCGACTCGCATCGGCCAGCTTCACGCCAAGTCCGCCGGCAATTTCATATCCCATGCAGGAATAGCCATATTCCAGGTGGTAGCTGCCCGGACCCTCGGCGCGCCATAGCTTATGCAGTTCACCCGGCAATCCCCCGGCAGCACAGACCACCACCGTCCCCTCCTTCACCCCTCTCCCCACTGCCCCAATTACCTGGGCGTCCGACGGGATTTGCGTGTTGCCTGCTGCGGTAATGCTGGCGGCAGTACTGTCCCATTGCGTCCGCCAGGCCATCGCCCGGGCCGTCCAATCGTACGGCGCACGCCAACCCGCCAGAGCATCCGCCAATGCGGTCAACCCTTCTCGCGCATCAGCCACCATCGGTATGGCGTCCTGCTTGCCGGCGTCGAATGGTTGGACGTTCAGGCCAATAAGACGGCCGTGAAACAGGCTACGGGAGCCAGTGGTGAAGTCCTGCAACCGCGTCCCAACGGCGAGCACAACATCTGCGGCCTCAGCAGCGCGGTTGGCTGCCGCCGTGCCGGTTACGCCAATGCCGCCGAGGTTCAGTGCGTGATCAGCCGGCAGGCTGCCTTTCCCGGCCTGGGTTTCGCCAACCGGAATGCCGTGCCGCGTGGCGAAGTCAGCCAGAGTGGCCGCCGCTTCCGCGTACAAAACCCCACCGCCGGCGATGATCAGTGGCGCGCGTGCGGCGGACAGGACACGCGTGACATCCGCCAACGCGGCGGCATCGGGCGGCGGGCGCCGTGGCCGCCACAAACGGCGGGCAAAAAAGGGCTCCGGCCAGTCACCAGCCTCTGCCTGGGTGTCCTGACATAAAGCGAGCGTCACCGGTCCGCACTCCGCCGGGTCGGTCAGCACCTGCAAGGCACGCGGCAAAGCTGACAGCAACTGCTCGGGCCGGGTGATCCGATCGAAATAGCGTGAGACCGGACGGAAGCAGTCATTTGCCGATGCGGTGCCGTCGTTCCAGGTTTCGGTTTGCTGCAGCACCGGATCGGGGCGGCGCGAGGCGAAGACATCGCCCGGTAGAAACAACACAGGCAGCCGATTCACGTAGGCGACAGCCGCCGCGGTTACCATGTTGGTCGCGCCGGGGCCGATCGAGCTGGTGCAAGCCATCATCCGCCGCCGGCGTGACGCCTTGGCGAAGGCGATCGCGGCGTGACCCATCGCTTGCTCGTTATGAGCACGGAACGTCGGCAGGACGTCGCGGTGGGCGTGCAACGCCTCGCCCAGTGCAGCAACGTTGCCGTGGCCGAAGATAGCCCAGACGCCGGCGAACAACGGCACCTCGGCGCTGTCGAGTTCACTGTATTGCGACGCGAGGTAGCGCACCAAAGCCTGTGCGGCGGTCAGCCGGATCGTGCTCATGGATGGTCCTCCCGCTCCGAACTGTCTACATATCCGGGCTCTGGAGCAACCGGCCCAACGGCACCCATTGTCTGGAGCGACACCATGCTGGATATCGCCGTACTGGGCGCAGGTCGCATCGGTCGAATCCATGCCGGCAATATCGCAGCCCATCCGGGTGCCCGGCTTGCCGGAATCGCAGACCCCGACACGGCAGCGGCGACCCGGCTTGCCACCGCATTGGGTGTTCACCCGATCAGCGTCACCGAGGCCATGCGAGCTGACGCGGTGCTGATCGCTTCACCGACGCCGACACATGCCGATTATGTCGAACAAGCCGCTGCCGCCGGCCGCGCCGTGTTCTGCGAGAAGCCGATCGATCTGTCTGAGCAACGGGTGCGCCGCTGTTTGGCGGCCGTGCGCAGCGCCGGGATCATCCTGATGACCGGCTTCAACCGGCGGTTCGATCCGCATTTCGTCGCGCTGAAGCAGCGCCTGGATGCCGGCGAGATCGGGGGGCTTGAGTTGCTGACCATCATCAGCCGCGATCCATCGCCGCCGCCGTTGTCTTATGTCGCGACCTCCGGCGGGTTGTTTCGCGACATGATGATCCACGATCTGGATATGGCGCGGTTCCTGTTGGGCGAGGAACCGGTTGCGGTCTCGGCTGCTGCATCATGCCTCGTTGATCCGGCGATCGGCGCGGCGGGAGATGTCGATACCGCGTTGGTCATGTTGCGCACCGTGTCCGGGCGATTGTGCCAGATCTCCAATTCCCGCCGCGCCACGTACGGCTATGATCAACGGATCGAAGCGCACGGCGCAGCCGGGTTGTTGCAGGTCGGCAACGTGGTCGCGACGACCGTGCGGTCGGCAACCGCGTCAGGGTTCCGCTCCGACCCGGTGCTGCCGTTCTTTCTGGAGCGTTACGCGGCCGCCTATCGTGCGGAACTTGACGCTTTCGTGCAGGCGGTACGCGGCGACGGACCTGCCAGGCCGGATGGCGAGGACGGGCTGCGCGCCATGTTATTGGCGAACGCCGCCGTTGAAGCAGAAAGCACCGGCCGCAGCGTGCCGCCGGCGGAGGTATGAGCATGCGGATTGGATTGGTCACCGATGGATTGCCGACATTGGCATTGGAAGAATTGTTGCGCACGGCGGCGGAACTCCGGATCGAGACGTTGGAGTTTGGTTGCGGCAATTGGTCGCCCGCTCCGCATGTAAACCGCGCTGAACTACTGCGGTCGGGAGCGGCGCGGGACGTGTTTCTGGGCCGCATTGCCGCGCATGGCCTGACGATCTCCGCACTGAACTGCTCCGGTAATCCCTTGCTTCCTGGTTCTGCAGGCGCGGCCCACCGTGCGGTCACCAGTGAAACCATTCGGTTGGCAGGGCTGATGGGCATACGTCGCGTGGTGATGATGTCGGGCTGCCCAGGAGGACCGGGAGACGCAAATGCGAACTGGGTGACGACGGCGTGGCCTCCGGAGGCCGCGCGTGTGCTGGACGCGCAATGGTCAGAACAGTTGGTCCCGTATTGGCGCGGCCTCATTGCCGAGGCGCAGGACGCTGGCGTCGAATATTTGTGCCTGGAATTGCACGGCCAGCAGAACGTTTTCAATGTTCGGACGCTGTTCCGGCTGCGTGAGGCAGTGGGACCTGTAGTGGGCGCCAATCTGGATCCCAGTCATTTGTTCTGGATGGGTGCCAATCCGTTGGCCGCGGTGGCGGCATTGGGTGACGCAATTTATCACGTGCATGCCAAGGACACCCGGATCAACCAGGCAGTGGCATCGGTGAATGGACTGATCGACGTCACCCCAAACGAAAGAGTTGCCGAGCGGGCATGGTCGTATGTGACACTGGGCGATGGCCACGGTGCAGAGTGGTGGCGGGCCTTTTGCTCGGCGTTGCGGGCGGCCGGGTATGACGACGTGCTCTCGATCGAGCATGAGGACCTGGCGTTGCCCCCGCTTGAGGGCATCCGCCGTTCGGTTGAAGTGTTGCGGGATGCGATCGGCTGACCCGGCATGGGACTGGCGGATGACATGCGGTGGATCCCGGGCGGCACGTTCCGCATGGGATCGGACCGCTTCTATCCCGAAGAAGGTCCGGCTCACCTGGTTGAGGTGGCGGGATTCCGGATCGACACGCACCCAGTGACCAATGCAGCGTTCGCGCAGTTTGTCGCGGCGACTGGCTATGTCACGCTTGCGGAACAGCCGATTGATCCGGCGGAGTTCCCGGACACCCCGCCGGAACTGCTGCAGCCTGGCGGGCTGGTGTTCCATGCGCCGACTGGCTCGGTCGATCTTCGTGATGTCAGCAGTTGGTGGCGGTATGTCCCTGGTGCCGACTGGCGCCATCCGGACGGACCGGAAACCACGATTGCTGGTCGCGATAACGACCCAGTGGTGCAGATTGCGTGGCACGACGCGATCGCTTTCGCCGCATGGGCCGGCAAGCGGCTACCGAACGAGGCCGAGTGGGAATTTGCCGCGCGCGGCGGGCTGGATGGTGACACCTGGTGCTGGGGAGAGGAGATGACGCCTGACGGGCGCTGGATGGCCAATACATGGCAGGGCGAATTCCCTCGGGTGAACACCGGGGTGGACGGTTTCGCCGGCCGTTCTCCGGCCGGTGCGTTTCCGGCGAATGGGTACGGCATCTACGACATGGCAGGGAATGTTTGGGAGTGGACTGTCACCGAGTTCACCGCTCGCCACACCGAGCAGCCCGCACCTTGCTGCCACGGACGTTCCCGTCGCGGGACGATCCCACGCAAGGTCGTCAAGGGCGGGTCGTATTTGTGTGCGCCGAACTACTGCCTGCGGTATCGGCCTGCGGCACGGCAACCACAGTCCGTCGATACCGCAACCTGTCACGTAGGATTCCGCTGCGTGCGCGACGAGTAGTATCCAGAATCGTAGGAGTTCGGCACATTCTCCTCTGTCGTTGCGAGGAGCGAGGCGACGCGGCAATCTCGCGAAAGGTACACATGGGCGGTGAGATTGGTTCGTTACACTCGCATGACCGGGGGCAGCCGGGCCCGGGCTTCTCCGATGGTAGGTCCTAGCCGGCGGCGTAAACGTCGGCGAGACCCCGATCCCGGTAAATCTGCAGCATGGTTTCCCAGGGCAACACGCCAACGCGAGCAGCCCATTGCTGCCAGCGCTCGGTCAGGTCCGCCACGATCGTAGGGTTTTCGGCGGCCAGATTGTTGAGTTCGGTCCGGTCGGCTTCGATATCGTAAAGTTCCCAGTCGTTCGGGTATTCCCGCACCAGTTTCCACTTGTGCATGCGGATCGCGGCATTGCCGGTGTGTTCCCAGTACAGCGGCACTGGGTCGAATGGCCCGCCGCGTAGTGCCGCCAGCATACTTCGCCCCTCCAGCGCCGCGACCGGCCAGGTCACCGATTTTGGCGGGTAGTGCGCACCGGTTGCCTCGATCACGGTGGGAACTACGTCGACCAGTTGGAACGGGTGATCGACGACTGCTCCGGCATCGAGTTGCGCGACCGGCCAATGGATGATCAGCGGGGCCGCGATGCCGCCTTCGTGCACCCATCGCTTGTAGAAACGAAATGGCGTGTTGGAGAGGTTGGCCCAGGCCTGGCCGTAGCTGGAATAGGTGTCGTCGGGACCGGGAACAATGTCCGAGGTGTTGCCGATGCGGATCGGCGATCCGTCCTTCGCCAGGCGCGGCACGATATCCTTCCGGTCGCTGAACCGTGCCTCGCCGAACAGCGGCAATTCTTCCGCTGAGGCGCCGTTGTCCGACAGAAAGATGAACAGGGTATTTTCGAATTTGCCAGCGTTTTGCAATGCTTCGACTATGCGCCCGACACCGCGGTCGAGGGCCTCGATCTGCGCGGCATAGACCTGCATTCGGTAAGCCTGCCAGGCGTGATTGGTTACGTCGTCGTTCCAGGCCGGCTGTGACGGGTCGCGCTCGCTGAGCCTGGTATTCGCCGGCAGGATCCTCTCGGCAATGAGTTGCTGCATCCGGGTGATCCGTAACGCGTCCCAGCCGCGGTCGAAAACTCCGCTGTAACGTGCGATGTCTTCCGGTTTCGCGTGCAATGGCCAATGTGGCGCGGTGAATGCCGTGTACAGAAACAACGGCGGCGAATGCGGCCTGCCATGTGCCTCGATAAAACGGACTGCTTCAGTGGCGATCGCGTCGGTATAAAAGAAATCTGGCGCCTCGGCTTCGGCGGACGCGTCCTGCTCGCCACGCGTCAGAGTGCCCGGCTGGTAGAAGCTGCCGCAGCCCGTCAGCGTACCGAAAAACCGGTCGAAGCCTCGCCGCGTCGGCCAGGCATCGTTCGGCGTGCGCATATCGGATGCGAGATGCCATTTCCCGGACAGGCAGGTCGCATAGCCTTGATCGCGCAGCACCTCCGCCAACGTGACGCATTGCCGATTGAGATTGCCGGGATAGCCGTGCGGCCGGTCATCATTTGTCAGAACGCCGATCCCGGTCTGGTGCGGATGCAATCCGGTGAGCAGCGAGGCGCGCGATGGGCTGCACCGTGCGGTGTTGTAGAAACTGGAAAATCGAACGCCATTGCGGCCCAGTGCATCCAGCACCTGGGTCGAGATTTCGCCACCGTAACAACCAAGATCGGAAAACCCCATGTCGTCGGCCAGGATCAGCACGACGTTCGGTCGATCAGTCATGGCGTCGGTCATAAAGGTCTCCTGAACTTTGCCGGGGTCGTATTTATCCTATGTCACTGCGGGATAACTCCTTCGGCGGTCGCGGCAAAAAGCCTCGGACCCTCCGGCCACTTATGCCGTGCGACGCGTGGCGGTGGAACTTCTTGCCTTCCACCATTCCTCGAATCTTTGCAGTACCACGAAGAACGACGGCACGAACAGGACTGCGAGGCAGGTCGAGGCGAGCATCCCGGTCACCACTGACAGCCCTAAAGACGCGCGCGCGTTGGCGCCGGCGCCGGTCGCGATAAGTAGCGGTGCCACACCCAGAATGAACGCAAAGGATGTCATGATGATGGGTCGGAATCGGGTGCGGGCCGCATCAATCGCGGCGGCAAGGATTGGCTCGCCCTCGATGACTCGCCGCTCGCGCGCCACCTGCACAATCAATATGGCGTTTTTCGCGCTGAGAGCGATCAACAGTACAAGGCCAATCTGAGTGTAAAGATTGTTGGCCACGCCGAGAGCCGTCAAAGCAACGGCCGGCCCGATCAGCGACAGCGGCACCGCCAAAATCACGCTCAATGGGGCAATCCAGCTTTCGTACTGGCCGGCGAGGCACAGATACACCAGCAGTAGAGCGAACCCGAACACATAAACGATCTGGTTGCCAACCTGTTTTTCTTGATACGACATGGCAGTCCATTCGTATCCGGTGCCTGCCGGCAGGGTTCGGTCAGCGATTTGCTCCATCACGTCTATGGCTTCGCCGGAACTGAACCCCTGCCCAGAAGCTCCCACGATCGTGGCGGTGGGGTAGAGATTGTAGAGACCGATCAGCGACGGCCCGACCATTTCGTGCAGCGTCACCAAGGTTCCCAGCGGCACCATGTTGCCGTTCTGGCTGCGCACGTACAGGTTTTCAATATCCTTTGGCCGTAGCCGATATTTCGAGTCGGCTTGCACGTATACCTGGAACGTGCGGCCGAATTTGTTGAACTGATTGACGAAGCTTGAACCAACGTAGCCGCTGAGCACATTGAAGATGTCGCCGACCGCAACATTCAGCGTCTCCGCCTTGACACGATCCACCACCAGTTCGACCTGCGGGACGCTCGAGCGAAACGACGAACCCAGATGTTGCAGAGCTGATTGCGTGCTGCCGGCAGCAACAATGCTGCGGGTCAGTCGCTCAAGCTTGGTATAATCGAAGCTGCCATCACGCAGTTCGACCTGCATGGTGAAGCCACCGGCATTGCCGATGCCCTGGATCGGCGGTGGGATCAGAACCAGGCAACTGGCGTCGGGTAATTTGTCCAGAGCCGCCTGCAAGGTGAAGTAGAGTGATCGCAGGTCGGCCCCGGTGCCGCTACCTCTCTGATTCCAGTCCTTCAGGACCACGTAAACCGCGCCAGCGTTTTGCAACGACGCATTGTTGTCCAGCGGCGAAATCCCAGAAATGGCGACGGCATGATCGACACCCGGAGCGGCGAGCACGGCTTTGCTCACCTCATCGAGTGCGCGTTGCGTGCGGCCCAAAGCGGCGCCGTCGGGAAGTTGGACGGCGACAACAAAGTAACCCTGATCCTCGATCGGGATGAACGCCGTTGGCAGCCGCGCGACGCCCCAGACACCGGCGGCGGCCAGGACGATGGCCAGCACGACCATCACGCCACTCAATCGCGCCATGCCGCCCACCACCCGGAGATAGCCGCCCTCCACCGGGTCATACAGCCGATTGAAGCCACGATAGAAAAAGTTGCGCCGTTCCGGCGGGACCGGGGCACGCAGCCAGAGGGCGCACTGTGTCGGCTTCAAAGTCGCGGCATTGATCGCACTGATGATGGCCGTGGCGGCGATGACCAAGGCGAACTGCGCGTACATTTGCCCGGTGAGGCCTGGCAGGAACGCCGCAGGAATGAACACCGACATCAATACCAGGGTGATGCCGATGATCGGGCCGAACAGCTCCCCCATGGCTTTTATTGCGGCATCATGCGGCGTCAGGCCGCGCTCGATATGGTGCGACGCGCCTTCCACCACGACGATTGCGTCATCGACGACGATCCCGATCGCCAGCACGATCGCGAACAACGTCGAGAGGTTGACGGTAAACCCGAGCGCCGACATCGCGGCGAAGGCGCCGATGATGGTAACCGGCACGGTGGTCGCCGGCACCAACATGGCGCGCCAGTCCTGCAGGAATACCAGGATTACAATCAGCACCAGAACGGCGGCTTCGAGCAGCGTTTTATAAACTTCGGCGATCGAAGCCTGCACGAACCGCGTGGTGTTGAAAGGCACGTCGTAAACCACGCCCGACGGGAAGTTCTTTGCCAGCTCGGCCAACCTGGCATTCACCGATGTTGCCACGTTCAGCGCATTGGCATTCGGCAGCTGGAAAATTGCGATACCGGCAGCCGGCTTGCCGTCAAGCGCGAAGGATTGCGCATAGGTCTGCGCACCGAGTTCGACTCGCGCGACATCGCGAACCCGAGTGATCTGGCCACCATTCGCGCTGTTGACTTTGACGATGATGTTGCCGAACTGGGCGGGATCGGCCAACCGGCCCTCGACATTCACGGTGTATTGGAAAGCCTGGTCCTCCGGGGCCGGCGGGGTGCCGATTTGCCCACCGGTGACCTGCTGGCTTTGCTGTTGAATGGCACCGATCACGTCAGCCGGAGTCAGTCCACGGTTGCGCAGCGCGTCCGGATCAAGCCAAACGCGCATCGCATATTGACCCACACCAAAAATGACGACGTTGCCGACGCCAGGCACGCGAGCCAGTTCATCCGCCATGCTGATCGCGGCATAGTTGCTCAGGTACAGACTATCTCGGCTGGCGTCGGGCGATCGCAACGTGGCGATTTCGAGGATCGATGTGGATTTTTGCTGAACGGTGACGCCCTGCACCTGCACCGCCTGTGGCAACGACGCCAATGCGGCCGAAACCCGATTTTGCACCAGCACCTGAGCGAAATTCAGATCCGTGCCGATCGCGAAGGTGACGGTCAGCGAATAGGTGCCATCGCTCGCGCTGGTCGACTGCATGTAGAGCATGCCCTGCACGCCGTTGACCTGCTGCTCGATTGGCAAAGCGACCGTGTTGAGGACCGTAGTGGCGCTGGCACCTGGATAGCGCGTGGTAACACTCACGGTCGGCGGTACGACATTGGGATATTGCGCCACCGGCAACGTGTACAGAGCGACCGCACCGACGACCACCATGATGATCGCCAGAACGTTGGCGAGCACCGGCCGATCGATGAAGAATTTGGAGATCATTGCTTTTGGCCGCCGTTGGGCGGACCGGCGATCTGCACCTCATTTGGCACCACTTTTGCGCCGGGGGACGCTTTCTGCAGGCCCGACACCACGACCCGGTCGTCAGCCGTGAGGCCGGAGGTGATCACCCGCAAATCGCCGACCGCGATACCCGTGTGGACCGGCCGTTGCTGAACGACATCGTCCTTGTCGACCACGAGCAGGTACCGCCCGCCCTGGTCGGAACCCAGAGCGATATCGGGCACCAGCAAAGCGAGCGCTTTTTGTGGCGCCATGGGAATGCGCATCCGCACAAACATGCCCGGCAACAAAGCGTGGTCGGCGTTCGCCAGCACCCCTCGGAGCGTCAATGTGCCGGTTGAAGGATCGATCGCCGGCGAAACGTAGTCGAGCGTGCCGTGGTGCGGATAGTTGGCTTCGTCCATCCGGCCGACCTCGATCGGGACTTTCGCGATCTCCGCCGGCCCGAAGGCGCGCTTCGGCATGGTGTCCTTGATCCGCAACACATCCTGCTCGCTGATCGAGCCGATCACGCGGATCGGATCGAGTTGCACGATCGTTGCCAGAACGGTCGGTCCGCTGAATCCCACCAGACTGCCGATCGACACCTGATGCGCCTCCACCTGACCGTCGAACGGCGCCGTGACCCTCGTATAACCCAGGGTAATCGCCGCCTGGGTCACACCGGACTGCGCGTTGTCGACATTCGCCTGATTGGTTTGTTGCGCGGCGAGCGCCACATCGACCTGCGACTGCGACGAAAAGTCGGTCCGGCCCAACGACGCCTGCCGTTTATACTCGGCCGCCGTTTGCGCCAGCTGCGCCTGCGCCGACGCCAGTGATGCCTGGGCCTGCTGTAGCCGTGCCTGATAGGGGGCTGGCTCGATGACGAACAGAGTATCACCCTGTTTCGCCGCCGCGCCGTCCTGATAGTCAATTTCTTGCAGGAAGCCTTGCACACGGGCGACCAGATCGACCTGGTTCACCGCCTGAGCGTTGCCAGTCAGTTCGAGATACGGCGTTACCTCCTGCTGCAGCGCGTGCGCAACGCCGACAGGAGGCGGCGGCGGCGCAACAAAAGCGTTTTGCTTCTTGCAGCCGGACAGCGACAACAAGGCGACGAGCGCCAGACCACAGCAGTGGCGGACTATCCGCCCATCGGTTGCGAGCACCGTCAACTCCCCCTTTTGGCCGCCGCTCGTCACTTGCTGCGCAAACCTGTACTGCGCGGCATTGATCGGGACGATGCCGTCGCGGTTGGCCTGGCGTCAACCGGTGCGTCAGACCGTGCCGATGACCGCCAAGGCCCGACGGCGGTCGTCTGCGGCATAGCAGGGCACGTTCAACCCCCCTGCTGATCCGCCCAGTGTGCTGTTATCATGGTGGCAAGACAGAGGATCCGGATATGGACGCCACTCGGAAATACGCCGTCATTGACCCCACCACCGGCAAAATCGACCGCCGCATCTTCAGCGATCAGGCGATCTACGACGAGGAGATGGAAAAGATCTTTGGGCGCGCCTGGTTGATGATCGGGCATGAGAGCCTGGTGCCCGCGCCTGACGATTACTTCCACACCTATATGGGCGAGGACCCGGTCATCCTGACTCGCGACGGAAAAGGCCAGCTGCACGCGCTGTTGAACATGTGCCGCCACCGCGGCAACCGCGTGGTACGCTGCGACGACGGCAATGCCAAACGCTTCATGTGCGCCTATCACGGCTGGACCTATCGCAATGACGGCAGCCTCGAGACAGTCCCCGGGGAAACCGAGGCCTATTATGATGCGCTCGACCGGCCATCGTTGGCACTGCTCGAGGCGCGGGTGGAGACCTATGCGGGCATCATCTTTGCCACCTGGGCCAAGGATGCCCCGAGCCTCGAAGCTTACCTCGGCGATGCGCGCTGGTATCTCGACACCGTGTTCAATCGGCTCGACGGCGGCATGCAGGCTTTGGGCCCGATGAAATGGCTCGAGCCGGCCAATTGGAAGACGATGGTGGACAATTGCTCGGACAATTATCACGTGCCGACCAGCCATCTGTCCAGCGCTTCGGTGCAGTCCCGGTTCCTCGGCCGGCCGCGGCTGTCGCACGAGGATCAGTTCAACAGCCCGAACAAGCACGTCTTCGTCAACGGACATGCGATCACGTTTCGCGATGCGGATGACGACCAGCCGCGCTACGTGCACGGCGTGTCGGAGGCGGTGTTCAAACTGTTCAATGAATACCACGAGGCCACCAAGGCCGAGGTCGAGCGGCGGCTTGGCAAGCTGCGCGCGCGGCGGGTGCAGTTGGGCAACCATTCGATTTTCCCGAACGGAATTCTCGGGTTCCGGTTGGCGCTGCCTCGGGGGCCGCTGCGCACGGAATTCTGGCATTTCGTGCTGCTGGACCGCGATGCTCCCGAGGAACTGAAAAACGCCATCCGGATCGGTAGCCAGGCCAACAACGGTGC
>Ga0187867_10000870_pt1 | contig 26511 bp, 20 predicted proteins | sample June2016WEW_13_1_FD_132976 | JGI IMG/M metagenome (GOLD analysis project Ga0187867, IMG submission 132976) | Peatland microbial communities from SPRUCE experiment site at the Marcell Experimental Forest, Minnesota, USA - June2016WEW_13_10 | ecosystem: Environmental > Terrestrial > Soil >... | reverse complement strand
TCGTGCCGAGGAATAGCAGGCGTTCACGACGACCCGGTAGATCCATGGCCGCAGCCCGTCTCCTTCTGGGAGGGCGTCTCGAAATCTCCAGAGGCGCAGGAACGCCTCCTGAACGGCATCGTCAACTTTCGCGGCGTCACCGAGGAGGAGCGCGGCTGTGCGGTACGCGGGCGCGTACCACTGCTTCAGGAGTTCCTCGAGCTCGCCCGGATTGGTGTCGGTAACCACGTCTCTAAGACGCTACGGCACGGCAGAAGGTTCGATTTCCCACCTGAGCAGGCACGACATCGCTCGACAGCTCGGGCTCCAGATGCGGGACGGTGCGACAAGCTCCCGAGCTCCTCGAGGGCCTCAGCGGCCGGCTACCGGAGTACTCGGCCGGCGTCCAGACCAGATTCTGGGAGGTAGCTCTCAGCCGCCCGGTGTGTACTTGAATCCTCCCGGACACGGCGCACCACCGCCACTTGGTCTCTCTTCCCACCAGGGACCGATGAGATGGACGACGCAGGAATCCCAGGGCGCGGTGGCGTACGTCATCCCAGGCGCATACAAGTAGCCATAGGAGTCACCTTCGGAGTTGGCCTGGGCGCTGAACAAGATTGAGCCGTTCCAGTGACCGGCGCAGACCTGAGAGTTCGGGCCGAAACCCGGTACATCCGCAGAGATGCAGCCACTTGGCGCTCTTCTGGCTTGGATGGTCGTTAGCTGTGCGAGTTGAGTTTCGTAGCTGGCGGCGAATCTCAACGACAGGCCGTTCGGCACGGTCCAGAGGTAGGAGCTGGCGACGAGCACTCCAGCCGAGCAGAGAACCCACAAGCAAACTGGGAGCCAAGGTTCCGACTGCTTTCGCCTATCGCTGACCAAGGCGACTGCAACGAGCAAGAACGCCACACCTGTGGTAACCCATCCGGCGGGCAGTAGTGCCTGACCGTCACCTGGAAGGTTCCAGGCAAGGCTGAGAAACGGCAGCACGAATGCGCCTATGCCAAGAGCTCGCCGCACAGGTGTAGGGACAGCAACGCCGTCTCGGTCAGTCAGATACAAAGCGATGAAGTATCCGAGAAGCCCGAGCGCGACTCCAGCAGCAGCAACGGAAAGGGCGGGACCGGTCAGGGACTGACCGATTCCGGGAAGGAACCAACTGAGCGCGAACTCGACACCGGCGACGAAGCCGAGCCACGCCATGGCAAGGGGCCAGCCGATGCGCCTGCCCGTTCTTGGGGAGTGACCGATTGGCTCTACGGTCGTCGTGCTCGGGCGTTCTGCTGCCACCGACCAGGATCTTGACAGACCAGCAGGAGCCCTGGCTGGTTGTGGCCAGCCTGAGATTGCTGAGCGCGTTCTAACTTGCGGCGGACCTCTTGCGGTCTACTACCTCCAATTCAGAACGAGGCGGCGGGTCTCAGGGGACGTGAAACCCGTCGCCATGGGCAGGGCAGACGCCATGTTCGTCTATTCCAGCGGGCCGACAACGGCCTCGACAGCCTCGAGGATCTCCCCCGATTCCACGAGGGCCGCCATGGCGTTGTGGTCGGCATAAAGGGGCCTGTCTTCGGCCAGATGCTCGACGTGTCGGCGGACGACCTCGTGGGCGACTCGCACGCCCTTGCCTGGCGTGAAGTCGCGAAAGTCGAGCGCCTGGGCGGCGGCCATGAGCTCGATGCCGAGCACAGCGCAGGCGTTCTGCAGGATCTGGCGGTTCTTCAGGGCCGTGTTCATGCCCATCGAGACGAAGTCCTCCTGGTCGGCCGCGGCCGGGATGGACATGGTAGAGGCCGGGGCGGCGAGGATGCGCTGCTCGGTGATCAGCGTGTCCGCGGTGTACTGGCTGAGCATGAGGCCGCTGTAGAAGCCTGGGTCGGCGGTCAGAAAGGCAGGCAGCCCCTGGCTCAGGGCCGGGTTCTCCAGCCGGTTCATGCGCCGCTCCGAAAGGACGCTCACCATGGTCATCGCCTGGCCGACCATCTCCATGGGCAACGAGACCGGCGTGCCCTGAAAGTTCGCACCGGTGAGCGTGAGCTTGTCCTCCGGGATGAAGATCGGGTTGTCGCCGACCCCGTTCAACTCGATCTCGACCTGGCTGACTGCCCAGGCGACGGCGTCGTGGGCGGCACCAATCACCTGCGGAGACGAGCGCATGGAGTAGGCGTCCTGCACCTTGGTCTTCATCCTGCCCGTCGCCAGGTCACCGCCCTCGACGCAGCGCCTGATCGCGGCGGCGCTGCGCACCGCCCCGGGGAAGCCTCGCAACTCGTGGAGGCGCGTGTCGTAGGGCTTCAGGTTGGCCATCAGGGCCTCGAGCGACATCGCGCAGGCGATCTCGGCCTGGCGCAGCCAGCGGTCGGCGTCGTACAGCAGCAGGGCGCTCATGGCCGTGAGCACGTTGGAGCCGTTGATTGTGCCGAGGCCGTCGCGGGCCCGTAGGCCGGGGACCGGGATACCGGCGCGCGCCATGGCGACGCTCGTGGGCAAACGTTCGCCCTGGTAGAAGGACTCGCCTTCGCCCATCAGCGAGAGCGCGAGCTGGGCCATCGGGGCAAGGTCGCCGCAGGCGCCCACCGAGCCTTTCTGGCAGATGACCGGAGTCACGCCGCGGTTGAGCATCGAGACGAGGGCCAAGGTGATCTCGGGCCGGATGCCCGAGTTGCCGTGGGCGTGGACGTTGATGCGGCCGGCCATGGCGGCGCGCACGACTTCCAGCGGCGCGGGATCGCCGATGCCGGCCGCATGGTTGTAGACCAGCGCCCGCTGGAACAGCTCGACCTGCTCGTCGTTCAGCACCACCTCGGAGAACTCGCCGATCCCTGTGTTGGTGCCGTACATGATCTCGTGGGCGGCGAGCTTGTCTTCGAGCATGGCGCGGCACACGCGGATGCGCTCCAGCGCCCGCCCGTCGAGCTCGACCTTCTCACTGCCGCGCGCGACGCGCACCAGGCGCTCGATCGTCAGCGAGCTCCCATCAAGAACGACGGTCACAGTGTCTCCTTCCCCTGTGGGGCATCGACCTGCGTCAGCTCCCGGTCAGTCGACCTGACCACTTAGACCATAGGCCTGCAGAATGCTCGCAGGTAAATATGGCGACGTGCTCCCCATGTACCGCTCGGCCACTGCGCGACGCCAGGGCGACGCCGCCCTGCACGTCGATCGTCTGGGACTGGAGCCTGAGCCGGACCGCTCTACGATGGATGGGCTGCGACGCCGAAGCCGACAGCCCACACGAGCACGTGATAGTCGCCGACGACGTAGATGTGGGCTGGACGCCCCCAGGTCTTGGTCGCCGAGACCGTGTCGACGCCTTGGTAAACAGGCGTCTCGTAGACGAGAAACTGGAAGTGCTGACCGGCGTACCAGCTGGCGGAGGACAGCTTCATGTACCGGCCAAGCTCGCCGTCCGGGTTCGCCCACACCGGTCGCACCGTGATGGCACCCCTGCTCTCGACGGTGGTGATGCTCGATGCCCAGTATCCACCGACGCCGTTTCGAAGATGATGCACTTCGAGCCAGGTGGCGAGCGTTGTCGCACTCTGGACCGGGACGGGCTGCGCAATGGTGTAGCCGAGGCCCGCGGCGAAGCACAGCGCGACAGCGACACCGACGACGCAGATCGCTCGGGCAGCTCGACCCGGTCGCAGCCGCTGCCAGGCCTGGGCGACGATCCGGCCACTTAGCACGCTGGCGAACACGACCGTCGCGACGAGATAGCGGGCGCCGGGCACCCCGTTGACGGCCAGGACGACGAAGGTCGCGGCGGAACCGACCACCGCGATGACCAGCGCGTCGTCGAGCCACCGACGCTCGGCTCCTATGTGGGGCCCGAACGCCTCTCGGCGGCCGCGGACGACGCCTCTCACCAGGTTCACCACCGCCACCAACGCGCAGGCGACGATCAGAAGAGCACCTACGACATGAACGTCCTGCAGGACGACAGGGACTCCCCCGGTGTCGAACTGGTGTGTGAAGCCTACGAGACCGGCCCCGTAGCTCAGAACGTGTCTCGCGTTCACGAGCATCTGGGCAAGAGTCGCGACGGACACCCCGTCAACGGACTTGAACGCTCCCATCGCCAGGGCGAGCCAACTGACGAGCTCGCTGACAATGACTGCCGCGGCGGACGCAGCTACCGCCGCGATGCCCGCCCGCCACTCTCGCTTTCGCAACATCGAGACGACGCCCGCGCCGAGCACGGGCGCGATGCCATAAGCGACCATCAAGAGGTCGGCGAGCATTCCGAAGGTCAGCGCGGCGACCGCCGCTGCCCACCGCCAGTCGAAACGGTCCCGCCTGAGCCCAGCAAATGCGAAAAGGGCCAAGACGGCCGTACTGACATGGTCAGGGCCCCCGAGCAGGAAGGACGCCATTGCATGGGTGGGAAACGCGAGCAACGCGACGACAGTGGCAGCTGCGGCCATGGCGGCACCCCCCCGGTGCTCCCGGCTGGCGACAAAGGCGCCGGCCACAACGGCGATCGCGACCGCAAGAGCTGGTTCCAAGTTCAGAAGGCCGGGCCTGAGGCCACCGACGCGCACCGCCAGCGCGTAGAAGAACGCGTCGATGGTCCAGAATGAGTCGTGGGTCAGGATCCAGCCGTGTAGCAGCACGTTGCCGCTGCCCACGGCCTGACCCTCGAGGATCGCGGTCGCCCTGTCCGAACCGCCTACATACACGCGTGTCGAAACGGCGTAGAGGGTCAGGGCCAACCCTGCGACCGCAAGCAACACTCTGACCACGGTGCCAGCTCGCCGAAGTGTCGGCCGCGGCACACCGGAGCGCGTCGACAGGGCGGTCAACCGACGGCCTCTCGTGGGACGGCCTCTCGTGGGACGGTCCCGAGGAGATCGGCAAAGAAAGCGAACAGCTCGGTTGCGGCCTCACCGGGAACGCGTTCCATGACAGAACATTACAGTTTCATTACCAAAGTTACAATTCCGTTACTGACCGAGCTGCGTGCTCGCCCCCCGTCAGGTGATCCCCGCGTAGGATCACCCGCGCAGGCTCCTCGTTGGCCCAGGCGGGGACATCAGTGAAGCAAGCTCCGATCGAGGGCTGACAGGGACTACGCAAAGTACCTAAGGAGCAATGTGCCCGAAGTTCAAGGACCAGGGATGACCCAAGCATCCTTGTACAAAGAGATCCTCTACACCGAGGCCGAGATCGACGCCCGGATTGCGGCGATGGCGGTGGACATCACCCGGAACTACAAGGGAACCGACACGCTCTTCGTCGCTTTGCTGAACGGTGCCCTGCCCTTCACCGCCAAGCTGATGTGTGCGATCCAGCATCATGACCCGCACTTTCATCCGAACGTCCAGTCCATGATCGTCAGCCGGTACGGTTCGAGCCGCGAGCCGGGAACGCCACACCTGGTGACTGACCTGCCTCCCGATTACAGGGTGCTGGCCAAACGCCATGTCGTACTGCTCGACGACCTCGTCGACAAAGGCGGCACGACCGAGTTCACCGAGCGGCACCTGTACGGCTACGGCGCAGAGAACATCGAGCGAATCGTGCTCGTGAAAAAGCTCAAGAACCCGCCTGTCGAGTGCAACCTGGCCATGTACGGCTTCGAGGCGCCGGACCTGTGGCTCACCGGCATGGGGATGGACAACGCCCACCTCGCACCGGAAGCGAACCGCTGGGCGGGATGGATCGCGATTGCCAACACCGACTGAACGCTGTGTTGGAGTCCGGTCAAGCGGCTCAGAGCGCGAAGAGGCCCCGGACCCGCTCGATCGTGGCAGCAAGCACCGCTTGGTTGCTCGTCACGACAGGCAGGCCCAGCCGTGCGCTGAGTCCCGGGACGGCCTCCATCGCCCGAAAGTTCGTGCACGAGACGAAGGCGAGCTCGATGTCCAGGCCACCTAGGGTCGCGACGGCGAACTCGACGATCCGCTCCGGGGGCACGCGGGCGATGTCGAAGTTCTCGGTCATGCCGAGACCTGCGATACGGGCCACCTCGAGCCCGTCTGCCTCCAGGCTCGCAGCGATCGGCCCGTTCAGCTCCGCCACGTAAGGCGAGACGACGCCGACACGGCGGACGCCAGCGCGACGGATCGCCAGGCGGACCGATTCGATGGTGCTGACCGTAGGCACACCGGTGAGCCCGGTGATGCGGCGACAGAGCTCTGCGTCGAAATCGTTGCCCCGGAGTGCCCCGGCCGAGGTGCAGCCGAACACGACGACATGCGGACGTGCGGTGCCCAGATCGCGCGCCGCGGGAAGCGCGAACTCGTCGAGCATGCGGTTCTCACCCTCGGCCGTGGTGTCCTCCATGTACATCCGGGCCGTGTGAAGGGTCCATCCAGGCGGCAGCTCCCGGGCAAAGTCGGCTTCCATGGCCGTGTTGGACGAGGGGACCAGCAACCCGACCCGCGGCGAGATGCTCAATTCTGCCAAGGCAGCAGCTTTCGCCCGCGCCTTGTCATGCCCGCACCGCTTCGATGCCGCGAAGCTCGCGTAGCACTTGCAGCTCGGTCGCCGTCGGAGGCGAAAGCTCGTCGATCTCGTCAGCCAGCAGCAGCGGAAAGCCGGTCGCGTCCTTCACGGCCTCGACCGTGACGCCTGGCTGGAGCGACTGCAACCTCATCCGGTGCGTACCGGGCTCGAAGTCGAACAGCGCCAGGTCTGTCACGACGTTGCGGAGGCGACCGAACGGCAGTCCGGCGTCGTTGCGACTGTCGCCTCCCGACAGATAACCCGGACTGGTAATGAAATCGACCCTGTCCACGAAGCGCCGCCGCTCGTGCGCCGTCACGATGAATATCTCGTTGCACAGCGAGATGATGTCGTTCGCGCCCCCGGAGCCGGGCAGCCGTACCCGCGGCGCCTCGGGGTCACCGATGAAGCTCGTGTTGATGTTCCCGTAGCAGTCGACCTGTGCCGCACCGAGGAAGCCATAGTCGAAAAAGCCGCGTTGCGCGTACAGGAAGACGTCGGTGATGTCGGTGAACATCGAAGCGCCGTAGCCGGCGCGCATCTCGTTGGTCGACACCGGCAACTGGCCGGCTCGAAGCTGTGTCCCGATGATGCCGCCCTCGAGCACGATGGTCAGGTTGGGCGCCTGCAGCCGGCGCGCCATCGCCGAGGCGACAAGCGGTGCACCGACACCGGCGAACACGACCCGGTTGTCAGCCAACAGCCTGCTCGCGGCCACCGTCATGAGCTCCTCGGGGGACACCTCGATCTCCCGAGCGCCGGCGTAGCCTTTGCCGGTCGCGGCGCTCATGTGGTGAGCTCCCGGGCCGAGCTGTTGAGCTCGGACAGCCGTTGTGTCCCAACGTTGCGCAGGAAGCCTTCAAAGTCCTCGTAGGCCGTGAGGTTCGCCTCGATGTAGAGGCGAACACCCTCGTCGGGACCATGGTCCCGCAGGAGCGACACGTAGCTGTCGAAGTGCCGCGTGTCGGCCTCGTAGAGGCCGTAGCACTCGTGCGGATAGGCCCCGAACGGGGCCTTCACGACCGCGTCGACGGCGAAGTGGGGAAGGATCGTGTGGTCCGGCCTTTTCGCGATCTCCCCGGGCTCGACGATCTCCTCGGCGCTGACGACGACGCGCCGCGATGCCCTGGCCATGTCGAGGTCCATATGGGTGTAGCCGTCGACCTGTGCGTTGCCGTACATGTCGGCCCGGTGCACGTGCAAGAGGGCCACGTCGGGTACCAATGCGGGCACTGCCAGCAGCTCCTGACCGGTGTAGGGGCAGCGCACCGAGACAGCCTTGGCCTGTCGAGCGAGGTCCGAGCCCAGCATCGTCATGGTCGGCAGGAACGGGACACCCATCGCCCCTGCTTTGTACCGCAACCCGAGTGCGAGGTGGCTCCACTCCTCGTAGGCGGCGAGGCCATTTTCGACATAGTGCCGCACCACCGGTGACAGGCCCCAGGGGAGCCCGATCCCGACCCAGCTCGTCACCAACCGGTCGGCCGTCCGCGTCGCGAAGAACAAGTCGGCCTCGTAGCAGGTGAGCGAACGCGTGATTGTCAGCCCGCGCCGACCCGAGCGGAGCAGCTCGAACACCAGTGCCATCGGAGTGCGGGAGTACAGCGTGCCCCCGATGGCCACGATGTCGCCGTCGCTGACGAGCTCCATCGCCGCGCGGGCGCTGACGCGCTTGTCGAGGACCGGCCGCTCGTGCGATTCGAGGTCGAGCCGCGCCTGACGCACCGTGGCGGTCACTACGCGAGCTCGCTTCCGCGATGCCCGATCTTCGGCATCACTTCGGCGGCGAACACCTCGACCTGCTCGATCTCGTAGTTGTAGGGCACGAGGACAATGTGCTCGGAACCCACCGCGACGTGCTCGGCCAGTTGCTCGGCACACTGCTCGGGCGTGCCGCGGATGGCGCTTTCGGGAGTGGACTCGCTCCATTCCGCGACGTCGAAGTACTCGCCCAGGAACTGCCTGACCTTCTTGTCCGCTTCCTCGTAGCTCGAGGCGACGCAAAACGGCAACTGGGCGACGTTCCTGAGCTCGCTCGGATCCCTGCCGGCCTCCTCGGCAAAGCCGCGGATCTTCTCCCAGGAGCGGCGGAAACTGTCCGCTGTGTAGAAATACGTGAGCCAACCGTCGCTCTTGGAGGCGACGCGACGCAGCACACGGTCCACGTAGCCTCCGATGAGCACTTGGGGCCTCGGCATCGGGCGAGGGAGCATCCGCACCGAGCGCAGGTTCAAATTGTCATAGCTGCCGGTGACCATGTCCTCTTCCCAAAGGCGGTGGAGGATCTCGAGATTGCGTTCGAATACCTTGCCGCGGCCCCGGAACGGCACGCCGGTGGCTTCGAACTCCCGCTCGTACCAACCTGCGGCCATGCCCAGCGACAGCCTCCCCCCGGAAATAGCCTGAATCGTCCCGGTCGTCTTCGCCAACAGCACGGGGTCACGGATCGGCAGCACGAGGACCCCGGTGCCGAGAGTCATCGTCCGGGTGTGTGTCGCCAGCACGGACAAGGTCGTCAACGACTCGAAGAACGGGAAGGCGCGCTTTGAGCCGAGGAACAGGTGGTCCCACGCCCACAACGACGACAACCCGAGCTCCTCAGCCCGCGTGGCGTAGGCGACCAGCCGGTCGAGGGTGGGCTCGCTCGACATGGGTGTGAAGTTCTCGACTGCCAACCCGAACGTGACGGTCACTCAGGCCACCTTTGTTCTCTCCGGCGCTTGGAAACCGAGGTTATCAGCGGGCCCACAACCGCCTCTGATCCCGCTTGTCATCGACACGACGGGCCCGTAGTCTGCCTCGGGGCAGAGGAGGACCCGCGTGACCGAGTTGGTGACTGCCTGGACCAAGGCCGATCTGCGGGAGCTCGTGACGACGGGCGACCTACTGGCCGGAGGCACGGACCTGCTTGTTCAGATCCAAGTGGGCCGGAAGCCAGCCCGGTTGGTGGACATTTCGAAGTTGCTCGATGGCCCAGCTGTAGCGCGGCGCGCGGACGAGCTCGTCGAGATCTCGGCGCTGGCTCCGCTCGCACGAGTGATGAAGGAGCTGGACCACGTCCTGCCGGCCCTCGATGCGTCAGCCTCACTGTTCGGTTCCGTGCGGATCCGCAACCGGGCCACGATCGGGGGGAATCTCGCCAACGCCTCGCCCGCGGGCGACACGATCCCACCTCTTGTGGCGGCCGGTGCTACTGCAATCCTGAACGGTCCCGGCGGCATCCGGCGCGTGCCAGTCGGCGAGCTTGCCACCGGGCCCGGCAGGACAGTGATCCGGAGAGACGAGTGGATCGAGACGATCGAAGTCCCACTGCCTGCCGGAGAGGAAGGCTTCCGGAAGTTCGGAACGCGGAAGGCCGACGCGGTCTCGGTCGTCAGTCTTGCCTGGCGCTGGCGCAGGACGGCCGACGGTCGGCTTCACGACGTCTCGGTGGCGCTAGGGGCGGTCGCCCCCACGGTGGTCCGGGCGCGGAGCACCGAAGCCGAGCTCGAGGACCGGCGACCTGACGAGCAGGTGGTCGATCGTGCGATGGCGGCGCTGCGGTCCGAGATCTCCCCCATCGACGACTTCCGGGCAAGTGCCCAGTACCGCCGTGAAGTGGCTGGGGTGATGCTGCGCGAGGTATTGAGCGCCCGAGCGAGGCTCTAGCCGGGATCACAGATGTCGACCTGACGACCCGGCCGGCCCCGGATCCCGGCCTGGAGCCAGCCCGGATCGTCGTGCACCGCCGAGATGGCGATTCCGGGACCGCTGATAGCCTTGCTCCCGAGGCCCGGTGATGGAGGAGGTGGGGGCGATGACGTTGACTTTCGGCCGGGAAGCGGAGGCCCCAACGCCTATGTCGGCGGTGAGCTCACCGTCACCGGGCGTGCACACTGCTCGGGCATCGCGAGGTGGCGAGCCACGGCGTCATGGCGATGCCGGGTTCGACTACGTCAGGGTGCACAGCTACGACCAAGCCGTGGCTGCGCTCACAGAATATGGAGAAGGGGCCAAGGTCATCGCCGGTGGGCAGAGCCTGGTGCCGATGGTGAATCTCCGGCTCGTCCGGCCGACTGTGCTGATCGATGTCAACGGCATCGATCCCGAGCGGCCTTACGTCGAATACGACCATCTCGTGATCCCGGCCATGACCCGGCACTCCCAATTGCTCGCTTCGCCGGTGGTGCAAAGCCATTGCCCTCTGCTCGCGCAAGCCGTGGCGCATGTGGGCAACGTGCGGGTGAGGAACCGTGGAACTCTCGGCGGGAGCTTGGCCCAAGGAGAAGCCACCGCAGAGATAGGGGCTGTGGCGCTCGCACTCGACGGCGAGATCACCGCCTACGGGCCGCAGGGCCATAGGATCATGAGGTCGGAGGACTTCTTCCTCGGCTTTCTCACGACGGCCCTAGGGCCCGAAGAGCTCGTCACCGGGCTCCGATTGCCGCTCGCGGGCCCAAAGAGGGGCTGGAGCTTCCACGAGATGACCAGACGTGTTGGTGGCACGGCCATCGTAGGAGTGGCTGCCACTGTGGAGCTCGCGCCCGACGCGGAGGTAGTTCGCTTCGTCCGGGTCTCGCTCATCGGTGTGGCGGAACGGCCGGTGATCGGCGAGCCCGGCGCCACATCGTCGTTGCTGGGAGAGGTCCCTTCGGCGGCGCACCTTGATGCCGTGGCGGCAGCGGTGGCGGCGGCCACCCGCCCGAGGGACGACGTGCTCGCGTCGGGGAGCTACCGAAGCCGGCTGGCGCGGGTTCTCACCCGGCGGGCACTGACCGAAGCACTGCTCGGCGCCGGGGGCAGGATAGCGGCCGCATGACCCGCCGGCAGGTGGCACTGCGAGTCAACGGTGTCTCGCGAGACGCTTGGGTGGCTCCGAGCGACACCCTGCTCGAGGTTCTCCACGATCAGCTCGGATTGCAGGACGTGCGATACGGCTGCGGTGAGGGTGTTTGCGGAACATGCACCGTGCTGCTCGACGGCGAGCCGGTGAGCACCTGCCTGCTGTATGCCGTGCAGGTCGAGGATCGGGAGATCGTGACGCTGCTCGGCTTGCTGGGCGAGGGTGAGTCGCTCCATCCGCTCCAAGAGTCGTTCCTCAGGCTTGGCGGTTCGCAGTGCGGGTTCTGCACGCCCGGGGTGATCCTCACGGCTCACAGCCTCGCCGAGAGGATGCCGCGACCGTCCAGGGACGAGATCCGCCACGAGCTCGGCGGCAGCCTCTGCCGGTGCACGGGCTACACCAAGGTCCTCGACGCGATCGAGTCCTACCTTGCGGATCGGGCAGGTGTGGGAGAGGGGACGTGAGTTTGAGCGACGCCACCCTGGCCGCGATTTCCAGCTCCCGGACCGCTGATCCCGAGGCGCCGCCCCTGGAGGCGCCGCCGCTGTGTGCGCCGGCCCCCGAGACCGGGGCGCCAGCGGGCGCCCGCGCACCCGACGGTGCAGTCGCGCCGATGCGCGTGGTCGGCCAGCCGGTCGCGCACCACGACTTCATCGAAAAGGTCAAGGGCACGATCCTCTACGCGGCCGACTGGGAACTGCCCGGCATGCTGTACGGGCGGGTGGTCAGGGCCACGGTGCCCTCCGCGCGGATCGTTTCGGTCGACGCCGAAAAAGCGAGAGCGGTTCGCGGCGTCGCGGCTGTGCTCACGGCCGAGGACGTTCCCTCGAACCAGCTTGTCGAGCGGGCGAGCGGGGGCCTGGGCGAGCTGCTGGTGGCTATGCCGGTCCTCGCTCACGATCGCGTGCGCTACGCCGGCGAACCGGTCGCCCTGGTTGCCGCGGAGAGCCAGCAGATCGCCGACGACGCGGCCGAGCTCGTCCGAGTCGAGTACGAGGAGCTGCCGGGCGTCTACGACCCCGAAGCGGCTCTGCTTCCTGGCGCGCCCCTCGTGCACGAAGAGGGCAATACCCTCGTGAGTTGGCAGATCCGCCGCGGCGACGCCGAGACAGCCCTTGCCGCGGCCGATGTCGTGGTCGAGGGCGAGTACCGGACCCAGCACGTCGAGCACGCGTACCTCGAGACCGAGGCCGGGGTGGGCTGGATAGAGAACGACGTGATCACGCTGCGTGCCTCGACCCAGGTCATCGAGCACGCAACTGAGGTCGCCGAGATCCTCGACCTGCCGGCCAACAAGGTCCGAGTGATAGCCACCTATATGGGGGGTGGCTTCGGCGGCAAAGAGGACATGACCGTCGAGCCCTACCTGGCCCTCTTGGTGTGGAAGTGCCGACGTCCCGTCAAGATGATCTGGAACCGGCAGGAGTCCATTCTCGCCTCGACCAAACGGCACCCGTTCATCATGCGCTACCGGACCGGAGCCGACAGAGACGGCCACATCGGCGCTCAGGAGATCGATCTCATCGGCGACGCCGGTGCCTATCCGTACCTCAGCGCACGGATCATGTTCGCCGGAGCGGCGCTCTCGTGCGGCCCGTACTACACGCCGAACGTCTTTGTACGATCGCGCGCCGTCTTCACCAACAACGTCCCGACGAGCGCTTTCAGAGGCTTCGGAGCCATGCAGGTGACCCTCGGCTACGAGTCGCAGATGGACCGGCTCGCCGAGATGCTGGGAATCGACAAGGTCGAGCTGCGGCGGCGCAACTTCCTCCACAAAGGTGACCTGATCCCGACCGGCGAGACGCTCGACACCGCCGTGGCGGTCGACCAGACACTCGCACGGGCCTTGGCCAGGCTGGGCGAGCCGAGCGCGCCGAGCGGACCGTCGAAGCGGATCGGTCGTGGTTTCGCCTGCAACATGCAGCCCTATGGGCGAACTATCTGGTTCCGGGACCGGGCCTCGGCGTGGCTCAGCATCCAGGCGGACGGCACGCTGCTCATCCGATCCGGTGTGACCGATTTCGGTGCCGGGCAGGCGGCCAGCCTCTGCCAGATCGCGTCGGAGATCCTCGGGGTGCCGCTCGACCGGATCAGCGTCTACATAGGCGACACTGCGCTCACGCCACCAGCGGGCGGGACCTTCGCCACTCGGCAGCTGTACATGTCGGGGAACGCGGTCATGCAGGCGGCTTTGAAGCTGCGCGAGCTGGTCGGCCCGGTGGCCGCCGAGGCGCTCGGATGCCCGGTCGCAGAGCTCGTGTTCGAGGACGGCCGGGTCAAGGCCGCGGGCAACGCGACCGGTGATGCCGCGACCGGGAAGGGAATCGGTCTCGGCGATCTCGTACGACTGTGCGAAGCCCGCGCCGTCGACCCCACCACGCTCTTCGTCTTCCACGCGGAGGCGAACCGTCGCGGGTTCGACCCGGAAACGGGCCAAGGCGGCAGTTTCCCCGACTACACCTACGGCACACACGCGGCCGAGGTGGAGGTGGACCTGGAGACCGGAGAGGTCGAGGTGCTCAAGTACGCGGCCTGCCACGATGTGGGCCGGGCGATCAACCCGCTCCGTGTCGAGGGCCAGATCCAGGGAGGGGCGATGCAGGGCCTCGGCTACGCCCTGATGGAGGAGATCGTCCTCAACGAGGGGAGAATCGCCTCGTCACTGTTCGCCAACTACCTCATTCCCACCTCCGGCGACATGCCGGACATCATGGTGGACATCGTCGAGAGCGGGGAGGGCAAAGGCCCCATGAACGCACGCGGCATCGGCGAGCCGCCGATCGGCAACTCCGCGCCGACGATCGCCAATGCCATCGCCGATGCCATCGGCTGTCGTCCCACGCGGCTGCCGATCACTCCCGAGCGTGTGCTCGCCCTGCTCGACGCGGCCACGGGCACAGACCCGGCAGAATCTGGCACCGGAGCAGCGTGGCAGTGAGCCTCAGGGGGCTGAGCGCACCCAAAGGCGGGCATTGAGCTCGTCGGAAGGAAACTGAAAGGAGCCCGACATGGTCCGACGCACCTATGGCGGTCCACTGGTCGACATGACAGACGCGGTGGACCTGCACTGTCATCCGTACCCGGACCTGTTCCCGCGGTTGGCCGACGATTTCGACATCGTGCGGGCTGCCCGGGACGCCGGTATGAAAGCGATCGTCCTCAAGTGCCACCACGAGAACACCGTTTCTCGCGCCTATCTCGTGCAGCGGGTGATCCCGGGCATCAAGGTTTACGGCGGTGTCGTGCTGAACTACTACGTCGGCGGCATCAATCCGGCTGCCGTCGAGGCGGCGCTCCGGCTCGGCGGCAAGGAAGTGTGGATGCCGACCATCGACGCCGGCTACCACGCCGAGGTGCACGGGGGGACCGGTGGCTACGACTCACAGAGCGGCGGCCGGAGCCGGTCCGAAGGGATCTGGATAGCCGACGACGACGGCAAGCTCCGCCCGGAGGTGAAGGAGGTCCTCGGGCTTGTCGCCGAGCACAAGGCGATCCTCGGTAGCTGCCATCTGGCGCCGCGCGAGATCGTGGCCCTGGTGCGCGAGGCCCGCGACGTCGGTGTCGAGAAGATCGTCATCACCCATCCGTACTTCAAGGTGCCCAACTTCGACATCGACACCCTCGAGGAGGTGGCACGCATGGGCGCGATGCCCGAATTCGGCTACTGCACGGTGTCGCCGGCCTGGCACTACGCGGCCGTCGAGAAGGTCGTCGAGTCCATCCAACGCATCGGGGCTTCCCGTTGCCTTCTCGTCTCGGACACCGGCCAGAGGCACAACCCGCTTCCTTCCGAGGCCCTCCGTGTCTTTGCCCAGACCGTCTTCGAAAAGGGCATCCCCCTGCCAGATGTCGAGCGAATGATCGCAAACAACCCACTCGACCTGCTCGATCCCGATGCCGACACGACCGTGTCCGAGGACGATCTAGCTTGGGTCAGGGGACTGGTGGAGGACCCTTGCGCAGACGCTGCGCCCGGGGGACATGGTTTTCGCGAGCAGGCTGGCGAAGCCTAGATTGCTCGCAGGACACCAAGAGATCCGGCTCCGCCGCAGTCCTTCGGACCTCGTCGATCCGTAACAGGACGGCGAAAGGCGGGCCGCACGAAGGAAGAGGCGCACTCGATGGCAACAGTCACCGTTCCTGAAGGCATACAAGAGTTCCTCGCTGAAGACCACAGGATGTTCATCGGTGGCAAGTGGCTCGATGCCCTGTCGGGCGAGACCTTCGACGTCGTCGACCCGGCGACGACCGAGGTCATCGCCAGTGTCCCTTCGGCGGGTGCGGCCGACGTGGACAGGGCAGTTTCCGCCGCCCGTGCAGCTTTCGACGACGGGCCATGGCGCCGGCTCGGTCCCTCCGAGCGTGGGCGTCTGGTCTGGCGCCTCGCCGACCTGATCGAGGAGCGCACCGAAGAATTCGCCGTTTTGGACTCACTGGACAACGGGAAACCGGTCACCGCGACCCGAGCGGTGGACGTCCCGCTCTCGGTCGACCTCTTCCGCTACATGGCAGGTTGGGCAACCAAGATCGAGGGGAACACGATCTCGTGCAAGATCCCGGGTCAGCCCGACACCAACTTCTTCTCCTACACGTTGCGCCAGCCGGTAGGAGTCGTCGCGCAGATCATCCCTTGGAACTATCCGTTGATGATGGCTGCCTACAAGCTGGCACCTGCTCTGGCTGCCGGCTGCACAACTGTTCTCAAGCCGGCTGAGCAGACGCCGCTGTCGGCGCTCCTCCTGGGCCGGTTGATCAAAGAGGCGGGGTTCCCCGACGGTGTGGTGAACGTGGTGACCGGCTTCGGTGAGACCGCCGGCGTCGCGCTGAGCAGTCACCCGGGAGTGGACAAGGTCTCCTTCACCGGATCGACGGAGGTGGGACGAGACATCGTCCGGCGTTCGGCGGGCAACTTGAAGCGCGTCTCCCTCGAGCTCGGCGGCAAGTCGCCGAACCTGATCTTCGCCGATGCCAACCTTCCGCGAGCGGTCCAGGCGGCCGGCGACGCCATCTTCTTCAACCAAGGCCAGGCTTGTTGCGCCGGATCACGCCTCTATGTCGAGCGACCTGTCCTCGACGAGGTCGTGGAGGGCATCGTCAAGAGAGCCGAGCAGATCCGGCTCGGACCGGGCCTGGATCTCGACACCGACATGGGCCCCCTCGTGTCCGAAGAGCAACTGGATCGCGTGCTCGGCTACATCGCCAGTGGTCGTGACGAAGGCGGTACCGTCGTCACCGCCGAGGCGCCGGTGCGTGACAGGGGCTATTTCGTGCGACCCACCGTCCTGGTCGATCTGCCGCCGACGGCAAGGGCCGTGCGAGAGGAGATCTTCGGCCCGGTCGTGGTCATCACGCCGTTCGACTCAGAGGTCGGGGTGCTCGAGGCTGCAAACGACACCACCTATGGACTGGCTGCCGCCGTGTGGACCCGGGACATATCCCGGGCTCACCGGGTCGCCGCCGCACTGCAGGCGGGAACCGTCTGGGTGAACACCTACCACGTCTACGACGCCGCCCTGCCATTCGGCGGGATGAAGCAGTCCGGCTGGGGCCGCGAGATGGGCCACGAGGTGTTCAACCTCTACACCGAGACAAAGACGGTGTGCGTCGAGCTCGAGGACGAGACCACGGGGGCCTGAGCGCCGAGCTCGGTTGGCGAGCCGTTGGTGGGGGCACCGAGAGGCCCTGCGAGCATGTGCGAACATGCCGACAGAGCGGAGGCCCTACGCCTCCGCTCTGTCAGTTCTTGCCCGAGGAGCGGGCCTTCATCTCCTCAGGGGTGCCGTGCCGCTCAGCGCGGCCAGGTTGCCGCGCCGAGATCGCGCTGACGCACGAAGTCGACCTTCGCCGTGGCCTCTCCCGGCCAGGTGAGAGTGGCGGCCACGGGTGTGGTCTCGGCCACGACCCGGCCATTGGCGATGACGTACCACGGCCTTACCTGGCGCCGTACGGCGTCGAACGGATCGGTCGCCGGCAGCACAATGAGGCTGGCGGGCCGGCCTGCCGCTATGCCGTAGGAGTCGCCGAGCGAGAGAGCCGCAGCAGCTCGCGTCGTGACCATTGCAAAGCACTCGGCGATCTGGGCCGGTGAAGTCATCTGGGTGGCCAGCGCGCCGACGTGGGCAACCTGGAGCGGGTTGCCGGTGCCCATCGGGAACCACGGGTCCATGACATCGTCGTGGCCGAAGGCCACGTTCACCCCGGCCCCGAGCATCTCTTTCACCTGGGTCAAGCCTCGGCGCTTGGGGTAGGCGTCGAAGCGGCCCTGAAGGTGGAGGTTCACCATCGGGTTGCAGACCAGGTTGATGCCGGCCCGGGACAGGATTCGCTGCAGCTTGAAGCTGTAGGCGGAGTTGTAGCTGCCCATCGCGGTGGTGTGGCTGGCCGTCACCCGGCCCCGCAGGCCGGTGCGCATGGCGTGTGTGGCGAGCACCTCGACGAAGCGTGACTGCTCGTCGTCGATCTCGTCGCAGTGCACGTCGATGAGCAGCCCTGCGTCCAGCGCGGTCGAGACCGCGATCTCGAGGGAACGGACCCCGTCTTCACGGGTGTCCTCGAAATGCGGGATGGCCCCGATCGCGTCGACGCCGCGGCGGGCGGCCTCCGCGATCAGCTTGTCTCCGTCGGGAAAGGAAACGATGCCTTCCTGGGGGAACGCGACGAGCTGCAAGTTGACCACGTCCCGCACGCGCTCGCGGACCTCGACCAGCGCATCGAGCGCGACAAGTGACGGGTCCGTGGTGTCGACGTGACTGCGCACGTGCAGGACGCCGTTGGCGACCTGCCAACGCAGCACCTCGTTGACCCGGGCCACCACGTCGTCATGGGTGAGCGTCGCCTTGCGCTCCGACCAGCACGCAATGCCCTCCCAAAGCGTGCCGCTCTCGTTCCATCTCGGCTCACCAGCGGTGAGGCAGGTGTCCATGTGCACATGAGGCTCGACATAAGGAGGGCTCACCATTGCCCCGTGCACGTCGATCTCCTGGGCGACGTCGCCGACCTTGGCCCCAGCCGGCTCCACGGCTGCAAAACGGCCGTCGTCTATGAGCAGGTCGACAAGCCCCTCAGGAGCGCTGCCGGGGGACGCCAGCCGGCCATTGCGGATCACGAGTTGCATTACGCACCAGCTTCCACCGGGGTCGCCTCCGGCTTGTAACCCGGCGAGAACAACGGCGACACGCTCGGGCGGCCGACCACGAGATATATGGCACCCGCGACCACAGAGCCAACCAGCCATGTCAGGTCGATGTTGCCGATGGCTTTCGCGGCCCAGCCCTGCAGCCAACTGACCTCGCCGTACTCGAAGCACCAAGCAGCGAAGGCGCCCACAGCAAACGAGAAGATCGCCGACCAGCGCACATTGGCGATCCGGGAATGCCCGGGTGGGTCGTACAGCAGGTCGACGTCGACTTTTTGCCGCATGAAGTAATAGAAGTGGATCAATGTCACAGCCGCCCACGGCGCGATCCACATCACCAGGCCGGAGAGCCAGCTGTCCAAGGTGTTGGCGAAATTCGTCTGGAAGATGAGGAAGATGGTGAACGCCAACGCGATGGCACCGACGAGAAACGCTATCTTGCGCCGGTTGAGCTTCCAGTCCAGGGTCTGGGCACACAACGAGCAGCTGTAGATGTTCAAGATGTTGGTCGCTATCGGGCCGTGCAGAACGAGCAGCAGAACCGGCACGGCCAGCACGCCGAAGTTGGAGACGACCAGCGCACCGGGGTCGACCTTCTGGGTGACGGTGGCGAGAGTCGCACCGAAGATCCCGAGCCAGACCACCGGGAGGAACTGACCGAAGACACTGGCGAAGAAGACCTTCTGCTTCGACATCGACCTCGGCACGAACCGGGAGTAGTCGGACGCATAGGCGAACCAGGTGACTCCCCAGCCGATCCCGATCGCCGTCATGATCGTGGTCTCTGCGGACAGAAGTGCGGACCCGTGCAGGTGGGCGCCTGCGTAGGCCCAGTGCACGTTGTTCTTCGTCCAGGCGACGATCGTCATCGCCACCAGGACGCAGAAGGTGACCGGCACGGTGTAGCGCTCGAACTTCGCGATCGACTTGAAGCCCCGTGCCGCCAGCCAGACTTGCAGGCCCATGACAATCAGCACGATGACGATCTTCTCGCCGGTGCCGCCGTGATAGCCGAGCTTGCCGACCAGGGCGAGAACCAGATCGAGGACGATCCAGGTGTTGACCGCGCACCAGCCGGCGGAGATCAGACCCTGGAGCGCGGCCGGCAGGTAGGCACCGCGACGGCCGAAGGCGCTGCGCGACATGACCATCTGGCTGACACCGCTTTGCTGGCCCATCAGGACGAAGAAGCCAAAGGCGGCCATACCGATGATGTTGCCGATCACCAGCACCAGGATCGTCTGGGACAGGCTCAGGCCGATCTCGATGCCCAAGGAGCCGAGCACCCAGTTGATCGGTGCGATGTTGGCTCCCGACCAGATCCAGAACTGATGACCGGCGGTCGAGGTCCGGGCATTGTCCGGCACCGGCAGAAGCATCGTCTCGACTTGCTCGACGACTTGAGTGTCGATGGCAGGCGTGGTGCTCATGACTGGCCCCCCGGTCCGTAGGAGCCTTCACTTGCTGGCATGATCCATTCCTTTCTTCTCAAGGGAACATCTCACAAGCGTGTGCGCACCACCGCGGATGAACGTCGGCCGAGAGCCGCGCCCCTAGACGGCCGGCGCTTTGGTGACCCAGGTATCGATCGGCTGCTTATTGTGAATCGCTCGCCACACGTCCTCGAAGCGGACGGGCATGTGCGTCAGCTCGGCGCCCGTCGCGTCGTGGATGGCGTTGGCGAGCGCCGGCGCCACTGAGATCATCGGGTGCTCACCGACTCCGCGCGCGCCGAAAGGCCCATCGAGCTGGGGAGTCTCCACCGCGATGCACTCGATCTCCTCGGGAAGGTCCTTCGAGGTGAGGATCTTGTTGTCGGTGAGCGACGGGTTGAGCAAGTGGCCGTGGCCGTCGTAGATGTAGCTCTCGCACTGGGCCGTTCCCAGGCCCTGGATCATGCCGCCGATGCACTGGCCCCGCATGGTGCCGGGATTGATGACCTTGCCCACGTCGAAGGCCGACGCGATCTTGATCACCTTGTACTCCCCGGTTTCCGGGTCGACCTCCGCGATCACACCGTGGGCGCCGTAGGTCCAGTCCAGGGCGGGGAGGCCCTGCCCCGTTTCCTTGTCGAGGCTGGTCAAGCCCTGCGCGGTGTAGCGGCCCAAACCGATCAGCGGGCCACCGATCCCGTTGCCGTTGGGGTACACGTACCCGATCGACAATGCGGCAAAGGTCACCGACTCCTCCGGCCGTTGCATGATGAAGATCCTCTCGGCGTCGTGGTCGAGGTCCGCCGTTTGGGCACGCAGCACCTGGGCCGCGTCCGAGTAGGCCTGTCGCAGGAGATCGTCGCAGGCGGCGATGACCGCGTTGCCGGTGAGGAGGAGCCCCTTTGACGCCACGGTCTGCCAGTCGAAGGGGTCCTTGTCCGTGTCCCTCTCGACCGCAACCTTCACCAGGCTGACGGGGAAGCGCAGACGGTCCGCCGCCATCTGGGCGACAACGGTCGCCGTGCCTTGGCCGATCTCGGTGAGCGCAATGTTGACGACAACTGACCCGTCCGAATTCATCTTGATGACTGCTGCTGTCGTCGTGAAGCTCGGCATAGCCGGAGCCTTGTGAAGAGTCGCGATCCCCTTGCCGATCCTGCGGCCCGTACGCGCCTGACGCTCTTCCTCCTCAGGGGTAAGCCGGCCGTAGTTGATGGCCTTGGCCGCCGCCTCGAGGCACTTGAGGGGATTGCCTGTGTGCTCGTTGATCCTCTCACCCGTCAGCGTGGTCGAGCCTGGCTTCAAGAGGTTCTTCTTGCGGAACTCCAAAGGGTCCATCCCGATGACCTGGGCGACGAGCTCCATGTGCCGCTCGAGGCCCCAGAAGAACTCGACGTGGCCAAAGCCGCGGTAGGCCGTGCCCCATGGCTTGTTGGTGTAGATCGTGTAGGCGTCCACCCAGGCGTTAGGGATGTCATAAGGGCCCCCCGCCGAGTACGCGGACGCGCGGGTGACGTTGACGGCGTAGTCGGCGTATGCACCGGAGTCCCAGTACATGAGCAGCTTCTGCGCGGTGATGCGGCCGTCGGCATCGACGCCGGTCTTGATCCGGTAGGTGAGGGCGCTCCGGCACGGCAGGAGGCTGAACTCCTCCTCCCTGGTGGCCTGGAACTTCACCGGCCTTCCCCCTGCCTTGCGGGAAAGGCAGGCCAGGAGAGGCTCGAGGTGGATCCCCGCCTTGCCGCCGAAAGCACCTCCGACATGAGGTATGACCACCCTCACCTTGTTGTGCGGCAGCTTGAACGCGCGACAGAACAGGTCCCTCAAGGTGAACGGGGACTGAGCGCTCGACCAGATGGTCACCTCGTCCCCCGCCTTCCACTCGACGATGGCGACGTGGGTCTCCAGCGGCACGTGCTGAACGGAGGGGTTGGTGTACTCGCGCTCGATGATCCACTTAGCCTCGGCGAAGCCTGCATCGATGTCGCCCTTGCGGATCTTGGTGATGTTGGGGATGTTGGTGCCCGGCTGCGGGCTGAAGGACGCCTTGACGTAGTCATAGCTGCCGAGGTCGGGATGGACCAGCGGGGAGCTCTCGTCGAGCGCATCCATCTGGCTGAGGACGGGCGGCAAGACCTCGTACTCGACGTCGATCAGGTCGACTGCCCGGCTGGCGATATCCAGGCTTTCCGCCGCCACAGCGGCGACAGCTTCGCCGAAGTGCCGCACGGCGTCCTTGGCGAGGATGTCCTTGTCCGCGACATACAAGCCGATGCGGTAGTTCAGCTCTTTGCCGGTGAGGACCGCGTGGACGCCTGGGAGGTTCTCGGCCTTGGAGGTGTTGATCGCCACGATCTTCGCCCGGGCGTGAGGGCTCTTTTTCACCTGGGCGTGGAGCATGCCGGCAAATACCAAGTCGCTCGCGTACATGGCCCCGCCGGTCAGCTTCGCGGTGTCGTCGACCCGCTGGACACTGTCGCCCACGCGGGTGGCCACCGATGAGGTAGTGGTATCAGACATATTTCAATCCCCCCCTGGTTTCGTTGGTGATCTGACCCGACACGTCGAGCACAGCTTCGATGATCTGCTGGTAACCGGTGCACCGGCAAAGATTGCCTTCGATGCCCTCTTTGATCTCGGCCACCGTCGGCTTGGGGTTGTGTCGCAGGAGCTCCCGGACCGACATGACCATCCCGGCGGTGCAGTAGCCACACTGCACTGCGTAATTGCGGGCGAAAGCCGCCTGTATCTCGGACAGCTCGCCCTTGGCGGCCTCCGCCTCGATCGTCTCGACCGTCGCGCCGTCGGCCTCCGCCGCCAGGACCATGCACGCGTTCACGGCCTCCCCGTTGAGCATCACCGTGCAGGCGCCGCACTCGCCGGCCGAGCAGCCGTCCTTCGTCCCGGTCAACTCCAGGTCTTCCCGGAGAAAGCGCAGCAGGGTCCAGTGCTCGGTTACCTCGCGCTCGTAGATGTGACCGTTGACCTCAACTGACATCCACATCACCGCACCTCCTCGAGCAACCTGCGGACGAAGACCTCGATCATGTACTCCCGGTACTCCTTGCTGCACCGCAGGTCGCTGATGGGACGGATCGCCTCGCGCGCTGCGGCCACCACCGCATCTGCAGGGTCTGCGTCAGTAAGCCCTTCGATGAGCAGGGGTGTGGGGGCGGCTGAGCCGATCCCCACCCGCACGGCGCCGTCCTTGCTCGTGACGGCGACGCCGACCAAGGCGAGGTCGTGTCCGTCGATCCGCTTCAGCTTGCGGTACGAACCGCGGGACCCGGCCGTGCCGGGAGGAACGGTGATGGCTTCGACGATCTCGTCATGGCTCAGCACCGTCCGCTTCACCCCGGTGAAGAAGTCCTTGAGGGGCACCTCGCGCCGGCCCCGCTGGGACGCGATCTGTACCCGAGCACCCAGGCAGAGCAGCCCGGGCGCCATGTCCGCACCGGGAGAAGCATGAGCGATGTTGCCTATCACCGTCGCCCGATTGCGGAGCTGGTGGGAGGCGATCGTCAGGGCGCAGTCGGCCAGCAACGGGTAGCAATCGCGGACTTTGGCATCGTGGAGAACATCGTTGACGGTCGTCGCGGGCCCGATTATCAGCCCTTCGGACTGGCTCCACGTGAGATCCGAGAAGTCTTCGACCTTCTTGAGGTTGATCACCAACTCGGGTCGAACAAGGCCGCTGCGGATGTCGACGAGCAGGTCGGTGCCGCCCGCGAGGATCTTCGCGCCCTCGCCGTGGGCCGCCAGCAGGCTGAACAGCTCCGCCCGTGAGGTAGGGGCACGATACTTGAAAATGTCGTTCATGATGGCTCTTTCATTCCGATCGCCTTAGGCGCACCTCGAGGCTCAGCCCGCCGGGCGAGCGCTCGCACGGCATCGACGAACACTGACATCGGCGGGACGACAAGGCCAGCTCCTACCTGGCCCACGCCCGGCTCGCGCCCAGCGATCCCGGTGTTGACGGCGGGCAGCACTCCGCTTCGCACAACGAGCGTCGCGTCGATACCTGTAGGTGTGCCCCGGAAAGCGAGTATTGGCACCTTGTAGAAGGGATGCTCGGCCAGGGTGATCTCGTACATCCGCAGGGTGTTCGCCAGCGCGTCGGACACCTCGCCGCCCACGAAGAGCACGATGGCCGGCGCCGCGGCCATTGCGAAACCACCTGTCCCGGTCGTCTCGGTTATCGTCGAGTCACCGATGTCGAGGCCGGCATCTTCGGGCCCAAACCCTGCGAAATACAGCCCTTTCACAGGCGGTGCAGGAGCCGTGAACCATTCGTCCCCGGTCCCAGAGACCTGGATGCCGAACTCGGTCCCGTTGCGGGCCATCGCCACCACCATGGTGGATCCCGGGATGTCGCGACCGGCGTCGGCTGCGACCTTGCCGGCCGGCATGGAGAGGTTGAGGAAGAAGTGGTCGTTACCGTTGATGAACCGGAACGCCGCCACGATGTCCTCGCTGCGAGCGCCGCTCTCGAGCATGTCCGGAGTGATCTCCCGCAACAACAGCGACGTGGCAGCACGGTTGCGGTTGTGGCACTCGTCTCCCATCTGGAGAGCTTGTGCGATGATGCTGCGCACGTCAACGGGACCCCGCTGGCGAAGGGTTGTGCCCAGCAGGGGGCCGAGCACTCGCTCCAGCCAGCGAAGCCGATCGATTACCTCGGCCGAGTACGCCCCGTACCGTAGGACCTTCCCGAGTCCCTCGTTCAAGGTGCAGTATGCCCGCCGACCGTTCTCCTCGTCCTCGAGCACCGACACCGGCATCGAAGCGCTCACCACACCGGCCATCGGGCCGACTGCCGAGCGCGAGTGGCAGGGCGCGATCGAGATGCCACCCTGCGCAGCGATGCGCCCGGCCTCCTCGAAGCTCTCGGCCAGCCCCTCGTAGATCATGGCGCCAGCGAGCGCCCCACGTATTGGACCGGACGCATCGGCCCAGGTGACAGGTGGTCCCGCATGCAGGAACTCACGCGGCCCGAGGCCCAGCGCCTCCCGGGCAGGGAGCACGTCCACCCACTGAGGACGGGCGGTGATCAGCCGCCGGACAGAGTCGGCGGTCGCCGCGTGCGTCCGCACGTCGCCGGCGATGGACGCCAAGTCAGCCTCGCTGCCCGGAACGGGCGGGGCCCACTGCACTTGACGCGGGGTGGCAACCTGCGCCGTGAGCGCGTCGGCGAACAGGGACGCGCCGACGGTGACCATCGCGGGCGATTCGTCAAGCTGGATCATTGTCCTGCTCCCTCGACGAGACCAAGCGCTGTCCGCGCAGCAGCGGCGTTTGACAGGTGAACACTTGCGCCAGCTGCGACCAATGTCTCGGCCGTGGCGTCGCGACCCTGCGGATCGGATCGCGAGCCGACGAGCGAGACGACGACGGCAAGGTCACGGCCGCCGCGCTTCGCGCTGTCGCGGGCGGCGGCAATGGCCGGAGCGAGCTCGTTCGCCGGGTCCCGATGGGCTCCATAGCCGAGGACCACGTCGAGCAGGAGCACCGCGCAAGCAGGATCGGAACCCTCTTGCGCGATCCGTTCGAGCCGCAACGATTGGTCGATCATCGGATGTGGCCTTCCCGCGGTCAGGCGGTCGTCACCGAAGTCGATCATGAGATGGCCCGGCGCCTCCAGGTCCTCTCCGAGCGCCCATGCCGCTTGGAGAGGTGTGTTGGACGCGATCGGCCCCAAGCGCTCTGCGGCGATCGCCATGGCCTCGTCGCAGAGCGTCCCTCCAGAAAACAAGCCGCGGATGAACCCGGGCCGGGGGGTCCGCTCATAAGGTGCCGACCACTCCGGCGGCGCCGTCGGAGACCTGCCAAGCGCCGCCAGGATCTGCGCTGTGGCAGCGGTGAGGTCGCCCTGTCCCATCCCGACGAATGCCACAAGCGAAGGGGTTCTCAGTTGCCCGGCCGCGGCGCGCACCATCTCGGCGACCTTGGGGTCGGGCGGCTTCGACAATACGACGACGAATTCGGTAGCCGGGTGCTCATCGAGCACCTTCATGGCAGCGAAGGTCGAACGGCCGCCGACGGCGGCGGACAGATCGCGCCCACCCACGCCGAGCACGGCGGTGACGCCGACGCCGTCCGCGTCGAGCAGGCACGTGACTTCCTGCGCGCCGGTTCCCGAAGCGGCCACCATGCCGACCGGGCCTGGACGGAGCGCGTTGGCGAACCCAAGTCCGAGCCCGCCTACTACCGCAGTCCCGCAGTCGGGACCCATGACCAGCACGTCGTGACCCGCCGCCTCGTCCTTGAGTGCAATCTCCTGCTCAACGGGCACGTTGTCGGAGAACAGCATTACCGAGACGCCCGCTTGAACGGCGTCCATCGCCTCCACGAACGCGTGTTGACCCGGCACCGAGATCAGCGCCAGCGAGCCGCCTTGGCGAAGCGCGGACGCAAGAGTCCGGGGGGCAGGGGGTGATCCGAAGCCGCCGGTCTGCGACGTCGCGGATGGCGCCAGTTGCCGCTCCAGCTCGGCTGTCGCCGCATCGAGCGCGTCTTCCTCGGCCCGGACCGCGACGAGCAGGTCATTGGGGGAGGCTCCCTCCACCGCAGCCGGATCAAATCCCAATCTCTCGTAGATCTCGATATTGAGCGGCGTGGCCATGGCCACGATCGCGGCGGCGACGCCGCGACATGCGGCGACGGCCTGGCTCACCTGCATCAGGACC
>Ga0187867_10000868_pt1 | contig 26531 bp, 21 predicted proteins | sample June2016WEW_13_1_FD_132976 | JGI IMG/M metagenome (GOLD analysis project Ga0187867, IMG submission 132976) | Peatland microbial communities from SPRUCE experiment site at the Marcell Experimental Forest, Minnesota, USA - June2016WEW_13_10 | ecosystem: Environmental > Terrestrial > Soil >... | reverse complement strand
GCGATGCCAGCGCCACAGCAAAGCGGAGAGCAAGATCGCAGCCAGTATAAGAAGGAAGATCCATCCCCGCACCCTCCGCTTGCGTGCCGGCGCCCGCGAGCCACCGTCCGATCCTTTCTTGTGTTCTTGTTTCTGTTCTTTGACCAGGAACTGCGAAGGCAGGTCGGGCGCGGGTCCTGCTTTCGCATCTTTGGTCCAATCGCGGATGGACGCCTGTTGCTCGGCCGACAGCCCGATAAACTCCATCCCGCAACGCAACTGATTGTGGTGTCGCACCATGGCCCTCGTGCGTAGCGCCGGCGCGGCTGACGGCAGCTGAATCTCCACCCCTACCGTTTCCCCAAGCAGCAACTCTCCGGCCATGACCGCAGCGAGTCCGCCACCGCTGAGGTCCACAAGGCGTCCAGGCACGGTGTCCGGAACTCCCGAGCGAAGCACGGTTACATCCAACGGCGCCTGCACTCGATACCGCAAGCTGTGCCGCCGCGTTGCGTGACCGCGCGCCCGGGAGTGTGAGCCTGTTTCCATCTAGGAAATATAATCCCCCACGGAAGCAAGGAGTCGCGGAGAAGTATTTGAAACTTTACGTGCTGGGGGGGGTTGGCCCACCGTCCCGCGGCAATCCTACGGATTACCATCAATGACGCTGCCTTCGCGATCCCTCGCGGGCCAACCCCTCAACTCAGTCCGATAACTCTTTCGGTGATTTCCACTCATTCCAGTGAACCAACGCTGGTTGCTCGATCCTGTGCCAAAATAGGCCACCTTCATTGCGCACATCAATAGGGCGACTTACGTCTTCTTCTAGCTCTTATTTTGCCGGGTTGCATGCTAATGGCCTGAGGCAAACGTCTACTCACGAGACTCACGAGTCGACCAATCGCTTCAAGCACCTCCTCACGTGTAAAATCACGGGGCTAGAATTTCCTCCATCCCAAAAGTCCAGGGGCATTAAGCATCCTGAGGGCGGAATCGACATCCTCAATATCGTGCCGGAGGACATCGATCACGAACATATCGAGCTCACAGGGAAAACCTTCTCGCTTACTATGGGAATTCATCGCATTCACCGTGCCGCCTGCAACAGCGTCAGCACTCAATATTTTCCCCGTCCGAGGCGCTTGAAACGGTGTGAGCGAATCAAGAAATCAGCCCAGGTCGCATCAAACATTCCTCGAATCCCGCCCTTCGCAAACGCCGCGAAGGACGGGGCACCCACTGTTTTGATGATGCCAGCAAGATCAAAAGTCTTGGCCCACCTCCCTGTTAGTTACGGTCGTTGTCTCATCGCCGCAACTCAACTACGTCACCCCCCTCTGCCACCAGCACCACACTGGCCATGCCAATGAAAAGACCGTGCTCCACCACCCCCGGCATATCGCTAAGCTGCCGCGCCAGAACGTCGGCATCCGGGATCTGACCAAAGCGACAATCCAGGATGTAGTTGTGCTCGTCGGTCAAATAAGGCTTTCCGTTGGCATCCCGCCGCAGTGCGACCTGCGCGCCGAGGGCCTCGATTTTTTTCACGACCAGCGCCTGCGCGAACTTGATGACTTCCACCGGCAGTGGAAACTTTCCCAGGACCGGAACTCTCTTCGTCGCATCGGCCACAATCACAAGCTGCCGGGTCGCCGAGGCCACAATCTTTTCCCGCAGGAGCGCGCCGCCGCCACCTTTAATCAAACGCAATTGCGGGTCAACCTCGTCCGCGCCATCGACGGTCACATCGATCTGCTGACATTCATCCAGCGTAGTCAGAGGAATTCCCATGCTCGTCGCTTGTTCCCCCGAACGATCTGAACTCGGGATGCCTCGAATGCGAAACCCGTTCTTGACTTGCTCGCCCAGCAGACGAATGAAGTGCGCCGCCGTCGAACCCGTCCCCAGCCCGACCACCTGACCGTCTTTGATGAACCGCAAACTCGCCCGTGCAGCTGCTTCTTTTTCCTGATCGTTGGCCAAGTTGTCTCCTGATGACCGCCGCCTTATGACGGCTGCATTATTCCACAGCCTTCGCCACCAGCGCGCTTACGCCGGAAATATTCTTGACCAGATCGGCAGGCACGCCGTGCCGTTGCTGCAGATATTCCGGATTGTTATAGGTGATGGAGACTTTGCCGGCATCGTCTTCCGACACCAGCACCTTCAGCGGCAGATCGATCGCTACCGAAGGTGCAGCAATCATCACCGGCGTTCCGCCCTTCGGGCTGCCGAAAATCAATAGCTTGGTCTCGCGCATCTTCATCCCGACCTTCTCCGCTTCGCCGCTGTGATCTATCAGAGCAAATATCTGCAGCCCGCGCTCGGCGAGAATCGATTCAAGACGCTTCACGGTTTCGTCTATCGTACGCGGGCTCGAGACCTGAATCAGACCATTCCCTTGCATGACTTTCACCCCTTCCACAAGGCACACTCATCCATTGTCATCCTGAGCGAAATGTGCGCTTCGCAAATGCGAAGCACACCCGCAGTCGAAGGATCCCTGTCAGCCGGCACGAGGATCCTCTCCGCATGACCTTCTACCGGCGTATGTTCCACATGCCAGCGGCTTCATGTCGCAATCATCTTTCCCAGAATCTCTTTCAAAATCTTCGCCGCCACCGTTGCCGTCATTCCAGATACATCCTGATCGGGGTTGAGCTCAACAATATCCGCGCCAACAATGTTGCCCTCCACCGCGTGCAAATGAGCAATTGCTTCCCGTACCGACATTCCACCGGGCTCGCGATGCGAGATTCCGGGCGCAAAAGCCGGATCGAGCACATCCATGTCGAAGGAAATATAGACCGGGCCGTGAATCTTCAGCGCCTCGGACGCGGGAAGCGCCGACATCGGGATGATCTCCACTCGAAACTTTTCCGCCTGCTCGCGCTGGTGCCGGTTCAGTGTGCGGATTCCAATCTGCACCAGCCGTTTTGCCAGTCGCCCTTCCATAATGCGTGCGAAAGGGCAGGCATGCGATATTCGGCTCCCATCGAATTCATCATACAAATCAGGATGCGCGTCGAAGTGGACGATGGTTAGTTCGAGATAGCGCTTGGCAAAAGCCTTCAAGATGGGATAAGTGACCGAGTGGTCGCCGCCTAGTGAGATCGGCCGGTCCCCTTTCTCCAGCAACGCATCGATGGCGCGCTCAATCTGCAAAAAGTCTTCGCCGGCCTCCTCCCGCGAATCGTTCAACCGCAGATCGCCGGCATCGGCAAAAGCGCCGGCCGCACCCACGTCCACGCCCAGCTCCGACCATTTGTTGGAAGCGTCGCTGCGTAGGGCTTCGCGAATTTTTGCGGGAGCACTCGCAGGTCCACGAAGAAATGACGAGTTCCCATCCAGCGGTATTCCAAGAAGAGTCGGCATTTTGACGGGCTAATCGATCCGGCCGTGCAGCGGTCGCTAGCAGTTTACCTCGTGCTTGCCGCCCACGAGTTTCTGCAGAAACAGCCTTAGGCTGTTTGGCAAGCTGTGGGAATTCTTTAACCTGCGGTTCATGTTGGGTGTCGTGGACCGCTTCTTGCCGACGATCCGCAGATATTGCTCCAGCGATCATCCTATGTTTGTGAATTTCTTTTCATCTGGAATTTACACTCGTGTCACTCTGACCCGCTACCTTGGCGACTGTAGTTCTTCGACTCTTCAGCTCTTCGCATTATCCTAAGGAGGAAATTCATGTCGTCGTGCAATCTGCTGGCACAAGCCAGAAAGCACCTCGCGTTTGGCACAAGCTTGTTTGCCGTGCTTGTCAACCTGGGAGCGCCGGCCCCGGTCGCCGCTCAAGAACCCGCCAAACACTTTGCCCAGAGCACTCAGACTGCCTCGCCCATCAAGCATGCGATAGTGATCATTGGCGAGAATCGCACCTTCGATCATATCTTTGCCACCTACAAGCCGAAGAGCGGGCAAACCGTCGACAATCTCCTTTCCAAGGGCATTGTCAATGAAGATGGAACACCTGGCCCGAACTTTTCGGAGGCGCTGCAGTATTCCGCCATCGACAACCATGAGGACGGTTATCAAATCAGTCCGATGGAAAAATCTTTATTTTCGGCGCTTCCCGCACCTTTGACCGGCGGCCCTTCAAATGTTTGCAAAAACAACGGGATCTGTACGTTGGGCGAAGCGCAAGCCTCCGAAAACGGACTGGCCAGCGGTTACTACAAATACCTGCTAACCGGTGGTACCGGCCAGTCTTCTCACGTTCCGGATGACCGCGTCCTCAACGTCACTGATCTCCCTCCGGGACCATTTCAACTTACCTCGGACACATTTCCGTACGATTCGTATGCCGCCAGTCCGGTTCACCGTTTCTACCAGATGTGGCAACAAACGGACTGCAACATCGCCTACTCCGCCACGTGGAATCCCAGCGGCTGCCGATCTGACCTCTTCCCCTGGGTTGAAGTCACAGTCGGGGCTGGCACCAACGGGTTGGCGCAGCCTGCAAATTTCAGCACGGAGTACTCGCCAACGGCCACAACAACGGGCGAAGGCTCGACCTCGATGGGCTTCTATAACGTGCTCCAAGGCGATGCTCCTTACCTGAAGTTTCTGGCTGATAATTACGCGATGAGTGACAACTACCATCAGGCAGTTATGGGTGGAACCGGCGCTAACCACATCATGATGGGTACCGGTGACGCGATCTGGTTCAGCGGTGGGAACGGCAATCCGGCGGTGCCACCGCACAACCAGAAGGTTTATGCGGGTACGCCGGACGCCGGCGTGGTCGATGAGATCGCAAACCCGAACGCGGCGCCTGGTACAAACAACTGGTACACAGAGGACGGCTACGGTGGCGGTGGATTCGGCAGTCCGGTTTACGGCGGCGGTTCCTATACGAACTGCTCCGACTCGAATGCGCCGGGCGCATTTTCAGTGTTGGATTACCTCAGCAAACTTCCCACGCAGGTTGATCCTCGCTGCGCACCGGGACATTACTATCTTCTCAACAACTACAATCCGGGCTATTTTGGTGATGGTTCCAACGCCTACACCGATAACTATGTCTACAACACGGCGTTTACAGTGCCACCTTCAACCGTCCGGAACATCGGCGACGCCCTGCTCGAGAAGAATATTTCGTTTGCCTACTTCGGTGATCAGTTTGACGCCTATCTCAATGACAAATATCAGCTCAATTATGGAAAGGTAGGTCCCACCAGCGACCAATACTGCAACATTTGCAACTTCTTTCAATACTCAACCTCGATCATGACAAATGCCGCCGTTCGCACGGCGCATTTGAAAGACACGATTGATCTGTATAAAGAGATCAAGAACGGTACGCTGCCGGCGGTTTCCTTCGTCAAACCCAGCGGGTGGGTCGACGGCCACCCCGCATCGTCGAAGGTCGATCTCTTCGAAGGCTTCGTAAAGAAGATCATCGATGGTGTGCAGGCGAACTCTGACCTGTGGAACAGCACTGCGATTTTTATTACCTTTGATGAAGGCGGTGGTTACTACGACTCCGGCTACATCCAACCGCTTGACTATTTTGGCGATGGCACGCGGATTCCGCTGCTCGTGGTTTCGCCTTTCACCAATGCTGGTCGCATTTCTCACGACTACTCCGATCACGTCTCGATCCTCAAGTTCATTGAACGGAACTGGGGAATCGCGCCGTTGACGAATCGCAGCCGTGACAACTTCCCGGATCCAAAATATGACGCTAAGGTCAGCAAGTACGCGCCGGTCAACAGTCCTGCTCTCGGCGACTTGTTCGACTTGTTCAATTTCTAGCGCAGTCAAGAAAACGATGAGCTGTAAGCCGAAGCGGATGCCCCGAATCGGGCCATCCGCTTCGGCTGCTTTACGCTGTGCTCCTCCGTGCCCCTGCGTTGAATGGTTTTTCTGGATGCCCGAATCTCCCTCATCCCGCCGTGCATCCGTTATCCTAGTAAAGAGCGAATATGGCCACCCCGAAATCCAGAACATCGAACGGCGGCACTGCAATCGCAGTTGCCGGTAATTCGTCGCATCATGCGAACAACCCCGAGCGCGAACGCATCTTCAACGCCTACCGCCAGTGGGGATACTTAGAGGGCGATCTCGATCCCCTCGGTTTTCTCCGTCCCCGTGAAACCTCCGAACTGCAAAGAGAGGGCGAGTTTGCCCGCGAAGCCCGCGCCATCTATTCCTCAACCATCGGCGTTGAAATCAATCACATCTACGCTCCCGAACGCCGCCGCTGGATCTACGAGCGCATGGAATCGCCGGCTCCTGAATCTGAGGTTACAGAAAACGATCAGCGGCGCATTCTGGATCTGCTCATCCGCGCCGACGTCTTCGAGCAGGTCATGCAGCAGCGCTATCTCGGCAGCAAGCGTTTCTCGCTCGAAGGCGTCACCGCTCTGATTCCGCTAGTGGATGAGATTCTAGACACCGGCTCCCGCCTCGGAGCCGTTGAACTCGTGATGGGCATGAGCCATCGCGGACGCCTCAACGTGATCGCCCACGTTGCCAAGCGGGATCCGGAAGAAATTTTTGCTGGTTTCGAAGATGTCGATCCACGCAGTGTGCTTGGCTCCGGCGACGTGAAGTATCACATGGGCGCGACCGGCGAATACATTACCCGGAGCGGTAACAAGGCTCACATTCATCTGGTTTCCAATCCCAGCCACCTCGAGGCTGTCGATCCCGTGACTGTGGGCCGCACCCGCGCCAAGCAAGATCGCACCGGCGAAGGCGGACGCGAAAAATATCTACCGCTGCTGGTGCACGGCGACGCCGCTTTTGCCGGGCAAGGCATCCTTGCCGAAACCATGAACTATGCCGACCTTCCCGGCTACACCGTCGGCGGCACCATTCACGTAGTCGTCAACAACCTGCTCGGATTCACCACCAGCTATCTGGAAGAGCACTCCACACGCTTCGCCGCCTGTATCGCCCGTCGTCAGTCCATCCCCATCCTCCACGTCAACGGCGAAGATGTGGACGCCGTCGTCCGCGTCGCCCGCCTTGCCACCGAATACCGCTACCAGTTCGGTACCGATGTTGTGATTGATCTCATCGGCTACCGCCGTCACGGACACAGCGAAGTCGATGATCCTACCGTGACTCAGCCGCTGCTCTATAAGAAGATAAAAGAGCACCCACCGCTTTGGGAGATTTACGCCGACGATATCGGCGCGACCGATGCACCCGCACAAGCTGCCGCAATCAAAGCCGAGTTTGAAACCGCGCAAAAAGCCGCCGGCAAGGTTACCAAGAAGCCGACCCTTCGCGAGTTGCCCAATTATTGGGACCGATACTACGGCGGTCTTTACAAGCCTGAGTACGAAGTGGAAACCGGGCTTTCCACCGAGGAGCTTGCGGACCTTACTAACCACCTCAGTACTTATCCCGACGGCTTCCACATTCATCCCAAGGTAAAGAAATTACTGGAACAGCGCTCCGAGATGGGCGCAGGCAAGCGACCTGTCGACTACGGCATGGCCGAGGCTCTTGCCTTTGCCAGCTTGGTAAAGTCCGGCATTCCGGTTCGCCTTTCCGGACAGGACTCCCGCCGCGGCACTTTCAACCAGCGCCACTCCGTTCTCATCGACATTGAAAACGAGAACGAATACGTTCCGCTGGAAAGCATTGCCGCGGATCAGGCCCGCTGCGGAATTCACAACTCAACTCTTTCGGAACCGGGCGTGCTCGGCTTCGAATATGGCTACAGCCGCGACTATCCCGAGACGTTGGTCCTCTGGGAAGCGCAGTTCGGCGATTTCGTAAACGTCGCGCAAGCCATCATCGATCAATTTATTTCCGCCGGCGAAGCCAAATGGAGTCTGCTCTCTGGTCTCGTCTTGCTTCTTCCCCACGGCTACGAAGGGCAGGGACCGGAACACTCCAGCGCCCGCATCGAGCGCTTCCTGCAACTCGCCGCGAAACACAATATCCAGATCGCTCAGCCTTCGAACGCCGCGCAGTATTTTCATCTGCTTCGCCGCCAGGCCTTGCGCCACTGGCGGAAACCCCTGGTCGTTTTCACGCCCAAGAGCATGCTGCGCCATCCCGATGCGTCTTCACCGATCGCGGACTTTACTCACAAAAATTTCCAGAACGTACTGCCCGACGCGGAAATCGGAGAAGCCGATCGCATCCTGGTCTGCACCGGTAAGATCGGCCACGAGCTGCACGCCGAACGCAAGAAGAGAAAAGACAACTCGACCGCGATCGTGTTCCTCGAACAGCTCTATCCCTTTCCGGAAAAAGAACTCATCGCCGAATTTGCTCGCCACGGCGAAACCGGAGATATCGTCTGGGTCCAGGAAGAGCCTGCCAACATGGGTGCGTTGTTCAACATGCTCCCGCGCCTCGAACGTATCGCCGGCGCCCGGCATGTGATGTCAGTCAAGCGCAGCTCCAGCGCCAGCCCCGCCACCGGCAGCGCCAAAGCGCATGAAGTGGAGCAAAAAACGCTGCTGACGTTGGCCTTCACCACGAAGGGATAAGAACAGAGTCGGAGGCGTCGATGGGGATTCCATGGCATAAGCTTTGTCATTCCGAACCGCTTCAGCGGTGAGAATATGCTGTCTGGCTCACCATGGCTTACGTGGGACAGCCGCTCTCGGCTGTCTGACTAAGAGCAGCGAGCCTAAGACGAGCGAGGGCGCACACGGTGTGTGTTGATCAACACTATGAGTAGCTCTTCGTGGGAATCAATATTTCAGCAATCAATCGCTGCCGATCAGTCGTTCGCGGATCGTTGACGTAATTTTCGATACAGAAGTCATCTCGACGTTGGATTTGCTTCTCGGACACGATCTCGAAAACGCGGCCAGAGGCTACGGGCAGGTCGGAATAAGGCCCTGTCAAAACGAAGCGGCTGTATTTACCCCCGCTAAATTTTGAATACGTGAGGCCGTCTGGCAAGTTCGTGGGTTCTGCGGCGAGCGTGGCGCCTGCGCGATATATTTTGGCCTCTACTTTATAAAGGCTCATATATCCCACGATCGTGTTGTGTTCCGAAATGCGAGGCACAAATTGGTGGAGAGTTTGCCACGCCAGAGGAGCAGTATTTTGAAAGGGTCCGACTTTCTCGATAAAAATGCAGTGAGTTTCGGGCCAGGTTACGAGTTCGGGCTCTTGCGTCAGATTCATGAGATCCCCATTTTTGTGGTCGCAGTAAGTTCTGTTCGCGTCAGAGAAGACGAACGCAACCCATCCTACGATCTGCGGCGTTTTGATACGCGTGCATCGACCGAAACGCCTAGCTGGGCCTTTCCGGAACCGCTTTCTCGCCGCCACCCGGCAACTTCACCTTCGCCCCGCCCGTCGCCTCTCCAGCAAGCAGCGCCTCCAAACTCGGATATGCACACATCGTAGCGCATGATTCTGCATCCGCCCACCCGTATCCGCAGTCGGCCCGTAATTGCTGAGCACATCCCGCCCCACCATACGCAGCATGGCCATCAACTGTCCGCGATCATGCGAGGTATGCGAAATGCACCGCGTCCTCCCTCATGATCGAGACCGCCGCGCATCGAGAAACTTCACATCCTCTTCCCACCACGCCTCGTGCTCTGCTTGCAAGGCTGCAAGCCGTTTGCCACTGTCTTCCGCATAGCGCCTCATGAACTCGAAGCGCGTCTCCTGCTTCGGCAGCGGAGGTGCACTCACATCAATCGCCAGCATGTTACGGAACCAAAGATCTTCGCTCACGCACGGATGCCCCATCTGTTGATGCACGCTGCGCCCGCGTGGATCGCCTTCGCGCCGACGCACCGAAAGATCCTCGTTCCGAAACTCACTCCCCACGCTGACCACCTTCCCCCACTCGGTGGTGTAGGTTTCGACGAGGAATTCATATCTCATAGCCGCAAATGTTACCCTGATTTCCGAATTCCCTCCATGCCCCTCGGCTCCCAACCACTTCGCGTCGCCATCGACACCGGGGGTACCTTCACCGATGTCGTCTGGGCAGATCCTGCTGGCGGGGTGAGAATGTTGAAAGTTTTCTCCACTCCCTCCGATCCCTCCCAGGCCATCGTCGAAGCCCTCCGCAAGATCGATCACCAAGGCGAGTTCGTGATTCTTCACGGCACCACCGTGGGCACCAACACTTTGCTGGAACGAAAAGGCGCGCGCACTGCTCTGATCACCACGGCTGGTTTCGAGGATGCGATCGAGATCGGACGCCAGGCACGCCCCAAGCTGTACGACTTTTTCTTTGATCGCGTCGAACCGCTCGTTCCCGGCAAGCTGCGCTTCGGCATCGAGGAACGCACAGCCAGCGACGGAGAAATCCTAACTGCTCCTTCGCCGGTCGATCTGAAATTGCTAGTCTCGCGCGTGACGCAGAATCATCCTGAATCGATCGCGATCTCGCTGCTATTCTCGTTCGCGAATCCTGGAAACGAGTTAGCGATCGCGCAAGCTTTCGAACACCTGAGCATTCCGCTCTCCATCTCTCACCAGCTTCTGCCTGAGTTCCGCGAATACGAACGTACCTCGACCGTAGTAGTCAACGCGTACCTGCAGCCGGTGATGCAACGTTACTTGGAAAATCTCGAGCGCCGAGAAAAACAACTCAGTTGTCCAGATCGGCCTGTGGAATACCGCGCAGAGCGGCGTTTCAGCGCCGCGAAAGTCGCCCACAAAAATCCTGGGGCTTTAGCGTCGGCGGCTCCACGCATTTTCGTCATGCAATCGAGCGGCGGCATTACCACGCTCGCCGCCGCCGCTCGCGAACCCGTCCGCACCGTACTCTCGGGGCCGGCCGGAGGCGTTGTGGGCGCCGCGGCCAGCGCCCGCCACAGCGGCTCCGACCGCATCATCGCCTTCGACATGGGAGGTACCTCCACGGACGTTTCATTAGTCGAAGGCGATATCGTGACCGCCAGCCATGCCGAAATTGCCGGCCTGCCCATCGGTGTCCCCATGCTCGACATCCACACGGTCGGTGCCGGCGGAGGCTCGCTCGCCCGGTTTGACGCCGCCGGTGTTCTTCGCGTCGGTCCTGAATCTGCTGGCGCCGATCCCGGCCCGATCTGTTATGGCCGCGGCATCCACCCCACCGTCACCGACGCCAACCTCTTATTAGGCCGCCTGCAACCTACGGGCTTTCTCGGCGGCGGCTTCATTCTCGATCTCGACCGAACCCGCCGCATCACCCGCGAATGGCTGAAGCAGCAGGGAAGTCCGCTCACTCTGGAAAAGTTTGCTGCCGGGGTGATCCGAGTAGTCAACTCCACGATGGAAAAAGCGATCCGCGTAGTCTCCATTGAGCGGGGCCGCGATCCCCGCGACTTTGCTCTCGTCGCCTTCGGCGGCGCCGGAGGCCTGCACGCCTGTTCTTTGGCGCAGGCACTCAGCATTCCGCATGTCATCGTGCCCGCATTACCCGGGGCCCTTTCCGCTCTCGGAATTCTGTTGAGCGACGTCGTCAAAGATTATTCCCGCACCGTCCTCAGGCGCGTTGCGGCGAAACTCCCGCGCACGCGTCTCGATCATGAATTTGCGATGTTGCAAAGGCAAGGCGCGAGGGATTTCAAGAAAGAAACGTGGCAGGGAAGTGTGAGCTACCAGCGCAGCGTAGATATTCGCTACCGCGGCCAGGGATATGAACTCAACCTGCCGTTCACCAGGAATCTGCTCGCCGATTTTCACGAGGAGCACAAACGCCGCTACGGCTACGCCCACTACGCTCGCGAAGTGGAGTTCGTAACCCTCCGCCTCCGCGCGATCTTGAGCTCCAATACAGCCCTTGTGGGGACGGCCGCCCCCTCGGCAAGCTCAGGGCAAGCTCTCGGCCGTCCCGGCCGAGCAACGCTCGGCAGGCTCTCCTCCCCCAAAGCTCCAGTCCTATTCGATGGAAAAAAACTCGATACGAAGATCTTCACGCGAGACGATCTTCGCCCCGGCAAGAAATATTCCGGCCCCGCCATCATCACCGAATACAGCGCCACGACGGTTATCCCTCCCGGAAAACATTTCCATCTCGATGGTGCTTCCAATCTGATTGTTACAATCCGATGAAAAGCTGCATCCACACCCGTAAACTCGGCACTCGGTACTAGGTACTCGCAACTCCCTTGGTTACAATGAACCCGTGAAACCTAGCATCTTCGTCGTCGAAGACGATCCTGATATTTCCCGCCTGGTTCGCCACCACCTGGAGAACGAAGGCTTTGCCGTACGCGTGTACCCTACCGGCACGACGGTCATCGCTGACGCCGAGCGCCAGCGCCCGGCGCTGTTCGTGCTCGACATCATGGTTCCCGGTAAAGATGGGCTCGAACTGTGCCGCACCGTCCGTCAAACGCAGGGCCTCGCGGCCGTGCCTGTAATCTTTCTGACCGCCAAGAGCGGCGAAGCCGACCGCGTTCTTGGGCTGGAGATCGGCGCCGACGACTACATCGCCAAGCCCTTCAGCCCGCGCGAACTCGTGGCCCGGGTCAAGGCCGTGCTGCGCCGCTTCGAGCGCCCGCTCCCGCCGAGTCCGCTCAAGGTCGGCGAGATAGAAATTGATCCCTCCGCCATGGTCTTAACCGTTAGCGGCCGAACCGTTCCCACCACTGCGACAGAATTTCGCCTGCTCGATTATTTTGCGCGCCATCTCGGCCGTGTCTTTTCCCGCGATCACCTACTGGATGCCGTTTGGCGCGATACCTCTTACGTTACGCCACGCTCGGTGGACGTATACGTGCGCCGCATCCGGGAAAAAATTGAACCGGACCCGGAGAACCCGCGCTATCTCAAGACCGTGCGCGGCGCGGGCTACCGCTTCGAGGCTCCCAGGTGAGAAGGGGAATTTTCCTTAAGTTGATGGCGGCCTTTCTGGTCGTTATCCTCACCGCAGCCGCGACTTTCCACGTCATGATCGGCAGCGCGTGGCAGGCATCGCTGCGCGCGGAAATTGAACGCAACCTCATCCAAAAATCTCAACTCCTCGCACACCGTGTCGAAAGCGATCAGACTCACTCTCTGGCCGACATCGCCGCTCAGGAAGGACAGGCCACCGGCGCTCGCGTAACCATCATCGACGCTACCGGAAAAGTGAGGGCCGATTCGGAGGCGAATTCCGCGAGCATGGAAAATCATGCCAAGCGTCCGGAATTTGTTGAAGCTCTATCCGGCAAAATCGGAATCCATGAACGCCGCAGCGCCACCATCGGCATCCCGTTTCTTTATGTAGCGGTGCCTATCTCTGGAGGTGCGGTTCGCTTGGCGTATTCGCTTTCCGATGTGGAAGCAGTTTCTTCGCAGGTCTGGCGCCGGTTGGAGTTGGCCTCCGCCATAACGTTCATCTTCGCGCTCCTGGTAGCCGCCGTCGCCTCCCACTGGAGTGCTCGCCGCCTGGAGCGCATCGTCGAGGTTGCGGGCCGTATCGCGGAAGGCGATCTGCAGGCTCGAATCCTCGAAACTTCGCCGGACGAAATCGGCCGCGTCGCCGGCGCCATCGACAGAACAGCCCGCCGCGTGGAAAAGAGCTTCGCCGAAGTGCGCTCCAGCCAGCGCCAACTGGAAACCTTGCTCAACAGCATGCAGGATGCTGTCATTGCTGTGAGCGATGATGGCCGCGTGCAGTGGGCCAACCAGCCCATGAACCGCCTGGTTCCCCAAGGCACCCGCCTGCAACAACCGGTCGTTGAAACCATTCGCGATCCCGACTTCCTCGCTACCGTCAAGGAGGCCACTACCACCCGCGAAGTCAAAACCGGCCGCGCCACTTCCATCGTTCCCGGCCGTGCTTTCGACGTAACTGCTGCGCCTCTACCGGACGGAGGTGCGGTCGCGGTGCTTCGCGATCTTACCGAAACCGAGCGCGTCGAAAAAACCCGGCGCGACTTTATTGCCAACGTCTCCCACGAACTGCGTACGCCTCTCACTTCGATTCAAGGCTACGCGGAAACCTTGCTCGACAGCACTCCAGAAAATGTCGCTCCCTCCCGCGAGTTTCTGGAAATCATCCGCAAGAATTCCTCTCGCATGTCACGCCTCACTGAAGATCTGTTGACTCTGGCCCGCGTCGAATCCGGCGAAACTCGTTTCGATGTGGAGCCCGTTCCGCCCGCTGAACTCCTCCACGATGCCGAAGAAAGTTTCCGGGAAATCGCCCGCACTCACGGCATTGACCTTCACATTCAGGATTTGCCCATGCCGGAAAGTCTGCCCCCGGTGTTGGCAGACCGCGAAGCCATCCATCAAGTCTTCTCGAACCTGATTGACAATGCATTCAAGTACGGCGCTTCCGGCGGAGGAATCGTCCTCGGCGCCCGTTCGGTTCCGCATGGCGTAGAATTTTGTGTGCAGGATTTTGGAGCCGGAATCGCCTCGGAACATCTCTCGCGGCTGTTCGAACGTTTCTATCGCGTCGACAAAGCCCGCTCCCGTGAGTCTGGCGGCACGGGCCTGGGCCTTGCCATCGCCAAGCACATCATGCTTGCCCACGGAGGCTCCATCCGCGCCGAAAGCGAACTCGCGCATGGCGCGACTTTCCTATTTACTCTGCCCGCAGCGTAAGCCTTTACTTCTCACGTGGAGACAGCTGCCCCGGCTGTCCAAGCCTGGGCGAAGCCCGGCGCCCTCAAGCACGGATGCTGACAGTCCCACGAGGGCCCGCGCGTTCGCTTGCTGGCCATCACGCCCCGGGATGAATCATCCGGACCAGCCAGAAAGCGATTGCGGCCACCAGCGCGGATGCCGGGATAGTCAGAACCCACGCCCAAACGATGCGCCTGGCCACTCCCCAGCGCACGGCCGAGAGCCGATTCGTCGCTCCCACTCCGACGATTGCTCCGGTAATGGTGTGGGTGGTGCTCACTGGAATTCCGGCCAAGGCAGTGGAGAATAAGGTAATCGCTCCTGCGGCCTCCGCGCAGAATCCTCCTACCGGTTTGAGCTTGGTGATGCGGGAGCCCATGGTGTGGACAATTCTCCAGCCACCAAAGTAGGTTCCCAAGGCAATCGCAGTATGTGCAGCCAGAATAATGGGCCAGTGAAATTTACCCCAGCTGCCGGATAGTTCCGTCGAGGTTAGAAAATGCGCACCGTACAACGCGCTGGCCACGATCCCCATCGTTTTCTGTGCATCGTTGCCCCCATGACCAAGGCTGTAGGCGGCGGCGGAGAGGAGCTGCAGCTTGCGAAACCAGACGTCGATTTTCTGTGGAGGCTTATCGCGCAGAAGCCAGAAGATGGCGACCATGAAAGAGAAGCCGAGAATCAGCCCCATGATTGGAGCGACCACGATGAAAATCAAAGTCTTGTACCATCCCGAGGCAATAATCACGTGCCATCCCGAGCGCATCACTGCGGCCCCGGCCATGCCGCCAATCAAGGCGTGAGAGGAAGACGTTGGCAATCCCCACCACCACGTCAGCAGGTCCCAAACAATGGCTCCCAGCAGCCCCGTGATCACCACATACTGCGTAACCTGCTCGACGTGAATCATTCCCGAGCCGATGGTCTTGGCCACGGCCGTGCCGAGCAAGAAAGCCGCTAGGAAATTGAAGAATGCAGCCCACAGAACCGCCAGTTTCGGGGATAAGACCCGGGTGGATACGACTGTCGCGATGCTGTTGGCGGCGTCGTGAAACCCATTCAGGAAATCAAAAATCAGGGCGACGATTACTGTGATGATCAGCAGCAGCAGGTCAGGCTTCACAGTTTTCCTGTTTGCTTGGATTCATTGAATCTCAGGTGTTCTTTAGGACAACGGTTTCCAGCACATTGGCTACGTCTTCCGCCTTGTCCGTGGCTCGCTCGAGAAATTCCAGCAGTTCTTTGACTTTGATCAGGTTGATGGGATCCTTCTCCGATTCGAACAGCTTGGCGATCGCGTGCTGGGATACCAGATCGGCTTCGTTTTCTAACCGGTTGATCTCCACGCAGTGGGCGAGGATGTTGCCGTTCTTTTGCATGAGAGATACGGCCTTCTGCAGTTCCTGACACTGCATCAGGATGATCCTGGCCAGTTCTCCCGCAGCCGGTGGTGGATTCGTAATGCGGTACATCACGATGCGCGCGCCAGAAGCATTGATGAAGTCGAGAACGTCATCCAGCTTCGAGGCCAACTCGTGAATATCTTCGCGGTCGAACGGCGTAATGAATGTCTGGTTCAGCTTCGTCAGGATGGAGTGCGTGAGCTCATCACCCTCACGCTCGATCCGGCGAACCTCGTCGATCCTTCTGTCCACATCCTGATAATCAGCGAACAGATCAACTAAGGTTTGGGCTCCCGCGATGAGATTTTCCGACATCGCGGAGAACATCTTGAAGAAGCTGGTATCTTTCGGAATAAGGCGAACCATTGGGGACGAACAGACTCCAAGACTTATAGTATCTACAGTCCGTTGAGGCGATTGAAGACAGCCACTATCTCACGCCCGCGCCGATACAGTCAAACAGTCCGGATAAGACGGCGATTCGGCTCGCGAGCTCCGGAGCGAATGGAGCCTCATGGTGGCGCTTTGCTTGCCAGCTAGCTTGTTGTCCGACGAGCGTTGGCGTCCCTGGATCGCCGAGGGATTCTGAACTGAATGACCAGGAGCAGAACCAATACAGCGCCCGCTCCGATCGCGGCATGTTCCAGAAAATGGAGAAAAACGCTACCGACGCCCATTCCAGCATTGTGCCTTTCCGCGATCAGAAGAGCGACATTACGATGGTACTGGCTGTATTCCGCGCCGGTCCCGGCGGCGGAACAGGAAAATTGACGGAAAATTCACAGCCCCTTAACCCACATCTCGCGTAGAAAATCTATCCTCAGCCGTTGACCATCTATCGATGGGTACGGCAAAATCAGAGGTAACAGTATTCGCACTCCCCCGTCTGCGCCACAGGGAGACCTAATGAGCACTGCCCGCGTCGAAAGTCTCACTACCGAACCGGCCCATCATCATATCGTTCGCCGCACCATCGAAGCCTGTCATCTGGCCAAGGAAGCTGCCGCCGCCGCCGCGGAAGGGATCGCCACCGGCTCGGCGCCGCTGCTGAACTCTCTGCGCCAGCGCGAGCGCGAACTCGACACGCTCGATATGGAGATCGATAGCGCCGTCACATCGGTCATCACCGAAGTGGGACCGAATGAAGCTCGGCAGCTCCTCGCCTGCATGAAGTTCATGATCAGCCTCGAGCGCATCGGTGACTTGCTGCTCAGCTTTGCCAATAGCGCACAAGCCTCCGCCGGACGGATCGATTCGGAAGACACGCGTGACCTCACCCACATGGCCACGATCCTGGAGAAGATGCTTGCCGACGTTGGTGACGCGTTCTCCTCCCGCGATGTTGGCAAAGCCGTCGACGTGCTCCGCGCCGACTCCGAGATCGATCGCTTGCGGAATCTGGTTTTTCTTCGCCATATCGAGAATCCCGAAAACATGGCCCGCCAGGCCAGCCTGCAGATCATCTTCATGACTCAGTCCCTGGAGCGCGCCGGCGATCACGCCAAGAATCTCGCCGAAGAGGTGTGCCACTTCGTCAGCGGCCAGACCGTTCGCCACGTCCTCAAAACCTACGACAAACCCGTCGAACAAATGTTCATCGACTACCTCCGCCGCCGCGAACGACATTGAGTTGCTCGTGTGGGGCGGACACTCCCCGCCTTCCTCTATCCACGAACAACCGTTCTAGGGTCTACCGGACCGGGCAAGGGATAAATCTCCCCAAGTCATTTGCCGGATCGTATACCATCGCCTGCAGAACGCTGATCGGAGCCGCATGGATGTCCACTTGATTGACGGAACCTATGAACTGTTCCGCCATTTCTACGCCGTGCCCTCCGCCAAGGATGCAAACGGCCAGGAAGTCGCCGCAGTCCGTGGCGTGTTGACTTCCGTTTTGTCTATGTTCGAGCGCGGCGCCACTCATCTCGGGGTTGCGACCGATCACATTGTGGAGTCGTTCCGCAACGATCTGTATCCCGGCTACAAGACCAGCGAAGGTGTTCCTCAAGAATTACTTTCACAGTTTCCGATTCTCGAGGAAACGCTCGGGGCAATGGGCGTGATGGTGTGGCCCATGGTTTATTTCGAAGCAGATGACGCTCTGGCGTCCGCCGCCAGCAACGCATCGAAGGATGGCAGTGTGAATCAAGTGCTGATCTGTACGCCGGACAAGGATCTCAGCCAATGTGTTGTGGGCACGAGAGTCGTTCAATTGGATCGTCGACGCGACATCCTGCGTGACGAGGCCGGTGTCGTCGCCAAGTTTGGCGTGAAGCCCGAATCGATTCCCGATTATCTTGCGGTAGTCGGCGACAGTGCCGATGGCTTTCCTGGTTTAGCCGGCTGGGGCGCAAAAGCTGCGGCTCTTACCTTATCGCAGTATCCGCACCTGGAAAAGATCCCCGAGGATTGGCGAGCGTGGCATCCCACAATCCGCAAGGCCCGCCTGCTCTCCGAATCGCTCTTCAACCAATGGGACGATGCGCTCCTGTTTCGCACCCTCGCCACTCTTCGACTCGATGTACCTGTATTTGATACGGTCGCCGACCTTCGTTGGAACGGACCGCGCTCTAATTTTGCGGAATATTGCCAGAGAATGAAGTCGCCTGATCTTCTCCGACGCGCTACGTCGGTGAAAGCGCTCGCTTTATAAAAACGTCGTCAAGCCAGCCTACGCTTTCTCCATACACTTTCCGACGATGGCGGCGCAGGCTTCCACAAAATTCCTCTCGGGTTCCGTGAACGTGCTCGTAAAATAACTCTCAATATCTAGCTCGGCCGCCAGCTTTTTCTTCACGAAGATGGGGACAACAATTTCACACTTCACGAGTGGCGATCCGGCAAGGTAGCGCGGATCCTTGGAGACGTCATGCACCACCACGGTCTCTCCACTGCTGGCTGCGGCGCCACAAAGGCCGGTGTTGAGCGGAATGCGCGCGTTGGGGGTGAAGCTCCCAACAAACGGCCCGATCACCAAAGCTCCCGGATCCGCCGGGTCGATCAGATAAAACCCCACCCAGTTGTAGCGCGTAATTTTCTCGTGCAGGCACTGGCAGATACGTTCCATCACTGTTGTGTAGGTTGATGCGGTCCGAGCGAAGTCCTGAAGCTCTCGAAGAAGTTCATCGTGCGCCGGCATCATGAGTTCGCCCTCGGGGGGGAGTTAAGCTTGAATGACACCCAGAGCTTGCACGCCCCACCCAAGTTTACGCGGACAGAGGGACATTCAAAAAGAGCGTGCAACTTAGTCGATTATGGGCTCATCTCCCACAAAAAAGGCGAGCCCTAAAAGGCGCGCCCAAGTTTCGCATCTACAACCGCAATCAGTCTGCGGGAACCAGCTTCTCTTCCATGCGTACTCCATTCCCGAAGACCTTGCTCGCGTCCAGCCCCAGCCCCTTGGCGACGCCAACGCCATAATTCGGATCGGCCTTGTAGAAGTGCTGGACCTGCAGCTCCTGAATGCGCCGCGGAGTTTCTTTCAGGCTGCCCACGATGTTCTTGATCAGCCGTTCCTGCGCATCCTTTTTCATCAGCCGGAACAAGTTCCCAGGCTGCGTGTAGTAGTCGTTCTCGTCGCGGTGATTGTGACGAGCCACCGTTCCCGAAATCATCTTCGGCCGCTCCACGTATGCCGCGTCCTGCGTCGGTCCACCGAAGCTGTTCGGCTCATAGTTTGGAGACGCGCCGCCGTTGTCGTCGAACCGCGTCATCCCATCGCGATCATAAGTCGCAAACGGACACTGCGGTTTATTGATCGGCAGCGAATCATAATTCACTCCCAGACGATACCGGTGCGCATCCGGATAAGAAATGAGCCGGCCCTGCAACATTTTGTCCGGCGAAAATCCCATGCCCGGCACAATGTTGCGCGGTTCAAACGCCGCCTGCTCTACTTCGGCAAAGTAATTTACCGGATTGCGATCCAGCGTCAGTTCGCCAATCTCAATCAGCGGATAGTCCCCGTGCGGCCAAACCTTGGTCAGATCAAACGGATTGATGTGATACGTCTCCGCTTCCTTCTCCGGCATGATCTGCATGCAAACGCGCCACTTCGGGAAGTCGCCGCGCTTGATGGCATCGAACAGATCGCGCTGTGCGTGATCAGGATCGACGCCGCGCATCTCGGCTGCCCGCTCGCCGGTGAAGTTCTTGATCCCTTGTCTGGTCTTGAAATGCCATTTCACGTAAAACAATTCGTTCTTGGCATTGATCAAGCTAAAAGTATGGCTGCTGAAGCCGTCCATCTGCCGGTAGCCATCGGGAGTGCCGCGATCGGAGAACAGAATCGTCACCTGGTGCAGCGACTCGGGCGAGAGCGACCAGAAATCCCACATCATGGTCGGCGACTTCAGATTGGTTTCGGGATCGCGCTTCTGCGTGTGAATAAAATCTCCAAACTTCAGCGGATCCTTAATGAAAAAAACCGGCGTGTTATTGCCCGTCATGTCCCAATTGCCTTCTTCGGTGTAGAACTTCAGGGCAAATCCGCGCGGATCGCGCTCCGTATCCGCCGAGCCCTTTTCTCCGCCAACGGTCGAGAAGCGAATAAACGTCGGCGTCGATTTTCCCTTGGCCGAAAAAAGCTTCGCCATCGTGTACTTCTCCATGTCGGGATTGGTGCATACGAAATGCCCGTGTGCGCCCGATCCCTTGGCATGAACCACACGCTCCGGGATGCGCTCCCGATTGAAATGCGCCATCTTCTCAAACAGTAGAAAATCTTCAAACACCACCGGGCCGCGCGGCCCAACGGTCAATGAGTTTTGGTTATCGCCGACCGGACGTCCCGCATCCGTCGTCATTCTTGCCTTCTGTTCTTTTTTCATAGACACTCCTCCTCGATTGCAAAAGTATGATCGCTTTACTGGTGTAGCTCTCTGCCCTTTGTGGTTAAGGTGTTAGGTCTTCGTTTGACAACGCCGGCATAGCCCATATACGTCCACCAGCGGTCGCGTCAAATCGAAGCCGCGCGGCGCCTGCCGCGACAGCCGCTTTAAGTTGATGAAGTCACCTTCCATATCCTGCAAAGTTTTTGCAGCGTGTGCAGAGCCAGGTGATGATGCGGTTCGAGATTGCCTTCCACCAACAATGTGGAAGCGTGTGCGCTTACCTCCCGCAACAATCCATGCTCCACGAACAGCCGCAGATTCTTGTAGACAGTTGCAAAAGAAATGGCTGGAGTTCGCCGTCGGACCTCTGCATAAACCGCTTCAGCGGAGTGGTGCCCAGGCGTGGCCTCGATGGCTTCATCAATCACCTGCCACTGGTGCGTCGCAGCCAGTCCACACTTCCAGGCCAGGTCCCGGAATTATTCGTGAGCGGATCGCGCGGGAGAAGGCATGTATTGGATAAGAATCATTATAACCTAAGAATAATTCATAGAGATGCAAATGAAACGGCGCTTTGCTTCCCTTCGATGAAGACGTGAATGCTGAACCCCAACGTAAAGTTCCTTTTCTGGGCGAATAGCACCGTCCGAATGTGCGTGGAATCACAGTGGCTTCTTGCCTGGAGGAATAAAATAAACTTGCCTCGAAGCGCATCCGCTCGAGAGCGGGGGTATGTCTATGAGAACTACCCTTGTGACAGAAGTCGCCTTCTTTTGTATAAGCGGTTTTACTTTAGTGGCGTGCGGATCGCCGGCCAAGTCGCCCAATCCCTCGCAGTCCCCAGCACCATCGGTAGCAACTGAGAACAAACAGCCCGTGTTCTACACCGGCAAGAACTGCTTATCGCGAATCGCTAGCGCAGCGGCGCGCTGGCAACCAGACGCGATGCCAGTTCATATGGAGTCGAATGTCAATGCCGAAAGCACAGGCCAGAACGGAAAATCCACGGTTTGGCGCGCCACCTTCGCCTCTCGGAGGCGTGGAATGTGGCGATCGTTTACCTGCTCCGGCAGTCGCCTGAATGACCAGGCGCCATCCGGAATCACGGGCAGCATTGAGGTCCCCTCCTCACCGGAAAGCTCCCAGGCGATGTTCCAGTCGCTTCTCCTGATGGTTGATTCTGACAAGGCCTTTGACACGGCTCAACAGAATGGTGGAGCGAAGCTCATGAAGAAGAACCCGCAGCAGCCGGTCCTCTATGCGCTCGATTGGGACGCCAAGAATCGGCAACTTGTGTGGGCGGTAATGTATGGTGCTAGCCGCGGCGATTCCAAAGGCGTGGGCGTGATCGATGCCACCTCAGGCAAGTTTTTGGGCGCCGCGAAATAAGACTTCGCAGCCGCCGTTGCCGCTTGGTGGGGATCCGGGCCGTAGCGTGCCCATTTTCGGTCGGTCGTCTCCGCGAGTTGGCACGGGGTGAGGTCCGCCTTTGTGGAGCTAGTCACGTAGCGGCAGCGCCTCTTCAAGCGCATTCCTGCGATGTCTCCATTTTATCCGCTGTTGGAAGTGTCTCCGCACGTTTGACGGCCACCACTTTCTCTCCTCGACGGATCAGTACAATCGCTCCCAGTATTGCTATCGACGCCAGTACTACCCGCATCGTCAAACGCTCGTGTGCCAGCAAGCATCCCAACAATAGCGCTACGACTGGATTCGCGTACGTATGCGTCGCCACCAGCGCAGGCGGAACGCGCTGTAACAACCAAGTGTAGGCAGTGAAAGCCACGACTGATCCGAATGTGATCAGATATCCCAGTCCAAAGAACGATCGCGACGAAATGCTTGCCCAGTGCGTGTGCTGAAATTCACCGGTAAATCCCGCGCTAACCAGAAGCATTAAGGCGCCGCAAATGGTGGGCAGAGCCGTTCGCCCCAGAGGGTCCGAAGGCAATTTGAGCCGCGGCGAAATCACCACTCCAAAGGACCACGACAACGACCCCAACAACACTGCCAGCACTCCCCCCAGGCTCGAACCCTTCACGGACAACTCCGCTCCCGTCAGCATCGCCACGCCGGCCACGCCCAGACTCAGTCCCAGAGCGCTTATTCGGCTGATCCTCTGCCGTCCCATCAACCAGCCCAGCACTAGTATGAACATCGGCTCCGTAGCGATCAGCAGCGCAGCCAATCCCGATCCCACATACTGCTCCGCCCAGAAAAGCGACCCGTGGCCGATCAGGAAGAAGAATGTTCCCAGCACGAATCCTGCCGCCCATTGTTGCCGCGTCGGACGAAACCCGCGCAGCCAGGCCCATGCCAGCATGATCCCACCCGCAATCGCCTGCCGCACTCCCACCGTCACCAGCGGCGGGATCGTTTCCACCGCATAGCGGATCGCGAGGTACGTCGACCCCCAAATGACGTAGATGGCAACGAAGGCCAGCACCATCTTGATGGCGAGGCTGCGGTCATGTGTGTTCGCGGGTTTGCTTGGCTCAGGCACAATCACGGGTCTACCTCCAATGTTTATCATCTTGCCGGTGCGAACGAGGACCATAATCTGCGAAGCATGAGCTGAGAACATTGCGTCTGCCTCCACTAAGCGACTAACTTGTAAAAGTATGTTTAACGGTTAACAACGCAGATCCTAAGCGCTCTGACCTAACTTGTAAAATGATATTTGGAGGTTATATCATCGTGAGAGAGCCTGATCGTCAGCCGATGTCACAGGGCAAGAAATGCCAGAGAAGTGCAGAGATCCAATAGGATCGAAAATGAACGCGCACATCTGTTTGATTCAGGTCCCTTACATGGTGGGCGATGAGAATCAAGGCTCAAGCAAAGGGCCGGAGCGGTTGGTGCAAGCTGGCGCCGAGAAGTTGGTGGCTGCTCAAGGTGCTTCTGTAGCGCTAGAGCGCGTTGATCGGGGCGATGCCTTTCGCGATAGCGGGAATGCATCTTTAATTGTTGGCAAGCGCCTCGCATCCGTGGTCAGGCGCGCCGTTGAAGCCAAACAATTTCCTTTGATACTGGCCGGAAGCTGCGATGTCAGCAAGAGCATACTTTCGGGTTTTGACCATGCCCGGTGCGGCGTCGTTTGGCTCGACGCTCACGGCGATTTCAATACTCCGGAAACGACTGCGAGTGGATACTTCGACGGCATGTCCCTGGCCGTTATCACCGGGCATTGTTATCAGAACTATTGGGCCCAGATCGGCAATAGCGCTCCAATTCCAGAATCAGCAACTCTTTTGCTGGGTGTGCGCGACCTCGATCCGTGTGAGGAAGAGGGCCTTGCTCGTTCTTCGATTCAAATGGTGAGGTGGCATGAGGGAAAGCCGCAGTCCAGTGTGCAGGCTGCCTTCGACAACCTCGCGCTGCGCGTGCCAGAAATTTATCTCCATATTGATATGGATTGCTTGGACCCGAAGGTTGCCCCCGGCGTTATATTCAATCCCGTACCCGGTGGAATTGTATTGAGCGACATCGAAGACGCCATCCGTGCGGCGTTTGCGCGTTTCTGGGTAAGAGCTTGCGCGTTGGCTGTTTTCAATCCCGACCGCGACCGAGACGATAAGACACTCAGAACAGGACTGAGGATTATCGAGGTTGTGGCCGACGCCGCCCGTGAGATGCGATAGAAATCCGCAGCGGAGCTGTAAGTCTCGTTCTATGAAGGAAGCAAAGAATAAAGTACGACGCCAGCCGAGTTTCGATCTGATTGCAGGCAACGCCTGCCTCGACTTCGTCAACACGCTGGATGATCGGCATATCAAGCCCAAAGAATTGCTCGGCACTTACGACGATTTTCTTCGATTCGGCGAAGATGCTGCTTTGCTTGAGGCCAGCCCGGGTGAACGATTATCGAAGCGCAGCCACACCGAGCCAGACCGGGCACAGGACGCTCTGCGCCGCGCCAGAGAGTTGCGCGAGTCCATCCACGATGTATTTTGGGCGATCATTGAGAAGCGCCGCGTTCCGTCGGAAGCACTCGCCAAATTGAATCGAGAGATTCAGGTTTCTGCAGAACACTTGTGCCTGGCACCGTCCGATGGCCGCTTCCATTGGTGCTTCGACGATCTGAGTGACTTTGATGCCTTGCGCTGGAAGATTGCGCGCACAGCCGGCGATCTGCTCGCCTCCGACCAGTTGCCCTTCGTCCGGGCGTGTTCCTCCAAAGATTGCGAATGGTTCTTTCTCGATACCAGCAAGAACCACCACCGCCGCTGGTGCGACATGAAGCGCTGTGGCAACCGTGCCAAAGTGCGCAGGTTCTATGCTAAGAAGAGGACTGTCTAAGGGATGTTCTGTGTTTGATTGATGTGTATAAAGTGTGTTTTAAATAGATAACGCGAGAAAACCTGCACGGCAGGGACGTCATCCAGGAATGGAAGAAAATCACCCTCCCGCTTTTTTGTCGAGTGTTTGAATTGGTTGTGACTCCCGACCTGATTCACCTCATACCAGCCCTCCGGTGCCGCACCCGAACCGAGACATACCAGTAGGCACGCTCAAAAGTATCGAGAAACAGGCGGGGATCAAACTGAGGTGATCCTGGAGCAAAGGAACGAGTCATGGAATATATTCCGTATCTTCAGACGGACTGCGGGCCGATTATGGCGTGAGCTTTCCCAATTTTCCGGGCAGTATCGCTGCCGGAACGACCCTTGACGAAGCGCCGCGGATGGCGGCGGAGGCGCTGGCGCTCCATATCCAGGGCATGATCGAGGACCGAGACGCGGTGCCGGAGCCCTCGAAAGTCGACTCCTGGTGAGCGTCGACGCTCTAGATGCAACGGTGCGCGTGAATATCACGGCGCGGGAAAGCCAGATGGCGAAGATCGATGCCCTCGCCGAAGCGGCCGGCCTGACGCGGTCCGGCTACATGGTCCGTGCCGCCATCGGCGCGGCCACTGGCGAGAGGAAGCGGGTCGCGCGCACACGAGTCGCGCACCGCGCGGGCAAGTCGAGATAATCGAGGTGCGTCTTCCGGCTTTTCGCGCGACGGGAGCGCTTTTGAAGGAAAGACTGCAGACAGACGATCCCGAGAACCTATCCCATAAATTGTTTTGCAAAGGGCACGACTTCAGCCGTGCCGCCCGAGGCCAAATAAGAAAGCGGGCTTACGCCCCTGAGGGGTCGCAGTTTGCTACCGTTTCGAACCAGGCGTCCGCCGGACACGAACCGGGCGGGCCCGCTGAAGGAAGACTCTCGGGATGTTTTGTTGCCCGACCGACGCTTGCCACGGCGACGCTACTGACCCTCGGGAAGCCAGCGACCCGCCACTTCGTTACAATCGAAAATTCACCCGGAGGATCCTGTGATCTCTCGTCTTCTTACTCTCGTGCTGCTGTCTGGTTCCTCGCTCGCGCAAAACACGGTCCACTACACCGCCACCAACGCGAACGTGAAGTACCTCTTCGCGACCTCCGAGCCGGTTGCGCGCCTGAAGTCAGGCGACATTCTCGACACCAACACGCTCGATTGCTTCGGCAACGTGCTGAGGAAGCCCGGGGACACGCTGAGGATGGTGAAAGGCGACAATCCGCTAACCGGACCATTTTTCGTCGAAGGCGCGGAGCCCGGCGATACCCTCGCCGTCAAGATGCTTGATCTGCAAGTCGATGGCGACACCGGCGTAGGCGCGTTCGCTCCCGGATTTGGCGCGCTCAACGAGACCAACTACACGCCCATGCTGCATCCGCCGCTGCCGGAGCGTATCTGGTACTATCCCATCGATCACGCCGCGAACACAGCTACGTTCAAGGCGCTCGACACGGACTTCTCGGTGAAGATTCCCCTGCATCCTTTCTTTGGATGCATCGGGG
>Ga0187867_10000858_pt1 | contig 26647 bp, 20 predicted proteins | sample June2016WEW_13_1_FD_132976 | JGI IMG/M metagenome (GOLD analysis project Ga0187867, IMG submission 132976) | Peatland microbial communities from SPRUCE experiment site at the Marcell Experimental Forest, Minnesota, USA - June2016WEW_13_10 | ecosystem: Environmental > Terrestrial > Soil >... | reverse complement strand
GGAGGCGGAGCCGGTCCACGTCCCGCCGTAAGGTCCGAGGGTCCACCCCGAGACGTTCCGCCAAGTCGGTCCCGCTCCAGGCGGAGCGCTGCTGCAAGAGCCCGAGGAGCCGTAGGAGGCGGCCGGCGGGATCGGGCATGGGATAATTCTGACACATTGCGGACCGAATCTGACCGCAATGCTGCGTAAGGTCCGACCATGACCAATTCGGGGGTATGGCAGCAGCTCACCAAGCAGCGTCAAATCGAACTCGCCGCGACGGCAATGCACGCTCGTCGGGTCGGTTCCTCACTTCCGAGGCTGCGTGATTGGCTCGGCTGGTCTCTTGTCGGTCTCGGCGCACACCTCGCCCTTGATCCTCAAGCTCGGGCGGAGGCGCACGGTCGGCGCCTCTTGCTGGAGCAGCGGGTCGGGCATTCCAAGCAGCTGGCCCGGCCCTAGGACGACCCGGACGACACTTCGCTGGTCAGCCCAGGGGCGAGCTCGTGGTCGACCGGCCATAAGGCCGAGGCAGCTCAAGGCGAGCTTTTCGGCACTGTCCTTTGCGCCAATGCCTCCAAGAAGGCGGAGGCGGCGCTCGGGCCGTCAAGGACCAGATCAGCCTCTTCGAGCAACTCGGGGGGCACTTCGGCGCCCGTGACGGCGATTTTCACGGTGCTACGGCCAGAGGTTTCTCTGAGTCGGTCCAGGGCATGGAAGGCGACCAGGTCGCCGATGTCGTCGCCGAGGTAGGCAACTGCCTCGAGTCCCCCACAGAGCTCAGTCACGACCGAGCCTTTGTCGATCCCGAGGGGGAGGGCGAGCTCCACGCTCGACTTGCCCGGCCATGGCAACAAGCCGTGCTCGGCGCCGATCGCCTCCACCACCTCTGTCGTCCTGGCCGCGATCGCCGCGAGCTCGGTGCCCGAGGCGCTGAGAGAGCGCCAATGGACAGTCAGCCCGTAGCCCTTGTCCTCCACGCGGACGCCGCTTGGCACCGCGGCGAGGAGCTGGTCACTGACGGCCTCGACCACAGGCCGCCAGGCCGAGACGCCTGGGCGGAGCTTGACCGTCCCGTCCGGGAACGACTCCTCCAGCCCGCTCAACCCGATGGCTCGTAACGGCGAGCTGTTGGCGCCGAGCTCGAGGCGGCTGGCGAGAAAAACTGCGGATCGCGCCGAGACAGCCGCCACGACCGCCATGTGGCGCGCGAGGTCGTGAAGAGCCCGAAGCGTCCCGGGCAGCGGACGGGCGGCTTCTGGGTCGACAACGATGGGGGCGATGGTCCCGTCGAAGTCGCAGCAAAGCCCCGAGCGTCGGGGAGCTGTAGCCAGAAGTCCCAGGGCGGAGGATTCGTCGATGGTCAGTCTGGGGACCTTACCGCCAGTAAAGCCGGGCCTGGTCTCACCACCGGAACCTTCGGCGCCGGCGGGTCAACGTCGTCTGCGTTCGAAGGCCGGACCCTCGTAGCGGTCCTTGCGCCGGCGGACGATCCGGCGTCGCACCCGGTGGACGACCAGCGGGTCATAGGCGAAAGCCTCGGGCGAGGAGGCAAGTCGTCGTAGGACGCCGTAATAAGCGGCGGGGCTCAAGCCGAGCCTCTCGTGGATGGCCTGGCGCTTGGATGGCGAAGACAACCACCAGTCGCGTTCTAAATCGAGCACATTTCGTTCCCGATCGGTAAGCGTCATCCCACCCGACAATGCCAACCTGCGCCTCGCGAAGCAAGGACCCTCGACGCAGATGCCTTCGCGGCCCCCTTTCGGGCAGACTTCAAGGCCGAGATGACCAACACGGTTAGCTATGTGGCCGCCTTCGGTGGAGGAGTCGCGTCCTTTGTGTCTCCTTGCGTCCTGCCCATCGTTCCTGGCTACCTCTCTGTGCTGACCGGGCTCGACTTGAGCAACGCGCAGCAAGGCTCCCGCCACCATCTGCTGAGAATTGCCCGGGACACGGCCTTGTTCGTGGCCGGCTTCACGGTCGTTTTCGTGCTCCTCGGTATCACGGCGACAACGGTCGGCAGCGCCGTGTTCCGCGACAAAGAGCTGTTGTTGCGAATTTCAGGAGCCCTTGTCATCGCCATGGCGCTGTTCCTCGCCGGCTCGCTGGTGTTGAACCTGCCAGGTCTTTATCGAGAGGCCCGTTTCCACCCCAAACTGGAGCGTTTCGGGCCCTTGGCGGCGCCCGTGGCAGGTGCCGCCTTCGGCTTCGGGTGGCAGCCGTGCCTCGGGCCCATCCTCGCCGCGGTGAGCGCCGTCGCGGCGAGCTCGGGGTCTGCCGGCCAAGGAGCGGCTCTATTGGCCGTGTACTCCTTGGGACTCGGGATCCCGTTTCTCATCGTGGGCCTGGCCCTCGGACGGCTGTCGGGTGTGCTCAGCTTCGTCCGAAGGCATTCACAGCTCATCACGATCCTCTCGGTGTTCGTGATGGGTGGCTTCGGGGTTCTCTTGTTCACCGACAAGCTGACTGAGGTGACGAGCGAGCTGGAGACGCTGATGCGCGCCATCGGCCTCGGCCGGCTCGTAAAGCTCGGCTGAGACGCGGAGTCGTCGTCAGGTGGCCATCGCCCGCACGACATAGGGCAGGATGCCGCCGTGCCAGAGGTACTCCGCCTCGCCGGGCGTGTCGACGCGCAGTACCACCCGGATCAAACGCCCGTCGGCTCGCAGCGCGAGTTCACGCCCGACGAGCTCGTCTCGTGAGCAGCCGGCCAGACCGGTCACCTCGATTGACTCGCGTCCTGTGAGCCCGAGCGACTCGGCGCTCTCGCCGGGGGAGAACTGCAGCGGCAGCACGCCCATGCCAATCAGGTTTGAACGGTGGATGCGCTCGAAGCTCTCCGCAGCAACGGCGCGCACGCCAAGCAGCGCCGGGCCTTTCGCCGCCCAGTCGCGCGAGGAGCCTGAACCGTACTCCTTGCCGGCCACGACCACGAGGGGCACGCCTTCGGCCTGGTAACGGACGGCGGCGTCGAAGATGGTCATCTGCTCGCCGTCTGGAAGATGGGCCGTCAGGCCACCTTCGCTTGCAGCCAAGCGATTGCGGATGCGGGGATTGGCGAAGGTCCCCCGGATCATCACCTCGTGGTTTCCCCTCCGGGCCCCGTAGGAGCTGAAATCGGCCACGGCCACCCCTTGGCTCTGCAACCAGATTCCGGCGGGGCTCGTCGGCCGGATCGAGCCCGCGGGCGAGATGTGGTCGGTCGTGACGCTGTCGCCGAGGACAGCCAGCACCCTCGCGCCGGTGATGTCACCGATCGGCTCCGGCTCGGGCTTCATGCCTTCCAAAAACGGCGGTTTGCGCACATAGGTCGAGTGCTCGTCCCACAAATAGCGCTCCCCGGCCGGGATCTCGAGCGAGCGCCAGGCCTCGTCGCCGTTCGTGGCTTTGGCGTACTCGCGCCGGAACATCTCGGCCCCTACGGCCTGCTCTAGCACCTGGGCCACCTCGTGCGAGGAAGGCCACAGCTCGGCGAGGAAGACCGGACGGCCCTCGTCGCTCACCCCGAGCGGCTCGGCGGTCAGGTCGATGTTCATGGTGCCGGCGAGCGCGTAGGCCACCACAAGGGGCGGGGAGGCGAGGTAGTTCATCCGTACGTCGGGATGGATTCTGCCTTCGAAGTTGCGATTGCCCGAAAGCACGGCCGCACAGGCCAGGTTGTGGGTGTTGATGGCGGCCGAGATCTCCGCCAGCAGCGGGCCCGAGTTGCCAATGCACGTAGTGCAGCCGAAGCCGACGAGATCGAACCCGAGCTTTTCAAGGTAAGGCACTAGGCCCGCCTGCCCCAAGTAGTCCATCACGACGCGCGAGCCCGGAGCGAGGGTTGTCTTCACCCACGGCATTGAGCTAAGGCCGAGCTCCACGGCCTTTTTTGCCACCAGTCCAGCACCGATCATCACCTGTGGGTTCGAGGTGTTGGTGCAACTGGTAATCGCCGCGATGACTACGTGGCCGTTCTCGAGGGTGAATTCGGTTCCATCCCCGAGGCGCACTCGGGCGGCACCGGAAAGCGGCGTGCCGGGGGCGGTGCTCGGGACCGGATCGGGCAGCGAGCGGGCGAGCGCTTCGGAGAACATCGCTTTGGAGCGGCGCAAGGGCACGCGGTCTTGTGGACGCGAAGGGCCTGCCAGGCTCGGCTCGATCGAGGAAAGGTCGGGCTCGAGGCGTTCGGAGTAGCTGGGCTCGGCGGCCTCGTCGTGCCACAGGCCCTGTTCTTTCGCGTAAGCCTCCACGAGCGCGCAGTGCTCTTCTCGGCGACCCGTCAGGCGCAGGTAGCGGAGGGTCTCCTTATCGATCGGAAAGATCGTGACTGTCGAGCCGTACTCCGGCGACATGTTGCCGATCGTCGCCCGGTTCTCCAGCGGCACCTTGGCCACACCGGGGCCGTAGCACTCGACGAACTTTCCGACGACCCCGTGGCGCCTCAACAACTCGGCCACGGTGAGCACGAGGTCGGTGGCAGTGGTTCCCTCCGGGAGCTCACCGGAGAGGCGAAGGCCAACGACGGCAGGTACGAGCATGGATATCGGCTGACCAAGCATGGCCGCCTCGGCCTCGATTCCGCCCACCCCCCAGGCGAGCACGCCGAGCCCGTTCACCATTGGGGTGTGCGAGTCCGTGCCGACGACGGTGTCGGGATAGGCGGTGCCATCGGCGCCGGTGAACACGACGCTGCTCAGGTATTCCAGGTTGAACTGGTGGCAGATGCCCGTGCCCGGCGGAACGACGCGCATGTTCGAGAAGGCCTGCTGGCCCCAACGCAAGAACCTGTAGCGCTCGAGGTTGCGTTCGAACTCGAGGGCCGTGTTCAGCTCCAGGGCGTCTCGACGCCCGTAGACATCGGCGACGACGGAATGGTCGATCACGAGGTCGACCGGCACCACGGGGTTTATCCGGCTGGCGGTGCCACCGAGATCCTCCACGGCGTCGCGCATGGCCGCGAGATCGACGACGCAGGGAACTCCGGTGAAGTCCTGGAGGAGGATGCGCGCCGGCGAGTAGGCGATCTCGAGGCCGTCGGCTCCCCCCGTGGCGTAGCGGGCCAACGCCTCCACGTCGTGTGAGTTCACGCTCACGCCGTCCTCGTGGCGCAACAGGTTCTCGAGCAGGAGCTTGATCGAGTACGGGACGCGTCCGAGATCCGCGACGCCGTCAAGGGCCGAGAGGCGGCGAATGCGGTAGCAAACGTCTCCGACCTGCAAGGTGCTCTTGGCGCCGAAGCTGTCGTGTCCGTCCGTCACGTCGTTGCCTCCACGCGTGTATCCATTCCGCTGATCACGGCCGCGCCGGGGTTGACCCGGTCGCGCAGCTTGCGCAGCGCGGACACAAGGGCGCGTTCCTCTTCCGGGGCGAGGGCCCCTCCTAGCAGCTCGGCGAGATGGGCACTGTGGAGCTCGAGCGCTTCTCGCATGCGCGCCTCGCCTGCCTCGGTGAGGGCGGCAAACGCCCCTCGGCGGTCCTCCGGACAGCTTTGCCTGCAGACGAGCCCGGCTTCAGAGAGCCGGTCGACAGCTCGGGTGAGGCCACTCGGAGTGAGCACGGTCTGGGCGGCGAGATCGCTCATCCTGAGCCGTCCGCCCGGAGTCCGGGCGAGCCGGATCAAGATGTCGAACTCCTGGCCGGCAAGCTCGCATTGGCGCTCGAGCAAAGGTCCGACGGCCCGGTGCAGCCCCGTGGCGGTTTCGAAAACGAGACCAACGAGAGTTATCCGGTCGATCTCGCCCAAAGACGGATCTGGCGACACAGCATTCACGCCCCCATCATAGCCGGGGAATTAGTTGCACGGGCAAATAGTTGTGTGTATAGTTACTTGCACAAGCAAGATAAATCGACAGGACCAAGGAGTCTCGATCATGACCAACACCACCACCACAACAACCGCCACGAGGGAGTTCAACGGCACCACCCTGCCGACGCCGGGCACCTTCGTGCTCGACAAGTCCCACACCCAGATCGGTTTCGTCGCCCGACACCTCATGGTTTCCAAGGTTCGCGGCCGCTTCACCGATTACGAGGGCGCGATCGTCGTGGACGATGACCCGGCGAAGTCATCGGTAGAGGTCACCATCCAAACGGCGAGTATCAACACCAACGACGAGAACCGTGACAACCACGTCCGCACCAACGATTTCCTCGCAGTCGAAGAGTTCCCGACGATGACCTTTCGTAGCACCAAGGTGGAGCTCGGCTCGGCTGAGTCCTGGAAGGTGACCGGCGATCTGACCGTTCGCGGTGTCACGCGCCCCGTCGTACTCGATGTCCAGTTCGAAGGCGTCATCCAGGACCCCTGGGGCAACCAGCGCCTCGGCTTTGCGGCCTCGGGTGAGATCGACCGCAACGACTTCGGAGTGAGCTTCAATGCGGCCCTCGAGACCGGTGGCTTCGTCGTATCCCCAAAGATCAAGCTCGAGATCGAGGCCGAGGCAGTTCGCCAGGCTTAACCGGCGTTGGCGTCCCTCACGCCGGTCCCCCGGACCGGCAGGAGGGACGCCTTCTCCTCCCCGGGGAGCTTCCCCTCTCAGCTGCTCTTCGCTAGCCGAAGGTGCTTTCGGATTAGATTGCAGGTCGTGAGCACTTCGATCGAGACCGGGCCGGACGTCCTCGGGATCCACGCCCACCTCCTGGCGTCGATTCCGGGCGTGCTCGTGCTTCTCGACGCTCACGGGGTCGTGCGCTTCGCGTCCGGTCAGGTCGAGAGCCTCGGTGGTCAACCGGTGGACGTGCTGATCGGCTCCGAGTTGAGCAGCCACCTCGATCCGAAGGACAGGCCGCTTTTGAGCTGGCTCCTAGCGGCCTCCGCGGCGAAGTCGCCCGAGCAGCTGACCGGCCCTGTTCGCCTGCCTTATCTTCACCGCGACGGAAGGCCGCGTCTCGCTGAAGCCTGGGCGCTCAACCGCCTCGCCGACCCCGCTCTCGCCGGTTTCGTGGTGCTGCTTTTGCTCGAGAGTGCCTACGACCACTTCGATCAGGTCCTTAGTTCGGCCCAGGCAGGCGCCCCGCTCGAGGAGACCTTGTCAGCGCTTGCCCTTGCCCTTCGGCTCCCGCCCGTGCTCGGTGAGTCCTTCTTTGTCGTCGTCTCGCCCGATGGCCGCACTATCAGCCGCTACCCGATACAGGCCTCAGTTCCTGGGCCGCCGGCCGACGGTCCTTGGGATCAGGCTATCGGGCCTGACTCTGGCGTCACCTATACCGAACTGGCGGGACTCCCCGAGCAAGTCAGGGCCGGGGCGGGCGGCTTTCGTTCCGTTTCCTGCTTCCCTGTCCTCGCGCGAGGTGAGAGCACACCGTCGGCCTGCCTCGTCGTGTGGAGCCGCGACGTCGGCCCGCTGGGCACAAACGAGCGGAACGCGGTCGACCGCGCCGTGATCCTCGGATCGCTTTTGATGTCGCGCAGCGTCGCCGGGGAGCGTTCTTTGGAAGAGCCGTTCCAAGATGTGCTCACGGGCCTCGGCAACCGCAGGAGCTATTTCCAGGCGCTCAACACACGAATCGAGGCTGGGGAAAGCCCGGCAGTTCTCTACATCGACATAGACGGCTTTAAGGAGGTCAACGACCGACTGGGCCGCCTCGCGGGAGATTCGGCGTTGCGCGTCATCGCCCGGCGGCTGTCGTCGGTCGTGCGCCCCACCGACGAACTCGCTCGCATCGGAGGGGATGAGTTCGCCATCTTGTGTTCGAGCGACGTCAGCGAGCCTCAGGTAATCGCCATTGCGGCACGCGTGGTCGACCGCCTCGCGGAACCGATCTCAATCGGCGATGCTCCGGCGCTGAAGCTCGGTGCGAGTATCGGGATCGTGCTCGACTTCCCGCCCGGGACGGCCGCGGACGCGCTCCTTGCCCGGGCTGACGAGGCACTCTACGAAGCCAAGGCCGCCGGGCGGAGCTGCTGGCGGCTCGCTCCAGTGCCGAGATAGCCAGGGTCCTAACCCGTCGGTAACCGCGGGAAACGTCCCTCCGGGACGTATTTCCAGTCCGTCATCGGGCCGGAATATTCTCGTAAGAAGTGACTTTCGGCCTAAGCTGCTTAAGTGACCATTCCTTACCCTAAAGGAATGGAGCTCCGGAGCGTCTGCCGCCCATTTGGTGGCACGCCGGTGTCAGCGGTCCCCAAGAGTCGTCGATGAGCCGAGCCTCCAGCTTGGTCGCGGACACTTGGAAGGACCGGCGCCGTTTCTTGCTGAGCTGGTTCGCGCTTCCCTTCTCGCTCGTCGCGGCCCTCCTCCTCGGTGCGGTGATGATGCTGGCACTCGGGGCCAACCCGATCACCGGGTACAACGCCCTCATCGTAGGAGCCTTCGACGGGAGCTACGCGCTTGGCTCCACGGCCGTGGAGGCCGCCCCGCTCCTGCTCGTCGCCGTCGGGATCTGCGTCGCCTTCCGCGCCAATGTCTTCAATATCGGAGGCGAGGGTCAGCTCGCCATGGGCGGCTTGGCAAGCTCGGCCACCGCGCTCGCGTTGCCGCATCTGCCGAGCATCGCGCTCATCCCGCTCGTACTTCTGGCCGGCGCCGCCGGCGGAGCCCTCTGGGGCGCGATCCCTGGTGCTTTCAAGGCCTACTTCAACGTGAATGAGATCTTGAGCACGATCATGCTCAATCTGGTGGCTGTCCAGGTCATGAACTGGCTTCTGGCCGGTCCGATGGTCGACAAGACGCAGAACTCGACCTACGGCCTCATCCCCGAGACGAGGCTGCTCCCGAAGGCGTCGTGGCTGCCCATCATCGTGCCGAACACCCAGCTGCACCTCGGCGTCCTGATCGCGGTCGTCGTAGCAGTCGGAGTGTGGGTCCTCCTCTACCGCACGAGCTTCGGCTTTCGCGTGCAGGCGGTTGGGCTCTCGCGCGACGCCTCGAAGTACGCCGGCATGCCGGTGAAGCGGACAATGACGCTGGCCATGACCATAAGCGGGGCGATGTGCGGCCTCGGCGGGGCGCTGCTCGTCTTCGGCAGCATCTCCCACCGGATGGTCACCGACGGGAGCCTCACCGGTTTCACAGGGTCCGACGGGTTCAACGGGATCGTGGTGGCGCTCTTCGGCGCCCTCAACCCGCTCTGGTCGATCATCTCCGCCTTCTTGTTCGGTGGCCTCATCGTGGGCGGTGACGCCTTGCAGGTCGCCACGGGCGTGCCCGCAGACATGGTGACGGCTCTCGAGGGTCTCGTCGTTGTCTTCGTCGTCTCGCTCGAGTACATGCGACGGCGCAGTCGTGCTACCTCGCTCGGTCCTCCTGGACGCTCGAGGGGCCGGCCCCCGCAGGTCGCAGAGCCGGTGCCGCCACTGGTCGCAGCCGGAGAGCGGAGCGATCCATGAGCCACTTTTTCACCTACGCCATCCTCACGGCGACTGTGGCGACGGCGCTCGGACTTGCCACCCCGTTCCTCTTGGCGGCGCTCGGCGAGACCATCGGGCAGCGCAGCGGCGTGATCAACCTCGGTGTCGACGGAATCATGCTCTTGTCCGCTTTCGCCACCTACTACACGGCCCTTCAGACCGGAAACCTCTTTTTCGCCATCCTCGTCGGGATGGGCGTCGGGGTGGTGATGGGAGTCGTAACGGCTTTCATCAGCGTCACCTTGAAGGCCGAGCAAGGCATAAGCGGGATCGGCATATATCTGTTCGGACTCGGCTTCAGCGACCTGTTGTTCATAAAGCTTGTCGGCACACCTTTGCCGATCAGCTCGCTCAACCCGATAAACATCCCTTTGCTCGACCGCATCCCCGCGGTCGGCAACATGTTCTTCAAGCAGACGATTCTCGTCTATTTGGCTTTCCTCCTCGTCCCGGTCGTGACCTTCATGCTCAACCGGACGACATTTGGAATGAAGATACGCGCTTCGGGGGAGAACCCAGCCGCGGCGGACAGCGTGGGAGTGAACGTCGCCCGCATCCGCTGGCAGGCCGTGCTCATCGGCTGCACACTGGCAGGTCTCGCCGGAGCGTCGCTTCTCCTCTTCGATGGGATCTTCCAGGAGAACCTCACTCAGAGCGAGGGTTTCATCGCCGTCGCTCTTGTCTACTTCGGCGCTTGGCGGCCGACCGGCGTCATGGGTGGGTCAGTTCTGTACGGCTTGGCGATCGCGGTCGTGCTCAGCTGGAAGTCGCTCGGGATCATCCCGCTCAGCGCCTCAGACCTTGCTGCCACCGCGCCGGCAGTGATCACCGTTCTGGCCCTCCTCACCGTCGCCCGCCGCTTCCGGCAGCCGGCGGCCCTTGGGAAACCCTACGAGAGAGGAGGGTGATGCAGCGGGACGCATCGGCGGAAACTTCAAGTCTCGCAGTTGGAAACCCGGAAGAACGAAGTCAATAGCAAGTAAGCAAGGGAGAGAAAGCAAATGCATATGAACCTAGTGAAAAGGGGTGCGTTGGTGCTGGCTGCGGCTGGCATCGCCCTCGGTACCGTCGCTTATGCCAGCGGTGCCTCGGCGGCAACGCGCTCTACTACGGCGCGGACGGGGCTGAGCCCGTTGAAGGTGGCCCTCGTGGCCCCGAGCGCGACGAACGACCTCGCGTTCACCCAGTCCATGTACAACGCCCTCGAGGTCCTTAAGGGGACTGAGAACCTTACGATTTCCGTCTCGGCGAACGAGTACGTGGTGAGCCAGGCTGCCGACATCATCGAGGAGTACGCCCACGAGGGCTACAACCTGATCATTGCCCACGGCTCCCAGTACGGTTCCATCATCGAGGCGTTGGCCCCCAAGTTCCCGAAGGTCTCCTTCGCTTGGGGGACCGCAGGCTCGACGTTCGGCTTCAAGAACGTCTTCGCCTACGAGGCCAACTCGAACGAGGGTGGCTACGTGCAGGGCTACATGGCTGCTCTGTTGAGCAAGTCCAAGGTGCTCGGTATCTGCGGGCCGATCGCGACTGGTGACGCCAAGCTGTACGTGGACGGCTTCACCGCCGGAGCGAAGGCTGCTGCCGCGGCGAGCAAGTTCAAGGTGACGGCACACACCGCCTACACCGGCTCGTTCAGCGACGACAGCGACATGGCCACCTGCGCGAAGTCCTTCGTGTCCGATGGCGCCGACGTCCTCACCGGTAGTTCCCAGTCCGTAGTTGGGGCCATCGGCGTCGCCAAGTCGGACAACAAGCTGTGGTTCGGTACCCAGTGGGTGCAGTCCTCGCTCGCGCCGCACAACGTCGTCGCCTCGCAGGTCTACAACTGGGCGCCCGTCTTGACGCAGATGTTCACGGCGATCCGGGGCGGCACGCTCGGTGACGCCACCTACGTGATCGGACTCGGCAACGGAGGCGAGAAGATCAACTTCAACAAGGGCTACAACCTTGCCCCAGCGGTCAAGACGGAGGCCGAGAAGTTGATCGCCCAGATCACCGCCGGCGACATCACGGTCCCGCAGTAGTCGGAAGACAAGCAAGGTAAGGACGATCGTGGCGACCACCCTGGAAACCCCGGCAGCCGACCCGTCGTTGGAGGGCCTTCCGCTCCTTCAGATGACGGGCATAACAAAGCGCTTCCCCGGGGTGGTCGCCAACGATCGAGTCGACTTCGAGCTTCGCCGGGGAGAGATCCACACCCTCTTCGGGGAGAACGGCGCAGGCAAGAGCACCCTGATGCGGATTCTCTACGGCCTGTACCGCCCTGACGAGGGTGAGATCAAACTGAACGGCGAGCGCATCACCATCGCCTCGCCAGCCGACGCTATCCGCCAGCACATAGGGATGATCCACCAGCACTTCATGCTGGTGGACACCTTGACGGTGGCCGAGAACGTCGCCTTGGGGGAAAAGTCCACCCGCGGCCCGCTGACCGACCTCGGGCGCGTCTCGGCCAAGATCCGCGAGCTTGCCGACACCTACGGGCTGAACGTTGACCCGCAGGCGATCATCTGGCAGCTCTCGGTGGGCGAGCGCCAAAGAGTAGAGATCATCAAGGCCCTGTACCGAAATGTCTCGCTGTTGGTCCTTGACGAGCCTACGGCCGTGCTCACACCGCGCGAGGTGGATGAGTTGTTCGTCGTGCTGCGACAGATGACAGAGAGCGGCAGGGGTCTCGTTTTCATCTCGCACAAGATCCACGAGGTGCTCGACATATCGGCGCGTATCACCGTCTTGCGGGCCGGCCATAACGTCGGCACGATCGATGCCGCCGAAGCGTCCCGTGAGCGGCTGGTCGAGCTGATGGTCGGCCGCAGCGTCGCCTTGGAGAGCCAGACCACAAAAGGCACCGGCGGCGAGCTTCGCCTTTCGGTCAAAGACCTGCGAGTCAAAGGTGACCGAGGGACCGAAGCCGTCCGGGGCCTTTCGCTCGATGTCTCCGCCGGCGAGATCGTCGGCATTGCCGGGGTCTCTGGCAACGGCCAGCGCGAGCTTGCCGAGGCGATTGCCGGAATACGCGCGACGATGAGCGGCTCGATCCGGCTGGACGGGACTGAACTGGCGGACGCGAAGCCGGCAGAGGCCCGGGCAGCCGGGCTTGCTTATGTACCCGAGGAACGCATGCGCGACGGGGTTGTCCCGCAGTTCACCGTGGCGCAGAACCTCCTGCTCGTGGAGAACCGGGACCGGAGGTACTCCCGTCTCGGATTCTTGCGCACTCATGAGATCCGCCGTCACTGCGAGGACTTGATCTCCCAGTTCGACGTCAGGACTCCCTCGCTGGACACGCCGGTCCGCAACCTGTCCGGTGGCAACATCCAGAAGTTGATCATGGCCCGAGAGCTCTCTGGCAGCCCGCGCGTGCTGCTTGTCGCCCAACCCACTCGGGGCATCGACGTGGGAGCTACTCACTACATCCACGAGCGCCTGATCGCCCAACGCGACAACGGGACGGCGTGCCTGATCGTCTCTGAGGATCTCGACGAGATAATGACTATCTGTGACCGGGTCCTTGTCATGTACGAGGGCAGAATTATGGGGTCGGCCGACCCGCGTGTTAACTCGCGAGAAGACATCGGCATGATGATGGCGGGCGTCGGGTCCACTCCCTCGCAGGCCGGCGTGGGACCCCCTAGCGCGCCTGCCACGGGCGACGGCGTTCCCTCCGAGTCCTAGAGCCAGCTATCTGGACGGCCCGGTACTGCGTGAGCACTGTCCGGCCGATCAGTGACCTTCTTGTAGTTCGGCCGGGCAGCCGCGCGGGTACCCGAGCGAGGGTGTCGGTCTCGTCGGGCTCGATGTGGATGAACTGGGACGAGGTGCGCCACGCCGTGCAGCCGGCGCAGAGGAGAACCGTTCCGCTGCGAGCATCCCGTCCCTGATGTGAACCGGGTATAGAACCGTCGGCGCCGTACACAGCTTTGTTGCGCAGTGACATCTTGGCGCACGGCGCGTCTTGGCACTTGGCTGCCGCCGCCGGAGCGTGACGGATCCAGGGGTCCACTCCGCGGCCTTTCCGCCACAGCCAACCAGTGAGGCGGTCTCGCGGGATCACAACGCGAATCCGGGAAGAGTTCGGAACAAAGCTCCCTTAGCTTGCTCCTGGAAGCCAACAGCGACCTAAGGAGCGGGGATGATCCCCAGCCACATGATCCACCAGGCAGAACGCCCCATAAACAGGGCAGAACAGCGGGAGGCCGACCGCCGCACGAGCGAACTGGCGGCAACGTTCGCGCAGCTGTGCAACTCGCTCCTCGGTCCCGCACGCGCCATGCGCCTTCTGAACAGCCGTCCCGCCGCGTTGGTCACCAAAAAGACGGCACAGCCAGGAGTCCAAAGGGCTTGGCTCGGCCTGGCATCAAGTGTCGAGGATGTGAGTATCTACGCATCCTCTACGGCCCGGAATACACCGCTGAGCGGCACTTGTCCCGACTGAGAACGCGCGGCGCGGTCTTAAGCGCTCGCTCGCCGTGCGTGAGTTCGGGCTTGGCATAGAGGCCCTCGAGCGTTTCGTCGCCCGTGAGCCGCTCTATCGGGTACACGAGTGCGTGTTCGGCGTCCTAGCTCTCGAGAGCGAGCCGATCGATCCTCGCCTTTAAGAAACCTGCCCCGAGGTGCGGTCTTTTCATCCGCGACCGGATCAGGCGGCGGCGTGGACTGGGGTGAGGCCTTGGAGGCGCGGTCGCGCCTAGCCTCGGTCCCTTCTCATTGGGGACCACCGCATTCGCCGGTGCGCACCGATGAGGAACGGCAGATCCGCCATCGGATCGACTTCGATGAGCCCGCGGACAGCAATGGCTGCCGCCATCCAGCGACTTACCCTTACGGGCACGACCGATGCTTCACTTGGGCCAATAGCTGCGGCCATGGCACCGAGGCAGACACACATCGACGAGCCGTCAGCTGCGGCTTCGAGGGCTGAGTGCAAAGCGCACCGCAGCTTGGCGCCTTGGGGCCTCGAAACCAGCTGAGCGCGCCCGGCGCGAGACAGGTGTCGGTCGGTTAATCGTCCGCCGGCCTCGCCGACAAAGCGTCGCTACCAGGGACCATATCTGGCGCCCTCGGCAGGATTCGAACCTGCGCACCCGGCTCCGGAGGCCGATGCTCTATCCCCTGAGCTACGAGGGCTCGATGGAACGCATGTTGCATGCTAGCGGGACTTCGGCCATCCTCAGACTCCAATGACCAAAGAGCAGCAACTGTCAGACGCCATCGTCGCGGCCCTCGGGACCCTCGAGGTCCCCATTGACGCCCAGCTGGTCCAGCTCGTCCGCCCGGCACGACAAGAGCACGGCGACTGGTCGACCAATATCGCCCTCGTCGCGGCCAAGCTTGCTCAAAAGCCGCCGCGAGAGCTTGCCGCTGCCCTGGCTGCTGGTCTTGAGGCGGCCGCGCTCGAAGAGGTGCTCGAAGTCGAGGTGGCCGGCCCGGGGTTCATAAACTTCAAGCTCGCGCCGTCGTGGCTGCACAACGCCCTGCGCGCGGTTGTCGCCGAGGGCGAGGAAGGCTACGCCACGCCCGCGGTTGGAGCCGGGGAACGGGTCCAGATCGAATTCGTGTCCGCCAACCCGACAGGTCCGTTGCACGTCGGCAACGGCTGGCTCGGCTCGTACGGCGATGCCCTCGGGCGGGTCATGAGCCGTTGCGGCTGGGAGGTGAGCCGGGAGTACTACGTCAACGACACCGGCGGCCAGATCCGGATTCTTGGCGAAAGCCTCCTCGCCCGGCGACGCGGTGACGTCGTGCCGGAGGAGGGCTACCAGGGCGAGTACGTCACCCAGCTCGCAAGCCGGTACGACGGGCCCGACGACGTGGTCGAGGCGGGCCGTTTCGCGGCGGAGAAGATCCTCGAGAACATCCGGGCGACGCTAAAGCGCCTCGACATCCATTTCGACGAGTGGTACTCGCAAGCTTCAATCGAAGAGAGCGGCCAGGTCGCCGAGACGATCGAGCTTTATCGGGAAAAGGGCCTCGTCTTCGAGCAAGACGGGGCCATCTGGCTGCGGTCGACCGATTTCGGGGACAGCCGAGACCGCGTTTTGATCCGCTCGAACGGGGATGCGACCTATCTCGCCGGCGACCTCGCCTACCACCGAGACAAGTTCCTCGTACGAAGGTTCAACCGGGTTATCGACGTCTTCGGGGCGGACCATCACGGCCAGGTGGCGAGCCTGAAAGCTGGCGTGGCGGCTCTCGGCATCGAGCCGGACAGGCTCGAGATCCGCCTCGGCCAGCTGGTCAACATCGTCGGACGCCGGATGTCCAAGCGCGCCGGCAACGTCATTCAGCTCGACTCGGTCATCGAGGAGATGGGGCCCGACGCGACGAGGCTCTTGTCCCTGCTCAACTCGATCGACCAGGCGACGACGCTCGACCTCGACCTCATGAAACGCCAGACGATGGAGAACCCCGTTTTCTACGTTCAGTACGCCCACGCCCGCATCGCCTCTATCGCGAGAAGGCGCGCCGAGCGGGCCATCGAGCGGGTCCCGATCTCAAAGGCCGACCTCAGCCTTCTCGTCCACGACCGCGAGCTCGAGCTGATCCGCTGCCTGGTCGATCTGCCCCACGTCGTCGCCGAGGCGGCAAAAGACCGGGCCCCCCACAAGGTCACCAATTGGGTACGCTTCCTCGCGGGCGAATTCCACGGCTTTTACCACGACTGCCGCGTCCTTTCCGACGAGATCCCACCCGAGCTCACCCAAGCTCGGCTCTGGCTGGTCGAAGGAGTGAGGATCGGCCTTGCCATCGCTCTCGGACTCTTGGGGGTCCGGGCGCCCGACGAGATGTGACCGGCGACCAGGCCCTACCGGGGGCCCTACCGGCCGCGGAGCCCGAGCCCTCGAGAACAACGCCGCCCGACGGCCCGATTGATTGGGACCTTCTTCCCGATACGAGCACGGTGACCGCCGACGGTCACCTGAGCGTCGGCGGTGTGGATCTGCTCGAGCTTGTCGACCAGCTCGGCACGCCGGTGTTCGTCTATGACGAGGATCATCTGCGCACCCGGTGCCGGGAGGCGGTGGCAAGTTTCGGGACGGGCGTCGCATATGCCACGAAGGCCTTCTTGTGCAAGGCAATGGTGGCCCTGGCGCTCGAGGAGGGCATGGCGCTCGACGTCTCGACCGGTGGGGAGCTGGCCGTGGCCCTCGCCGGCGGGGCGAGCGGCGAGAGTCTCGTCTGCCACGGCAACAACAAGTCGTCCGAGGAGTTGGCGGCGGCTTTAGACGCCGGGGTCGGTCGCATCGTCGTCGACTCTTTCGACGAGATCAGCCGCTTGCGCGCCCTTTGTGCTGCGGGGGAGAGGTTCGGCCCCGCCGCCCGTCGTACGCGCCTGTTAGTCCGCGTGACCCCGGGCATAGAGGCGCACACCCACGAGTACGTGAGAACGGGGCAGGAGGACACGAAATTCGGTTTCTCCTTGGCCTCGGGGGCGGCGGCCGAAGCGGTTGAGCTGCTGAGGCGCCAGGAGAGCTTCGAGCTCGTCGGCGTGCACGCCCACATCGGCAGCCAGATCTTCGAGGTCGCCGCCTTCGCCGAGGAGGTCGCCGCGCTCGCCCCCATTGTCGTCGCCAACCGCTTCTCGGAGCTGTGTGTCGGGGGCGGTCTCGGCGTGGCCTACGTCGAGGGAGAGGTGGCACCTTCGATCTCGGCGTGGGCGCGGGCCGTGCACTCGGCGGCAAGCCTGGCCGGGCTTCCCCCGACGGTGCGACTCACGGCCGAGCCCGGTCGCGCCATTGTCGCAAGCGCCGCTTTGACGCTCTACCGGATCGGCACCATAAAGCGTCTCGAGGGTTTGCGCACTTATGTCGCGGTCGACGGCGGCATGTCCGACAACCCCCGGCCGGTGCTCTACGGAAGCGGATACGAGGCCTTCTTGCCCCGCGACCCGTTGGCGCTTCGACCCCAGGCGGCCCGGCTCGTGGGCAAGCACTGCGAGTCCGGCGACGTCATCGTCGACGACGCCCGGCTTCCTGGCGACCTCGCCGTGGGGGACGTGGTCGCTACGCCGGTCACCGGTGCCTACGGCTTCTCCATGGCTTCCAACTACAACCGGGTGATGCGCCCGCCCGTGGTGTTTGTCTCCGAGGGACGATGGCGGGTGGTCGTGCGACGCGAAACCATCGCCGACTTGCTCGCCCTCGAAGCCTGATGCCACCCGTCTTGTAGGTTGTGGAGGTGGGTGAGTTTCCATCGAGCGATACGAGCGGCACCGACGTCGTGCGCGTCGGGCTGCTCGGTTACGGCAACGTAGGCGTCGCCTTCACGCGACTAATCGACTCTCAGGCCGCGGCGATCGCCCTCCGAACAGGGCTGGAGCTGCGCGTGACGCGCATCGCGGTCAGGGACCTGGGCAAGCCTAGGCCCGGCTCGTCCGGCAGAGATGCCGGCGGGCGTCTTTGTTATGACGCGGCTGCCGTTGTCGCCGACCCCTCCGTCGATGTCATCGTCGAGCTCGTGGGCGGCATCGAACCAGCGCGGAGCTTGGTGCTGTCGGCCCTGGCCGCTGGCAAGCCTGTCGTCACGGCCAACAAGGAGCTCCTTTCCACCTTCGGAGCCGAGCTTCTCGCCGCGGCGGAAAAGGGGGGAGTCGACCTGTTCTATGAGGCCTCGGTGGCGGGCGCCATCCCGCTCGTGCGTCTGCTCAACGACTCACTCGCCGGTGAGCGCATAGTCCGCGTGATGGGGATAGTGAACGGCACGACGAACTACATGCTCACCTCCATGTCCGAGGAGGGGAGCGAGTACTCGACCGCCCTTGCGGAAGCACAGGCGCTCGGCTACGCCGAAGCCGATCCGACCGCAGACGTCGAGGGGTTCGATGCCCGGGCGAAAGCCGCCATCCTGGCCGGAATAGCCTTCGACGCTGACGTCGTGCCTGGCGACGTCTACACCGAGGGCATCACGTCCATAGGTGCCTCCGACATCGCCTTTGCCCGCAAGCTCGGCTACGAGGTCAAGCTGCTGGCGGTTGCCGAGCGCGTAGGTGACGGGCCGACGGCCGGGATTGCCGTGCGCGTCCACCCTGCCATGGTCCCTCGTGAGCACCCTCTTGCGAGCGTTCGGGGGGCGTTCAACGCCGTGTTCGTCGAGGGCGACACTGCCGGGGAGCTCATGGTCTACGGCCGAGGAGCGGGCGGGATGGCTACGGCAAGCGCCGTGCTCGGAGACGTGGTGGCAGCCGCCCACCACCGCCGCGAGGACACAAGGGGCCGCGCTGTGCGCCGAGAAAGGGTCGAGATCAGCCCCATCTCGACGCTGTTGACCCAGTACTACCTGGCCCTGGACGTGACCGACCAGCCCGGCGTGCTGGCGTCGGTGGCGCGTGTGTTCGGCGAGCACCATGTCTCGATCCGTTCCATGGAGCAGATCGGGCTCGGAGACGGCGCCCGGCTGGTGTTCATAACCCACACCGCCCGCGAGGCCGACTTGCAGGCGACGCTGACGGCACTCGCCGGCTTGGACGTCGTCGCGCGGGTCGGCGCGCTGCTGCGGCTCATCGGGCCAGAACGTTGAAGGGCGAAACTTGAGCGCCTGGCGAGGGGTGCTCGAGGAGTACCGGGACTTCCTCCCTGTCTCAAAGACGACACCCGTAGTGACACTGCTCGAGGGCGGAACGCCCTTGCTGCCCGCGCCGCGGCTATCTGCCCGCGTCGGTTGCAATGTCTTGTTGAAGCTCGAAGGCGCCAACCCGACCGGCTCGTTCAAAGACCGCGGGATGACCATGGCGATCTCCAAGGCCGCCGAAGAGGGCGTGAAAGCGGTCGTGTGCGCCTCGACCGGGAACACCTCCGCCTCGGCTGCCGCCTACGCGGCACGGGCGGGCATGAGTTGCGTAGTTCTCATTCCAGACGGCCACATCGCCCTTGGCAAGCTGGCCCAGGCACTCGTGCACGGGGCGCGCGTCCTACAGGTGCGGGGCAACTTCGACATAGCCCTCGAGATTGTCCGCGAGCTGCCCCGCCGGGCGCCGGTGGTGGTCGTCAACTCGATCAATCCGTTTCGCATCGAGGGCCAGAAGACGGGCGCCTTTGAGATCGTCGACACCCTCGGGGATGCTCCGGAGATCCACTGCATTCCCGTTGGCAACGCCGGCAACATCACGGCCTACTGGCGTGGCTACTGCGAATATCGAAACGCCGGTCGCGCGACGAAGCTCCCGAGGATGTTGGGCTTCCAGGCCGCAGGTGCAGCCCCGATCGTCGCCGGGCACCCGATCGCCGAGCCCGAGACGATTGCCACGGCGATCCGCATAGGCAACCCCGCCTCGTGGTACGGGGCGACTGCGGCGGCTTCGGAGTCCGGCGGGGGCATCTTCGCGGTGACCGACGAAGAGATCCTCGAGGCCTACCGGTTCCTCGCCACCGAGGAGTCGGTCTTTTGCGAGGCCGCCTCGGCCGCCTCGGTCGCCGGCCTTTTGAAGACGCCCGTCGAGAGCTCTTCGACCGCCGTGTGCGTGCTGACCGGCCACGGGCTCAAAGACCCGGATCTCGCCATCAGCCAGGCGTCGGTGCCTCCTGTCGTGGACGCCGACCTAGGTGCCGTGCTGGGCGCGCTCGGGCTCTGAGGCATACTCCGATGACCAGACAGAGTGGTCACAAAGGGTGGTATTGAAGGTGATTTACCACTCGTAGCGTTAGAACGGCGCCGCCCGCGGCCGATTACTCCTGGTGGTGACCAGCACAGATTGTTCGGAAGACACCCAGGACCGGCCCCTCCTCGCTCTCGAAGGGCCCGGAGACTGGCGGGCGACGAGGGCACCGCAAAGCCGCTGGGGACGCTGGTGGGAGCGTCATCCGGTCTTGTTGCGGGCCGTGGCGCTTGGCGCACTCGGCTGGGGAACGGTCTACCTCGCCTGGCGCCTCCTCGATACAGGCAGGGCCGTCAACCCCGAGGCCTTCTACGCCCTTTGGCTGGTGGAGCTGTACAACTTCTTGTCGCTGGGGCTGCTCGCTTTTTTCGGCTGGCGTTGGTCGGAGCCCGTGCGGCCCCTTGTGACGCCCGGCCACAGTGTTGACGTCTTCGTGGCCACCTACAACGAGTCGCTCGAGGTCGTCGAGGCGACACTGGCCGGATGCGCCTCTCTCAGGTACCCACACGAGACCTATCTCCTCGACGACGGCCGGCGCTGGGAGATGGCGGCTCTTGCATCGGAGTGGGACGCCCACTGGATCACGCGAGGGGACAAACTCACACGCCAAGGCCGGAAACATCAACCACGCTCTGCGATACACGAGCGGAGACCTGATCTTTTGCCTCGACGCCGATCACGTTCCCCTTCCGGACGCCCTTGACTGCATCGTGGGGTACTTCGACGACGAGAAGGTGGCCCTCGTACAGACCCCGCCGACTTCTACAACCACGATTCGGTGCAGCACTACGAGGTTGGCCGCCACGAGCAGAGCTTGTTCTTCGAGGTCGTGCTCCCCGGCAAGGACCGGCACAACGGCGTCTATTGGTGCGGCTCGGCCACCCTCTTACGTCGCAAGGCCCTGGTCGAAGTCGGTGGCGTCCGCACGGAGACGATCGCCGAGGACTTCCATACGACGATCAAGATGCTCCAGGCAGGATGGAAGACCTGCTACCACGACGAGGTGCTGGTGCAGGGGCTCGCGCCGATGGACCTCGACGGGTACTTGTTGCAAAGAGACCGCTGGGCTCGTGGCAACCTCGCCGTGTTGCGCCTTCCCGAGTCGCCACTGCGTGCTTTCTCGGGCCTGAGCTTGCGCCAGCGGCTGTCCTATTTCGGCAGCCTGTTCGCCTACGGTGCAGGTGCGGCTCGCCTGGCCATGATCGGGCTGCTGGTCGTGGTGCTGGCGGCGGGCGTGCTTCCGGCCCGCATGAGCATGCTCAGCCTGGCGGTCTTCTGGGCGCCCTGGACGCTGCTTGCGGTGGCATCTGCCAGCGCCCTTTGCCGGGGCCACCTGCGCATGGGTGAGTCGTCCCACTACACCTTGGTCACCGCCGCTGTGTTCACCCGGGCGCTGCGCTGTGTCATCTTTCCCTCCCGCACCAAGTTCAAGGTCACGCCGAAGGAGGGTGTTGACGTCGGGGGTCTTCATTCCCTCAGCCAGGTCCGGCTCGTGAGCGCTCTCGGGCTCGCTCTCGCCGGCGGCCTCGTCTGGCGCGGACTCGGGCTTCTCGGAGAGGTGCCTGTGCGCCCGCTACCTGCCTGGGCTGCGAGCTTCGCCATGATCCTCGGATCTTGGGAGCTGTACCGGGTCGTCCGCTCGTTGCAGATCGTCTTCCGCAGGCGACAGCGCCGCGAGCAGTTCCGTTTCGCCTGCCTCGCCCCGGCCACGGTCACAAGTGACGAACATGAGCGCTCCTACGGGCGGGTCGTCGACGTCTCGATAGCGGGGGTCGGCTTGCTGATCGGAAAGGAAATCGAGGTGGGGACGCACCTCGAGGTCGCCTTCGCCCTGCAGGGACTCGACGGCCGTAGCCTGCCCGTCGATCTCACGGCCGCCGTGAGATCGGCCCGGTACGCCTCGGGGACCGAGGAGAACCCCGCAGGGTGGCGCCTTGGCCTGTCCGTTCTCGGCATAGACGACCTCTCACGAGACAATCTCGTCCGCTACTGCTATGTCGTTCACCCTTGGGAGCGCCTCCGCAAGAGCCGTCTCGAGGCCGTCACCGACTCGGCACCTTCGCCGATCGGGATAGAGCAAGGCGCGTTTGTCACTGAGAACGAACAGGACGACGTGCCCGAGATCGAACGCCCGGCGGTCGGATAGAGCACCGGGGTGTTTGCCGCGGCCTGAATGTGCCGCTAGTATGACGTTTGCCTTCGTTCGTCATTGCGGACGCGACCTTGCCCCCCTGGGGCGGGCGACCCGAATGGGGCGGTGGGAATCGCAGAGGTCCTTTCCCTGTTATCACCTACACCGGCGCTTCCTTCCGTGCAGACGCTTAGCCGTCGTGGGCACCCACTGATTGGGCTGTGCGATCCGACGAGGTCAGTTGCCTGCTGAAACTCCCGATGGCGGCTCGCAGGTCCATAGCTTGTCCGATCGGTCCATGGCGGACCGGGAGGGTTTGTCGTGAGCGCACCTGGGGGAGCACCGACACCACCGAATCCCGGGAGGACCCGGGTACCACCCCCAGAAGAGAACCACCTTCATCAACAGGTATATCCAGAGAGGAAGCTGATGAGCGAAGAACAGCTCGAGCGTTCGATCCTTGAGCGCAAAGCGAGCGACGAGCTTCGAGCTATCGCGACCGCCATGTCCCTCGAACCCGTAGCGCGTTCGCGCAAGGCGGACCTCGTGAACCAGATCTTACGCGCCGCCGGCGTCGAGGTGGAGGACGCCTCGGGCGTGCACTCCGCTGCCCCGGGGCCTGCTCAGGCACCGGCTGCCAACGGCGCCGGTGCCGGCACCTCGCCAGAGGCAGCCACCGAAACGCCCGCCACAAAGCCGGCGCGGGGACGCACCTCCCGGGCAAAGTCCGCGGCCAAATCGGCCCCGACGGACACCCCGGCTAGTCGAGCGGGCTCGAACGGCCACACAGCCGGCGCAGCACACGATCTCGGCGAGGGCCATGACGGCTCGTCGCCTGCTCGTTCGGCCCTCGTCAATGGAACCGGTCCGGCTTCCGACGAGCTCGACAACCCGGTCGCTGAGGCCGCAGCCGCCATCCTGGCGAGCTCAGATGCCGAGCTCAGCTCGAGCACCGGCACCGCCCCGGCCGAGGCCGGGCAGGCCGCGACCGTGGCCGGCGAGACGGCCGATCGCGGGAACGGGGAGGTGTCGACGAACTACCGTCCCGCGCGCCAACAGCACTCCCAGCCTTCTCGCGGCGGCCAGGGCGGCGGTCAAGGAGGCCAGGTCGGCCAAGTCGAGCCCGGCAACCGTCGCGGGCGACGTCGCCGAGGGCGCGACCGCGAGCGCGGAGGCCAAGAGCCACAAGGTGGTGGCCAGGAAGTGGCCTGGCAGGGCGAGCTAGTGCCCGTTCGTGGCCTGCTCGACCTTAGGGACGAGGGTTACGGCTTCTTGAGAACCAGCGGCTACTTGCCGAGCTCGAAGGACGTGTACATCTCGGTTTCCCAGGCGAGGCGGTTCTCCCTACGCCGTGGTGACGCCATCGAGGGAGCCTGCCGCCCGGCCGGCCCGAGCGAGAAGTACCCGGCCCTGTTGCGCATCGACTCGGTCTGCGGGATGACGCCCGACGAGGCCCGGGAACGGCCGCGTTTCGAGGACCTGACGCCTTTGTTCCCCGACCAGCGGATGCGCCTCGAGCTGAAGGAGGACCCGCTCAACACCACGGCGAGGATCGTGGACCTGATCTCTCCCATCGGCAAAGGCCAGCGCAGCATGATCGTCTCGCCGCCCAAGGCAGGAAAGACGACCATCCTCAAGCAGATCGCCCATTCGATCGAGCAGAACGACCCGAGCGTCCACCTCATGGTCCTGCTCGTGGACGAGCGTCCGGAGGAGGCCACCGACTGGCGCCGCTCGGTGAAGGGCGAGGTCATCGCCTCGACCTTCGACCGTCCCGCCGACGAGCACACGACCGTCGCCGAGCTGGCCATCGAACGGGCCAAGCGCCTAGTCGAGCTCGGCCGTGATGTGGTGATCATCCTCGACGGGATCACGAGGCTCGCCCGGGCCTACAACCTGGCCCAGCCGGCGACCGGGCGCATCATGTCTGGCGGCGTCGACTCAGGCGCCCTTTACCCGCCGAAGAAGTTCTTCGGGGCTGCCCGCAACATCGAAGAGGGCGGCTCGTTGACCATCCTCGCCACGGCCCTCGTCGAGACGGGCTCGAAGATGGACGAGGTGATCTTCGAGGAGTTCAAGGGCACGGGCAACATGGAGCTCCGTCTCGACCGCAAGCTGGCCGAGCGGCGGATCTATCCTGCCATCGACGTCAACGCCAGCTCGACCAGGCACGAGGAGCTGCTCTTTGACCGCTCCCAGCTCCAGCAGGTCTGGAAGCTGCGCCGTGTGCTGAACGCCCTTGGCGGAGACGGTGGACCCGGGGCCGGCCTCGAGCTGCTCATGGACAAGATCCGCACCACTCGCTCCAACGACGAGTTTCTCGCCGAGATCGCCAAAGCTCCGGTCCCGGGAGGCTGACCAGACCCCCGGCGGGCCGGATGAGCGCCGCCTGAGCAGGCCTACAATGGAGGCATCATGAAGACAGACATCCATCCCGCCTACAACACCGCGTCGGTGCGGTGCTCGTGCGGGAACACCTTCACCACGAGATCTACCAAATCCGACCTGCACGTCGAGCTTTGCAACGAGTGCCACCCCTTTTACACCGGCAAGCAGAAGCTGGTGGACACTGGTGGGCGCGTCGAGCGCTTCGAGCGCCGCTACGGCCAGCGCAAGACCAAGCGCTGAGCGGCTCCCCGGCGAGGCGTAGTCGCCGCGCCTCGTCCGCCTAGAGCCCTGTTGGCCCCGACAGCCCTTCACGCACGCGGCGGCGGAAGGCCGTGCCTTTGAAGGCGAAGTAGACCGCGAGGACGATCCCGGCCCCGACCTCGAAGGGCCAGATGACCGATTCGCCCGCATAGCTCCTGTGAGCGACCGTGAGGGCCAGCGGCTCTAGACAGAGCGCCCCCGCCACGGCGGCGGCGCTGAGCCAGGCCCGGCGTTCGCGCCAACGCTGCCCGAGCAGCCCGTAGAGGGGGGCCGTGAGGAACCCCCCGAGGATGTTCTCCCGGTTGGACAGCACCAGGCCGCGGGCCTCGGCCGCCGTCATGGTCCACCGGCCGCCCTCGAGCGGCCCCATGACCATGAGGAAATATCCTGCCAGCGCAGCCAAGGTGACGACGAGGCCGATTTCTGCCGCCCGGCGTGCGCGCCGCTGCGTGCAGCCGAAGGCGAAAGGCAGCAACAGCCACGGGGCGGACATCAAGCTCGCCGACACGGTCCAAAGGCCACTCACCATGATTCTGCCCAGATACTGGTCACCGGCGCCGAAGAGGAGGCCGACCACGATCGCGACCGGGAAGATCACACCAGTTTTTACCATCGCCTACCCGCTCGACGTGGCCGGAGCCGGCCGGCAGTAGCCTTAGCGGCGTGCTCGATCGCCTTGAGGCGCTTGAGGCCGAGTACTCACAGGTCCTCACCCGCCTCTCTGACCCGACTGTTTCGCAGGACCCTAATGAGCTGCGCGTCCTGTCGCGCCGTCACAAAGAGCTAGAGGCTGTCGTGCGCAAGATGCACGAGCTCAAGTCGGCGCAAGAAGATGTCGCCGTCGCCCGTGAGCTGGCCGCCGATGCCACGGGCGCCGAGCGCGAGCTCGGGCGCGACGAGCTCTGCGCGTCGGAGGCGCGTGTCACGAGCCTCGAGACCGAGCTGCGCGACCTGCTCGTGGCGAAGGACCCCAACGACGGGCGCAATGTCATCGTCGAGATCCGTGGCGCCGAAGGGGGCGAGGAGGCGAACCTGTTCGCCAAGGACCTATTCGACATGTACCAGCGTTATTCCGATCACAGGGGATGGCGCGTCGATGTCTTGGACCTTCGCGAGTCTGAGCTCGGTGGAGTCGACGGGGTCACCTTCCTTGTCAAAGGAGACGATGCCTGGCAGCGCCTCCACCAGGAGGCGGGCACGCACCGGGTGCAGCGGATCCCCGTTACCGAGTCCCAGGGCCGTGTCCACACCTCCTCGGCGACGGTGAACGTGCTTCCTGAAGCCGACGAGATCGAGGTCGAGATAGAGCCGGGGGACCTGCGCATCGACGTCTACCGCTCCACTGGACCCGGGGGCCAGTCTGTCAACACGACGGACTCGGCCGTGCGCATCACCCATCTGCCGACCGGTCTCGTCGTGGCGATGCAGGACGAGAAGAGCCAGATCCAAAACCGGGCCGCCGCGCTCAAGGTGTTGCGGGCGCGGCTTTACGACCTCGAACAGAAGAAGAACGCCGCCGCCCTCGCCAAAGAGCGCCGCGCCCAGGTAGGTGGGGGTGGCCGATCGGAGAAGGTCCGGACCTACAACTTCAAGGACAACCGGGTCACCGACCACAGGATCGGTCTCACCTTGAAAAAGCTCGACCGCATCTTGATGGGTGACCTCGACGAGCTGGTTGACGCGCTCCTGGGCGACGAGCGGGGCCGCCAACTCGTCGAAGGATGACACGAGGGCCGCAGTGGCCGGGGTGACTTGGCGCCAATTGTGGCGCGAGACCTCCGACCGCCTCGCTGAGCCGGTCGAGACCCGGTGGTTGCTCGAAGACGTAAGCGGACTCGACGCTGCCAGGTTGCTGGGCGATCTCGACGGCGAGGCACCACCGCAGGCCGTGGCCCGGCTCGATTCGCTCGTAGCGCGACGTGTCAGCGGTGAGCCGCTCCAGCACGTTTTGGGACACTGG
>Ga0187867_10000853_pt1 | contig 26779 bp, 25 predicted proteins | sample June2016WEW_13_1_FD_132976 | JGI IMG/M metagenome (GOLD analysis project Ga0187867, IMG submission 132976) | Peatland microbial communities from SPRUCE experiment site at the Marcell Experimental Forest, Minnesota, USA - June2016WEW_13_10 | ecosystem: Environmental > Terrestrial > Soil >... | reverse complement strand
TACGTCCCGGCGATCGAGGTCAGGATGCAAATGCCGCCAATGCCCAGAGGCAGCATCAGCAGCGCGTCGCGGGTGGCGCCGGTGAAGAAGATCGCGGCGAGCAGCATGGTGGCGACAATGGTGACCGCGTAGGTCTCGAACAGGTCGGCGGCCATGCCGGCGCAGTCGCCCACGTTGTCGCCCACGTTGTCGGCGATGACGGCGGGGTTGCGGGGGTCGTCCTCGGGGATGCCGGCCTCGACCTTGCCGACCAGGTCGGCGCCGACGTCAGCGCCTTTGGTGAAGATGCCGCCACCGAGCCGGGCGAAGATCGAGATCAGCGAGCCGCCAAAGCCCAGGGCAACCATTGCCTCCAGTACGGGGCGGAGGTCGGCACCTGGCGCCAGGCCGGCTCGCAGCACGAAATAGTAGCCGGCAACCCCCAGCAGCCCGAGGCCTACCACCAGCATGCCGGTGACCGCTCCGGCCTTGAACGCGACATCAAGGCCGGCCGCGAGGCCGTTCCGCGCCGCCTGGGCGGTCCGGCAATTGGCGCGGACCGAGACATTCATGCCGATATAGCCCGCGGCACCCGAAAGCACCGCGCCGATGATGAAGCCGATGGCGGTGTGGATGCCAAGCAATGCGCCGAGGATAATCAGGATGACAATGCCGACAATGCCGATCGTCATATATTGGCGGTTCAAATAGGCGCGCGCGCCCTCCTGGACGGCGGCGGCGATCTCCTGCATGCGGGCGTTGCCGGGGTCGTGCGCGAGCACCTGCCGGCTGGTGATCAGGCCGTAGATCAACGCCGCAACGCCGCAGGCGAGGATCAAGATTTGGGCCAAAAGCATCCGTGATGTTCCCCTTGGTCTGTCGTACGGTTGGACCAGGGGCATGGGCGAGCATGCCCGCCCCGAGGCCCAGGGTGGAAGTGGCGCGGCGGTATGCCAGTTCCTTTGCGGGGACGCAAATATCTTCAACCGGGGCGTGTCCCCGGGATCAGGCTGCTGCTTGCTCCTGAGCGAGATGCACGTAGTTCCGCGTGGCGTACCAGAGGGCATACTCGTCATAGGTGATCGGTTTGTATTTCGGCGGGTTGTCCGGCGAGTGGCAGCTCGGCAGGCATTCGATCAGCGTGTCGGGATTTGTGTCGAAGAAGAACGGGATGGCGTAGCGCGCCCGGCCCGAGGCGTTGATCGCTCGATGCGGAGTCGACAGGAACCGGTCGTTGGTCCAGCGCCGTAGGATGTCGCCGCCGTTGACGATGAACGCCTCGGGGTCCGAGGGGGCGTCGAACCACGTGCCGTCCGGCAGCCGGATCGACAGGCCGGGCACCGCCGAGGGCGCCAGCAACGTCATGAACCCCGAATCGGTGTGCGGGGCGATGCTGAACTGGTTGTCCTCGTACGACGGCTGCGGCGGGTAGTGGGTGAAGCGCTGAATCATGTTCGGTTGCGCGAACATGGGGTCGAAATAATCCGCCGGCAGATCGAGCGCGACGGCATAAATCCGCACCAGCCGCTGTCCCACGCGTTCGAGGGTCGTCATGTAGGCCAGCGCGGTCTCACGGAAGCCGGGCAGGCCGGTGGGCCATTGGTTGAGGCCGCGAAACCGCTTGTTGGCGATGACGTCGGGGTCGTCAGGGGTGCGCTCGCGGCGCAGGAAGAAGGCCTCGTTCACACTGGGTTTGGTGTTGTGGTTGACGGTGGAACTGCGCGCGACGGAACCGCCCATCGCCATGTAGCCGATGTTGTGTTCGTTGATGCGGACTGCGAGTTTCTGTTCCATCGGTTGGGCGTGGAAGCGCTCGCACTGGGCGAAGGCGGCGTCGATCAAGGAGCGGGGGACGCCGTGGCCTCGGAGATACCAGAACCCGACATTTTCGAACGCGTCGCGCAACTGGGCGCCGAGGCGAGGGAGTTCGTCCAGGTCGCCGGCGAAGTAGCGGGAGACGTCGAGGATCGGGATCATGCGGCGGAGGTTCCTTCGGGCGATATGGGAAGCATGCCAGAGGTGGGTGGTGCCGGTAAACCAGGTGGCGGCCGCGAGGCATCTCTGCACAATAGTTTTGGCATGTCGATGAGCGGGCCGCTTTGCGCCTATCATGCTGAAACAGGCGCCGTGCCGCCAGGCCGTTTTCAACCCGGAACTGACAATACAGGATCGGGGCGTCTCGCGATTGGTAACGGACCTTATCACGTGCGACTTTGGCCGTGCGGTGTGCCTTCCGCGAGCGCCCGGCGAACACAATCAGTATGGCGCCTTACCGCCCTCTTGCGCGGATCGTGGTCGGGCGCGAGCGTTCCTCGAGGGCGGCGGTGAAGACCGGTTCCCAGGTCCTGATGTGTTCGACCATCAGTTCCGAGATCCCGGCGACGTCACCGGAGGCCCCGAACTCGATCAATTGATAGTGCTCCTTGACCGAGGCCACCTGGCGCTGACGTCCCGCCGGAGAGTCCATTCCGTAAAGCCGCATGCCGTCACGTAACTCCATGACCATTTTGGTCAGCAGTGGATTCCCGGCGCGCGACACCAGGGCGAGATGAAACGCACGGTCGGTGTCGATGTAGCCGCGCCCGTCCTTGCGTCTGACCGCGGTGGCGACGTTGTCAGCGAGTTTTCTCAGGTCCTCGGTGTCGGTGAGCCGCTTCCGAGCCACGCATTCCATCGCGTAGCGCTCCAACAAAACGCGTAACGCGAAAAGATCGCGGAGACTGTCCGGAGAGGTTGCTTCGACCCTGAAGCCGCGGTTGCGCACCGGGGTGATCAGCCCGTGCAGGCTCAACTCCAGCAGTGCTTCGCGCACCGGCGTGGTGGAGACGCCGAGTTCCTCTGCGAGTGTCGGAACCGAATACATGGTGCCCGGAGCACTCTGGCCCGACACGATATCGGCTCGCACGCGACGCAACACCATGTCACGCAGGCTCGTGACCGACTGGGCGTCTTGTATGTCCACGGATGGGTGTCCTTCGCACATGAATTTTTTTGTTCGACGGCATCATATCGCGCTTGCGTCACCGTGTCACGCGTGATAGTAGCGCGTTACACATCACATGAGATGTGTCACGCGCCACATACAGGAGACCTAACATGACTGCGAACCGATGCAAGTCCCGTCACGCATTCAAAGGGCGGCGCCGATTACCCGCTGTGACAACGTTCGACGGAACACGGCGCCGCTCTTGAATAACTGGTCAATCAATGTCGGAGGACAAAGCAATGAAGTCACTTACTGTCTGCCTCGTGTTCGTTGGGCTGCTGGGCGCCGTCCGCGCCGGTTTCGCTGCGGTACCACAAATTGCACCGGAACAGTCGCGAGATCCCATCATGCTGGTCGCGGATGGTTGCGGCCCTGGTTGGTATCGCGGTCCGGGCGGCGCGTGTCATCGCTTCGGCTACGGCCCAGGCCCGGGGTGGTGGGGACCGCGGCGGTACGGGTTTTGTGGCGGCCGCCGCGTGTGGGTCGGCGGGCCCTGGGGCGGCCACTGGGCCTGGGCGCGCTACTGCTGATTATCCCGCCTGACCGCGACGATCACCTGGTGCCATCGAAGGCGCCGGGTGATCGTGCGTCTGGGCACTGTCCGCGCAAGACCGGCGAAATCGTTACTCCGCCGCTGCTATCATGCGTTCGAGCGCGCCCCGCATGTCAGGTCTCGACATCGCACGCGAGTGGAGTTCGTTACGCTGACGCGGCTCCCCTTCCGCCCGCTCGCACCCCGGGGTTCGTCCAATCAAACAACCACGGACGACATAGCGGGAGATTGCTGTAACAGGTCCGCGATGATGCGCAGCCCCTGGACCAGTGTCGACCGCGACACGGCGGCTCCCAGAGCAAGACGGACCGCCTCGGGCGGTCGTGCCACCGCAAACGCGTCGCTGGTGACTGTCGCGATCCCGGTGGTCCGCATGCGGGAGGCGAATTCTTCCCGGGTCCACGGCTCGGATAGCAAGAGCCACGCATGGAACGCATTCGGGTGCGTCCTCGCCATTTCCGGCGGTAAAATGCTGGTCGCGATCGCCTGGCGCGCCCGCGTTTCGGCGCGGATGGCGAGCAACACCGCATCGGCGGTACCATCCTCGATCCAGCTGGTGGCGAGCGCTGCCGTCAGTGGCGACGCCATGGTCGCCGTCGCGCGAATACCGCCCATAACGCGCGCCGCGGTCCGCGTATCCGGCGTGGCGAGGTAAGCGATTCGTAGCGCCGGCGCCAGCGTCTTGGCCAGCCCACCGATATAATACGTCAGCTCGGGCGCGAGCGCCGCAAGCGGCGGCAGTGGCTCGGCCAGCAACGCCCAGTAGGCGTCGTCCTCGAGGATCGGCACGCCATGACGCCGCGCCACGGCGACGATGGCCTCGCGACGCACACGGGACATCGTGGCCGTCGTCGGATTATGTAGCGTGGGCGTGCAATATAGCACTTTCGGCCGCTCCCGCCGGCAGGCCGCGTCGAACTCCTCTGGGAGGATTCCCTCCGCGTCCATCGCGACGGGACACACGGACAGCCGAAGCTGAGCGGCGAGCGCGCGAAAGCCGGGATAACAAAGCGCTTCCGACAGGACCGTGTCACCTGGGTTGGCCAACGTGCCCATCACCGCGAGCATTGCCCCCTGCGCCCCAGGACAAACCAGTACGCGCTCGACTGCGAGCGACGGCAGCCGCCGGCGTGAGAGCCATTGCATTCCCGCCATGCGGTCAGCGCCAGCCCCGCCCGGCGACTGGTAATGCCGTAGCAGCTCCAAACCGCCGGTGTGCTCAAGCTCAGCGAAGCCGCGCCACATCCGCGCCGCCAACGCCGGATCGTCAATCGGCGGCGGGACGTTCATGCCCAGGTCGACCTGGCCGCCGGTCACCGGGCCTGCCGGCTTTCCGGGCGTGCGCCGCACCACGAATGTACCCTGACCGACCCGGCCTTCGACCAGGCCGCGTCTGCCGGCTTCCGCATAGGCGCGGCTGACCGTCGTGTAGTCAATTCCCAGGGCGCTCGCCATGGATCTCTGTGGCGGCAGGCGGGCATCGTCCGCGAGCTCGCCCGACTCGATCGCAGATGCGATGGCGTCGGCGATGCCGAGATAAAGCGGGCCATCGGTCTTGCTGATTGATGGGATCCAGGAGGTCACGCCGCATCCTATTGATGGTGGTCAATGGTGCAATAATAGGGACACGTGATTGCTCGCGCAATGGGATTTGTCGGCCGGTTGTCGCTTCCTGGTGACCGCTATTCCGCCATTTCAGCTTTCGCATCCGCAGACAAGAGACCGAAAAGCCGAGGTATTGCGTTGCTTTACAGCGCTTTCCGATTAGGTTGCAGCATCGCAGGAACGGGCATTTCGGCAAACCGGTCTGGCCGGGATCGCCGCTCGCTGCAGAAAATTGAACGGGGTCGAAAAAAGCAGTTGATTGGATTATTGACTGGATATAATATGCCATCAATATCCAACTGTCAGGAGATCACCCATGTCGCGAAACTCGCTCTGGACCGGAATCAGCCGTGGCGCGCGGCGTCGCTGCCCGACCTGCGGACTAGGCGCTCTGTTCGGCGGTTTCCTGAAGGTGCGCGCAACCTGCGCAGTCTGCGGGGCCAATAACGCGGATTATCCTTGCGACGATTTCCCGCCCTATTTGACGATCTTCGCGGTTGGGCACCTCGTGGTCCCGCCGCTGGTGCTGACCGACCTGCATTACCAACCATCCGCATGGCTGCAGGCCGCGATCTGGTTACCGGTCACCGTTTTGCTATGCCTCCTGTTGTTGCCCATCATGAAAGGCGCCGCCGCCGGCATCTGCTGGGCGGTGGGCCTTGTTCGGCACCAGGAGAGCGAGGCGTGATCGCTGCACGCTCAGGCTGGCCAGTCGTGTCCGCATCCTTGCGAGACGCATATGCGCTCCGCTTACCAAATGGATCTCGGTGGCGATCCGGAGAGGTTGCTTCGAACCCGCGGTTGCGCACCGGTGTGATCAGCCCGTGCGGGCTCAACTCCGGCAGCGCTTCGCGCACCGGCGTCGTGGAGACACCAAGACCTCAGCGTGCGTCGGCACCGAATACGTGGGTGCCCGGAGCACTCTCTCTCGACACGATATCGGCTCGCACGGGACGCAACGCCACGTCGCGCAGGCTGGTGACCGGCTGGGCCTCTGTTCTGTCCACGGATGGGGTCTCCTTCGCACGCGATTTTTTGCTCGCCGGCATCATATTGCGCTTGCATCGCCGTGTCACGCGTGATAGTAGCGCGTTACACATCACATGAGATGTGTCACGCGCTACAAAACAGGAGACCAAACATGACCACCGACGCTCTCAAGGTCTGGCTCTGCCTCGGATGCGGCTTCTCGTACGACGAAGCCATGGGCCTGCCCGAACACGGTATCGCAGCCGGCACCCGTTGGGCCGACATCCCAGAGGACTGGTGCTGCCCCGACTGCGGCACGCCCAAATCCCGCTTCGAGATGGTCGAAATCGGCTACGCCGCCGGCCAGCCATCCCTCGCACTCGCCGCCTGATCAAAACGCAAGCACAGGAGACAACCATGTCCCAATCATTCACGCTGCGCGCCAACGAGCGCGGCAACGAGAAGATCCTGTCCACCGGCCCCACCGCCTCCTATGTCGGCGGCCACCCCGATGCCTTCGTCACCCGCCGGTCGAGCTTCAATTTTCATGACTATCAGTCAGGCCGGCCAGGTTTCGGGAAGATCCGGGTGTTCGGCGACGAAACCTTCAATCATCCGGGCTGCAGCTACAGCATGCACCGCCACCACAACTTCATCATTGCTGCCTTCGTGCTGTCGGGAACGCTGACGCACCTCAACACGCTTGGCGACAATGACGAACTGAAGGCCGGCGACTTCTATGCGTTTTCCGCCGGCTCCGGTGGTCTGCACGAGGAGCTGAACCTGCACGCCGAACCGATGCAGGCGATCTATCTGTGGATGCTGCCGAACCAACTCCTGGCGCCGCCGTCGTTCCAGATGGGTCATTTCGATCGCGTCGCGAGCATGAACCGCATCACGCCGCTGCTCGGCGATCAGGCCGGAGCGATCCCGGTGCCGCAGGACGCCAGAGTATCCCGGCTCGTCAGTGACGCGCCCAACACGTTCGTCTACCGGCCGCGGTCACCCGCACACGGCGTCTACGCGTTCGTGCTGGAAGGTGAAATGCGGTGCGATGGCACTTTGCTTGGCACGCGCGACAGCCGGGGCGTCTGGGCTGCCGACGAAATCGTCTGCCAGACGGGCGCGTCCGAGACCGACGTGCTGTTTGTCGAGACAGTACTACAGTGAAACGATGACAAGGGAGGCCGGCTCGGCCGTGCCTCCCGTTGGTTCAGGAGAAAATCAATGCCGATCATGCAGGTGTGCTATCCGGAAACCGCGCTCGATGCCGGGCGCAAAGCGGCGTTGGCACGACGCCTCACCGATGTCCTGATGGCGATGGAAGGTGGCGCCAACACAAAAGGCGGCCGCGCCTTCGCCTGGGTTTTGTTCATGCCCGTCAAGACGGATGACTGGTGGGTCGGCGGCCGCACCGATGACGACTTCGTCCAGCCGCCGGGCAAGTTTCTCGTACACGTGACGGTTCCGGAAGGATACATGAGCGCGGTCCACAAAAGCGAAGTTCACGCGGCGGTGAATGAAGCGATCGTCGCGGTGGTCGGTGCGAAGGGCGACAGAGGCGCCAGTGCGTTGGTCGTCATCGACGAGGTCACCGAGGGTAACTGGGGCGCGGGAGGCCGTAGCATCAGCCTTGCATCGATCGCGGACAGTGTTGGTTTGCCAAAGGACGGTGCCCGGTTCGCCTGGGTGCGCAATTATTTCGATGCGAAGGCACGACAGTTTGAAGCAGCCGGTTACCCTGCTGACACTGGCGGCCTGCTGCGTCGCGATTGACGCGAGGTCGATCTCGACGTGCACATTTCCGGCGGGACGGAGTTCGCGCAGCACGGTCTCGTCCAGCGACCAGGACGTCACGGGATGGGTTGTGGCTGGGCCGGGGGAGGGGCGTTCTCCAGGTCCCAAACGACTGCCGCGGCGAGGTCGCCCAGCATACGCTGGAGCTACGCGTCGGCAGCGGGCGCCCGGCCCTTGGATAGACCTTGGCGTACTCGACCGCTGCCTCCACGTCTTCAGCGGTGAGAACCGGATAGTCATCGATGATTTCGGTGGTGCCCTGCCGGCGGCCGAGGCCGGCGACGACGTGGACCGGGACATCGGTTCCGCGCAGCACGGGATCGGGCGGGGTCTCGTCGATCAGCGCCTTCACCTGTTCGAGACGCCTGAGGCGTTCGTCAATGCGGCGATGGACTTCGGTTAGCCTGGCTCTATGACGCCCAGTTCCAGGCACGACGCCTCGGGCAGGGCACGCCGGATCGCTTCATGGATTTTCCGCCGGGCCGCCGGTGTGAAAACCTTGTCTATCTGGGCTGCGAAGGCGAGGAAGCGAAGTGTCAAGGCGTCCGTCGTGAAGATTAGTTATCCTCAATTATCCTCAATAGTGAATAACCTTCCAGCGTGAATGCAGCTGTCGCGCGCTGCATGGCCGACGGTGGCGACTAAACGAGTCGAATGGGCGGAGCGGAAGACACGCCCGAACTCGGCGCGTGCTGGATAACACAATTCGTTCGCAATCCGTACATTACCTGTCCGTCACCCGCTCGCCTGTGTTGATGTCGAATGAGCAATCTCTGATCGAAGCGCCTTTAGCCGCTCGAGAAAGGTCTTTACCTGACTCGCGGACACTCTCACAGAGAAATCGCCGTGCACCACTGCGTTTCGTACTCGCGCTAGCGCTCTGAGTCCACTGGCTTCTTCGTTCTCCAGATATCCAAGCTCGGCAAGCCTCTGAACGACCTGAATAGCTCCCAGACTTATCACTTGGGCCGTCGAGCCTGGAGGCATTGCAAGCCTCGCAAGCGATTCGAGTACAGTCCAGGCAATCAGAAACGCCGGTTCGTGGTAGCCGGCCTGCTCCAGCTTCTCGACCTCGTCGAGGCGCGACTCGATCTGTTCGGCGGTGGGTTTCGTAATAACGTTTGTCTCGTCAGTCGCGGGGTTTGTGTATATGATCTCAAGCTGCCAGCCATCCTGAGAAGAGACGCGCCTTTTAAGCTCGTCCATTTGCCCCTGCGTCGTGGGCGTGCGGTAACTCTTTACTTCAAATACGATGCCTTTTCCGTCTGGGCCTATCGCAATAGCGTCAGGCCTATACTCTCGGAGAAAACCGGGAACGACATCGGGTGGCGGATTGATGTAAAAACGCATCCCGCGACCCTCGTAGGTCCCCCGCAGGTTACGCAATACGCCCATCTCCCAAGACTGGCTTTCCGGTATCATGCTACCTCTCTCCATCCAAGGTCATCGTCGAGCCGTATGTATATCACCGGAGGCTCGGTAACAGATGCCGCGTCAAGGGTCGTGCTTGGCGAAGGAAACCGCCAGGAAATACCAGGTTCAAATTTCTGCACGGTAACACGCTCAATCAGTCGGTCGGCGGGGTAGAGCACCTTACACATACCGTCGAGAATCAACTTGACGATGTTGTCCACGTCACCCTCCAATGGGGCCGGCGAAAAATAATAGATAGTCGCGGCAAGTGCACGCTTGTCGATCATAAAAAAGTCTCTGAGGCTATCTGCGTGTACCTTTGCCGCCGCGCCGACCTTTTGTTTCCATCGCTCCCTGCCGGCATTGCTCGCCTGGAGGGAGCGTGGGGTGTCTCGGATTACGAACTCGACCGGGAACGGCAGACTCAGCTCGGGATCTAAGGGCTCGTCACTCAAAATACTTGTCCTCGACCTACTCGACATCTTGTATATTACAGACCGGAAGCGTGCCGAAACAATGGGGAGCCAGGATGGTCGCTCCGATAACCCCTAAAACAACGGTACAGAAATACTGGTGCCTCGGCCCAGCACGCCAAGCCCACGCCGAAGTGGGACGCGTGCCCTGGGGCCCCCACGACCTCAACAACCGCCCCCACCTCGTCTATCCTTCCCCCAACCGGCGACAACCCGTCACCGCAACTGGGGAAACAACCAACATGGCAACCTACGTGCTGCTTCACGGCGCCAACCAGGGCGGCTGGATCTGGCAGTATCTTACTCCGCACCTCCGCGCCTCCGGCCACACCGTCTTCGCCCCCTCCCTCGACGGCTGCGCCGAGCGCCGCCTCTCGCTCCGCCCAGGCATCGACACCGAATCCCACGCCGCCGAGATCGCGGACCAGTTGTTCTTCGAGGACCTGCACGACATCGTTCTCGTCGGCACCAGTTGCGGCGGCATGGTCGCCTGCCGGGTCGCCGAACTCGCCCGCCCGAGGATCGGCCGCATCGTCCTCGCCGACGCCCTCGCGCTGTTCAATGGCGAGGCCGTCACCGACCACGTCAAACGTCCCACCGCCGTCACCACCGAGCTCGGCACCGGCCCCTCGCGGGAAGACGCCGCCAACCGCATGCTCGTCTCCCTCCCCGAGCCCATCAAATCCTGGGCCATCGACCGCATCACCCCGCACCCGGTCGCCGTGCTCCAGGCCCCGGTGAAGCTCGACAGTTTCTGGAACCAAACCTGGACCGCCTCGGTCATCTGGTGCCGCCAGAGCGTCAATCCGCCCGTCGCCCACCAGCGCCGCGCCGCCGAAACCCTCAAAGCGAGCTGGCATGAACTGGATACGGGCCATTATCCGATGCTCACCGAGCCGGAGAAACTGGCCCGCCTGATGATGCAAGGCTAACCCCCACCCACGGCGTCCCGCGATACCGGTTCCCCGGTGGACCGGGCGAAACCAACCGACTATCAGAGGCCTCCCTTCGCGAGTCGCCGTGCCCCTATGCTAAATCGCCTGCTTGCCGGCCTGGTCGAAACCAGCCGCCGCCACGCTCTGCTTGTCATGCTTGCCGGATTTCTGCTGGCTGTCCTCGCGGGAGCCGTGGCGGCGACGCATCTTGGGGTCAGCACCGACACCGACAAGATGTTCTCCGACACGCTGCCCTGGCGCCGCAATGCCATCGAAATGGCCAAGGATTTCCCGCAATTCCAAGGTCTTTTGGTCGCCGTGATCGATGCCAAGGAACCGGAGGAGGCCGACGCCACTGCCGCCGAGCTGGCAGCCGCCCTGGCCCCGGACCACCAGCATTTTCAGTCCGTCCGCCGGCCCGATGCCTCGCCGTTCTTCGACAGGAATGGGCTGCTGTTCCTCGATTTGCCGCAGTTGACCGCAATCATGGACCGCACGATCGACGCCCAGCCGTTTCTGGGGCAACTGGTGGCGGACCCCACGGCGCGCGGACTGTTTTCGGCGCTGGCGCTGATGGGCGTCGGTGTCTCCAAGGGCGAGGCCGATCTGAAGCCCTATAACGATGCCATCGAGGCGTTCCATGTCGCCCTGGCCGATGCCGTGGCCGGCAAGCCGCAGCCATTATCCTGGCAGCAGCTGCTGGGTTCCGGTCTGGCCGACCTCGCCGGCAAGTACCGCTTCGTGCTGATCCAGCCACACCAGAATTTCGGCGCCCTGGAGCCGGGCGGCGAGGCGACGGCGGTGGTGCGCCATGCCATCAGCCAGTTGGAGTTCGTGAAGGCCGGTGACGCGCGGGTGCGGATCACCGGCCAGGTGGCGCTGGCCGACGAAGAGTTCGCCACCGTGGCGCAAGGTGCCGTGCAAGGAATGATCGGCAGCGTCGTGCTGATCACGCTTTGGCTGTACCTGGCGGTGCGAACCTGGCGGCTGATCTTGCCGATCTTAATGACGCTCGGCCTTGGGCTGATGCTGACCGTGTTGTTCGCTTCGGTCGCGGTCGGGACGCTCAATCTGGTCTCGGTCGGGTTTGGTGTGATGTTCGTGGGCATCGCTGTGGACTTCGCCATCCAGTTCGCCGTCCGCTACCGCGAATACCGCCACGTCGCCGGCGACGCGGTGAAGGGGTTGCAACTGACCGCTGCCCGGGCGGGCACGCAAATCCTTTGCGCCGCGCTGGCAACGGCGGCGGGGTTTCTCGCCTTCGTGCCGACCGCGTTTTCCGGCGTTGCCGAGCTCGGACTGATCGCCGGTGGCGGCATGCTGATCGCATTCATCTGCACACTGACCTTCCTGCCTGCAGCAATTTCCCTGTTCAATCCACGCAGCGAAGCCGCTGAGGTTGGGTTCTCCTGGGCCGCTCCATTGGACGCGCGGATCCAGGCCAATCATGCGTGGCTGCTGGGAGGCTTTGTCGCTTTGGCCGCCCTCGCGTTGGCGGTCTCGCCGCGCCTGGGTTTCGATTCCGACCCGTTGGACACCAAAAACCCCAACACCGAGGCCATGCGCACCTTGCGCGACCTGATCAATGACCCGGTGACGAACCCTTACACGATTGACATCGTGGCGCCGGATATAAAGGCGGCCGACGCGCTTGCCGAGCAACTGAAGGCGCTGCCGTCGGTGTCGCAGGTGCGCGACATCGACAGTTTCGTGCCGCAGGACCAGGACAAGAAACTCGCGATCATCGCCGATGCGCGAAACATCCTGGCCGCAACGCTGGCCGCCGCACCCCCCGCCGCGCCGATCACGGCAGACGAGGTGCGGATGGCGGCGCGGGTCGCTCTGTCGCAGATCGAACCAGCGCTGCCGAAACTGCCGAAGGATAGCCCGCTCGCCGCGGTCGCCGCCGATCTGCAAGGGCTGACCAACGCGCCGGATGCTGTGGCAATGGCGGTCAACGCCGCGTTAACCCGGTTCCTGCCGTTGCAACTGGACCATCTGCGGGAGTCAATGAGTGCCAGTACGGTGACACTGGCGGACATTCCGCCGGATATCGCCAGAGACTGGGTGTTGCCCGATGGGCGAGCGCGGCTGCAGGTGTTGCCGAAACCCGATCTGCGGGCGTCGGGCGGTCTGGCAGCGTTCGTAGCGGACGTGACCCGGGTTGCGCCCGACGCGGGCGGCGCCGCGGTCACCATCGTTTCGACCAGCGCCACCATCGTGCACGCGTTTCGCACCGCTGCGGTCAGTGCCCTGCTGGCGATCCTGCTGATTCTGTCGTTGATCTTGCGCCGGCCGCTGGATGTGCTGCTGGTGGCCGCGCCACTGGTCCTGTCGGCGTTGCTGACGCTCTATGTCGCCGTGCTTCTGGGCTTGCCGTTGAACTTCGCCAACATCATTGCATTGCCGCTGTTGCTGGGTGTGGGCGTATCGTTCAACGTCTATTTCATCATGAACTGGCGAGCCGGCCGCACCGGTCCGCTCGGTTCGGCAACGGCGCGGGCGGTGCTGTTTTCGGCGCTCACGACCGGCACTGCGTTTGGCTCGCTGGCGTTGTCCGCTCACCCGGGAACCGCGAGCATGGGCGTGTTGCTGCTGATCAGTCTGGGCTGCACGCTGCTCGCGAGCCTGGTGTTCGTGCCGTCGGTGTTGGCAGCTCTGGGCTCGCCGCGGCAGCGGTCCTGATCGATGGTGTCGCAGCACACCTGATCGACGTTGTCGCAGCGGACGTGATCGACGTTGTCATTGCGAACGAAGCGAAGCAATCTCCTGCCGTCGTTCCGTTGGTCGCACCGGAACGCGTGGAAGGAAACCGCCAATGGCTTGCTCCGTGCCGATTTACTATCTGCTGCACCGTGAAGCTGCCGACGGGTCGGAGGGCCTGTTGATGGAACCCGACCTGGCATCAGCGCTCGCCGATGCCGCGTCCGATCCGGCCTGGCGGCCGGTACGGATCACGTTCGGACGGCAGACCGTGTTGGAGGGTGTCGCCCTGGAAGCTGCCATCGCCGAGAGACAAAGCGCATGATCACGCTTGACGTCGCCATCACCGACAATTTGCGCCAGGTGCGTGAGCGGATCGCCAACGCCGCGATCAAGGCCGGCCGTAAGCCCGCGGACGTAACGTTGGTTGCGGTATCGAAGACCAAGCCGCTCGAGGCGGTTAAGGCCGCTCTGGCCGCCGGGCAGACAGTGTTCGGCGAAAACCGGGTGCAGGAGGCCGCTGAAAAGTTTCCCTTGCCGGGGACCTCATTGCATTTGATCGGCGGTCTGCAGACCAACAAGGCGCGCGACGCGGTGCGGATTGCCGATGTGATCGAGACATTGGATCGGCCCAGATTGGCCGATGCGATTGCGGCGGCGATGCTGAAGGAGGGCCGCCGACCATCGTTGCTGATCGAAGTGAATACCGGTAGCGAGGCACAGAAATCCGGCGTTGCGCGTGATGATGCCGATGCGTTTATCGCCGACTGCAAGGGACGATTTGATGACGGGCTGGTCGGTTTGATGTGCATTCCGCCGCACGATGAAGATCCACGGCCACACTTTACCTGGCTGGCGGATCGTGCCGCGCGGCATGGGTTGAAGGTCGTATCGATGGGGATGTCCGCCGATTACGAAATCGCCATCGAATGCGGTGCGACATTGGTTCGTGTCGGCACCGCAATTTTTGGTGGGCGAAGTTGATCGGAGTGTCCTTGCGGCCCGGTTGAGCCAGCCTTCGGGTTCGATTAATTGGGCGATTTGCAACGGCAAAACCATCGATGTCATCGCAGCGCTGGTTCGGTCGCTGCTCGCCCGACGTTGAGCAGCGCTTCGTCGCTGGTTGTGCGCGCATGAAACCAAAATGTAACTCGGGTCAAAGAGATTCGCCCGGTCAGGTTGTCGTCGACCTTGTCAAATCCGCGCGCTCGCGGTTATTGTGCCGCGATAATTTCCTGTTGGCCCAGGCAAATTGGCAATATCGGGTTGGAGAGGATAAAACATGCCACTTCCGGTCGTAAACGATTTAGTGACCCCTCCAAACACGTCCACTTTGGGCGATGCCCTTCTGGCCAATCCTCCGGTGACAAAAGACAATACTGTTTTCAGGCCAAAGCGCGGCAATGCAGCATGGGTCGGCAACAAATTGATGATCTCGGGCGAGGGACTGGTAAATTACTGGTTCATACCTGCCGTCCAGGACGAGGTCAGCTACTGCGTCGTGCATTGCAACGGCGCCGGCGATGCTTACGTCATCAGCGACCAGTACGGCGGCTGCGAATATCACGAGTTATATAACGCGACTTTCAAACAGTTGGCGTTTCTGCATGTCTACCGTGGCGGCGGCAAGACGGCACAATACACCATCGCCCCGGGATGGGTGCTCAGAAGTGTCAAGCGCTCGGCGGCCATTGCCAAAGCCGGCGGAATGAATGGCAGCAACTGGTCGGTGTCGTGCATCGATCGGACTTCCAATCCGCCGACCGTCGCGAGCAAGTTCATTCATGTGGAAGGCTATCCGAACCTCAGGGTCACCATGGAAGACAACGGCGACGCTCCCTATGCACCAGCGGATGCCAGCCCGAGTGGCGCAGTACGGCCTCTCGGCAGTTCTCCACCCCTGCGGACTGGTCCCTGACGCGCAACTGTAGCGCCGGTCAATCGGAATCGCCGTAGGCAGCGCGCCTGGTTATGCAGGCGCGAACATCCGGTCGGCTTCGCCTTCAACAGCCAGCGGGGCTGGTTCAATCTCACCCTGGAACGCCGGATCGCGTTGCAGGACCGGCAACACCTGATCGGCGAACAGCCGCATGTTCCGTTCCGCCAGATGATGCGGCATTGAACCGTAGGAGAATTCGGTCACCAAATGATCCATGCCTGTCAACCGACGCAATTCGGCGACCTGCTGGATGCAATCGTCCGGCGTCCCGGCAATCTGGATGCTAACGTAGAAATCCGTGGCTTTTGCACGGAACGTCGGGTCCTTCATCTTGGTGTAGGTCTTCGCCAGCTTGCCGTATGATTCGTATCCCTTTACCGTGGACAGATGCCCATCCGAGAAATGGTAGTGGTTATCAATCGAATCCCACTTCTCCCCGAGGTATTGCATCGCCCAGTTGCGGGCCTCGTCTCGCGTCGGAGCGCAGGCGACGTTGGTCAGGATGATCGGCGGCTTCGGCGTATGACCGACACTTTGGGTGATCGCACGGTAGCGGTGCACATCCTCCGCCGCCTTCGGCCACTCGTTTTGCATGACAATCAACATGCCGAAGCCAAGCCGCGCCATCAGTTCGGCAGACTCCGGACTGACTGCCGAGGCGTGGAACCGCCGTTCCGGGTGTGAAATGGGACGCGGCCGGATCGAAGTCCGGGGAATTTGATAGAACTCCCCCTGCCATTCGAAACTATCGTTACTCAACGCCTTAATGATCAACTGGGCTGATTCCAAAAACCGGCCGCGCGCTTCGCCCATCGGAATCCGAAAGCCGTCATATTCCGCAGTGGCGGCCCCGCGGCCGAATCCCATCAGCGTGCGTCCGCCACTGAGAATATCCAGCAGCGCAATCTGCTCGGCGACGCGGATTGGATCGTGCCACGGCAGCACGATAACGCAGGTGCCAAGCGTGATCTTATGCGTGCGGCCGGCGTAATAACTCAGCAACTGCAACGGCGCCGGTGACATCGAGTAGCCGGTGAAATGATGCTCCAACGCGAACAGCGAATCGAATCCCAGCGGTTCGGCCAGATCGCCCAACGCCATATGCTCATGATACAGCGCCGCGTCGGGACGGCCGGGTTGGGCGAGGATGCTGATTGCAGTGCCGGCTTTCATGATCAGGCTCCCGTGATCAGGCGTTGGCGCGGAAGCTTGCGAAACACAGTCCGGTGCCGGTCAACGCCGGCGTGCGGTAACCCGGTGTGTACGACACCCAGTCGAGATCGAGGTCGGCCACTGCTCCGGCAAGGCAAATCCAGTTGCGGATTTCCGAACTACCCGACATTAGCTTGTGCAACGGCGCGGTGCGGAAGAATGCCAGATCGTGGCGTTTGAACGCGTCGATCACCGCGTGGTCGAACGCCTCATCGACGACGAAATGACTGAGGCCGCCGGAGGCCAGAACGCCAATGCGCAACCCCGGATCGAAAGCGTCGATGGCGCGCCTTATCGCCTCACCCAACGCAAGGCAACGGGAAGGCGACGGCTGATTGGGCGCGTAATAAGCGTTGAGGAACACCGGAACCACCGGGATCGGCACCGCACCCATCAGGCATCGGTGCACATACGAAACTGCGTGACCTTCGAATTTGCCGGGTGCCGTCCTTGCCATCGCGGACAAATCGAAACCGTCACTTTGCAGCGATGCAATCAGATGGTGCGCCAGGGGCACGTGGCAGGGATAATCGACGTTGCCATCCGGCTCGAGGATGCGCATCCGCGCCCGGTCCAACGGCGCCGTGGCGGGAGATGCCTGAGCGTTGGTGATGGTCTTGCCATAATACACGCCGATCGCCGGCATGTTGCTGTGGTCGAACATTTCCTCCTGATCGTCGCCGATGATGATCAGGGCGTCGAGTTTCGCAGCAGCGACATCATCGCGCAGCCGGGCGATTGCCGCCTGCATGTTGGCATGGCGTTGCCGCAGCACAGCCGGTTCAATGCGCGCGACGGCATCTTCCGGGGCGCGTTCCAGCAAATCGTCATAGCGGCACGGATTGCCGTCGAAATCGACGAACTGGCGGGCGCGATCGCGGTTGAGGAAGGCGTGTTCGAGCCAGTCCTCGACCTGGCACGCCAACATCGGACTGTGCGAGGAGCCAAATCCTGCGACCAACTTTGCCATGAGCCACTCCGTCAGGCGATGGGCCGCGCCAACACCGGCGCGGCCCATGTTAACTTCAGCGAATGGGCGAGAACGAGGCCGGCATCACGATGGCGTTGACCTGGCTCACCACCGTGCCGGGCGGGCTGCCGGGCGGCCAGGCGCCGGCAGCGCGGGCCTTGTCGCGCACCTCGAAGCGCTGGTTGGCATCCTTGTAAGCCCAGATGTGACACCATTTGTTCAGCGCGCCGAACTCGGTGTACCACGCGCCCACCAGCGGCGAGAATTTCTGGCGGCCTTCGATTTTCTCAGCCCAACGGTCGATCATGCCGGGGATGGCGCCGGCCGCCAGGGTGTACTGACGGATTTCGAAGATCGGCCCGACCTGCTTCGGCTCCAGCGGCGGGGAGAACGGCGCCGGCATGAACACTTCGCTTTGCTGGGTCACCACGAATTCGCGGATGTTCGGCGGCCAGCCTTTTTCCTTCGAGGCCGCGGCGCGCACTGCTGTGCGGTGCTCGAAACTGTCATAGCCCCAGACGTGGATGATCTGGTTCAATGGGCCGACTTCGCTGTGCCAGAAGGCCGCGAGTTTCGAGTGTTTTTCCCGCGCCGGCAGCGCCTCGCCGAACCGCTTCTCGGCTTCGGCGATCGAGCCTGGCCGCAATGTGTAAGTACGCATCTCGATGATCATGGGGCGTCCTCCTGTTACCTTGCGGCTGGACCTTAGAGCATTTTTGGCCCCAAGGAAAACCGGGGGAGAAAACCACGGGTAAATACCGGGGGCGCTGCCGGCAGTTTGCAACAAAGCGGCAGCGAAAATGCGATCAGCTTCCGCATTCGGGCGACGTGGTCGCGGAATTCACCCGATCTGACCGCCAACGACCTCCCCAACGCGCCTACACGCCGGATGTCTCCAGCCCTTCGTGGGCTTCGGCCCAGTTGGTGGCGAGCGGCAGGCTGTCACGCAACGCGGCAGCAACGGTCTCGATCATGGCGTCGTTCACGCCGGAGCGTTCGACGGCAAATTGCAGTGCGCCGGCCGCCTCGCTCAGCCGCGACAACCCAACGTTACTGGCAGCACCGGCCAGCGCGTGGGCTTCTCGCCGCACCGTCTGGTTGGCGCCATTCGTCACGCCGCGCCGGATCGCCGCCATCCGACCCGGCGCATCCTCCAGGAATATGTGGATCATTTCGGCGACTCCATCAGTGCCGATGTCCTGACTGAGCCGGTGCAGAAAAGCCGCATCCAATGTTACGGTGGCTGAAACAGTCACCGGCTCCTTCGGCCGCACAGGATCCGCAACGGAGGCCTGCTCCAACGCTACGCGCAACCGTTCCAATGTAACCGGTTTCGTCACGAAATCGTTCATGCCGGCGGCGAGACAGGCCTCCCGATCCGCCGGCAGTGCATTGGCAGTCAGGCCGATGATCACGATGTTGCAGCGGGGTGGCGCCCCGGCCCGGATCGTCCGTGTCGCGGCCAGTCCGTCCACCTCCGGCATCATCACGTCCATGAGGATGACGTCGTAGTCGCCGGTCGCCGTTGCACTGATCGCCTGCGCGCCATCTTCCACCGCGTCGACCGTATGTCCCAATCGGGTCAGCATGCGCGTGGCGACGTGACGGTTGGTAGGGTTGTCCTCGGCGAGCAGGACTTTCAGGTGCCGTACAGGGCTGGCAGTATTCTGATCCGATTGTTTCACCATCAACTCCGCCGGCGCGCGGCGCAGGCGAATGTCGAAACGGAACGTGCTGCCCTGTCCCGGCGTGCTGTCGACTTCAATTGTGCCGCCCATCAGCGTGACAAGATGCCGGCAAATGGCCAGGCCCAGGCCGGTACCCCCGACCCGGCGGGAAATTGAGCCATCGACCTGGGTGAACGCGGAAAACAACTTCTGTTGACTGGCCGCATCGATCCCGATGCCGCTGTCGATGACTACGATGTCCAGGGTCGCGGTTTGCAGGTCGGAGGCGACCATGCGGACGCCGACCGTTATGCTACCCGCGTTGCTGAATTTGATCGCATTGTCGATCAAATTCACCAGGATCTGGCGCAATCGTGACGGATCGCCAACCACCCTGGGCGGCAGGTCCTCAGCGATGCCGGCGGTGAGGGTCAATCCTCTGGCCCGCGCCTGGCCGTCCAACATCGCAATGGTGCTCTGGATCAGAGCGCGTGGGTCGAAGGCGACCGCCTCCAGTTCCAGGCGTCCCCCATCCAGCCGGGAAAAATCCAGGATATTCTGAATGAGCGATGCCAAATGGTCGCTGGATTCACGGATGACGCGGACATAGTCGCGTTGCTCGGCGTCCAACCGCATGTCCTGCAGCAGACCGGCAGCGCCGATGATCCCGTTCATCGGCGTGCGGATTTCATGGCTTATGACGGCGAGGAATTCGGTGCGTGCGCGCACCCCGGCCTGCGCGGCATCCCGCGCATCGGCCATTTCGCGCTCGATGCGTTTGCGTTCGGTCACGTCGGTGAACGTGCGGACCGCGCTCCCGTTGGGTAATACGTTGGTGCGGACTTCCAGCACGGTACCATCGGCGCCGGCCCGCTCGTAGAACGCCACGTCCGGGTCGATCGTACCGTCAACCACGGCGGTCGCGATGCCGTGCTGTTGCTGCCATTCCACCACGGCATCGAAATCGCCGCCGGGAGTGGCCAGCTCCACCGGTAAGCCGAGCAGTTCCGCCACCCGCCGGTTCACCACCGGCATGCGCCGCCGCTGGTCGATCATCAGAATGCCCTGGCTGATATTGTCCGTGGTCAGCAGCAAGGCCTGATGAAACCGTGTTAGTTTCCGGCTTTGGCGCAGCATGATCGCGCCGACCAACAGCACAGTCAGCGACAATACCGTGCCGGCCAGCAAGACAACCCGGCGTTCACGGTCATACAGAGCAAAGACGGCGCTCGCCGGCAGGCCAGAGGCGACGAACAGTTTATAGCCGGCGATGGTTCGATAACTGACAATCGCGTCATCGGTTGCGCTGCCGAATGCCAACGGTCGGTTGCCCGCCGCACGAATTTTGTGCAGCACGCCGGCATCCGCAAACGTCTTGCCGATCAATGTTGTGTCAGGTTGCGCGGCGCGGATGATGCCGTCGTCGCCGACCAGCATCGTGAAGCCGCCATTCAGCTGCGCGCCATTGCGGAACTCGCTGATGACGAACGGGTCGAACGATATGACCGCGACACCGGCGAACGAGCCGTCCGGATTAACCATCCGGCGGGTGAACTGGATCGATAGCCGGCCGGTTGTCCGACCGATCACGGGAACGCTGATAAACAGCCGGTCTTCGTTGGTGTTGGCCTGGACGCGGAAATGTTCGCGATCAGCGATGTTGGCCGGCGGCGGCCCGTTGTCGCCTGACGCGGTAACGACGATCCCGCTCGCGTCGGCGATGGCCATTTGCACGGCAATTCCCATCAGGTCGGCTTTGTCGCGCATCCAGGGGCCGACTTTGAAACCATCCTTGTCGTGCAGGTAAATGGCCCGGGAATTGAGCAACGCGCTGTCCAACACCGCGGCAGACCGGCTCATGTTTTCTTCGAGGATCTGCGACAAGGTCGTCGACCGCTCGACGGCGCTCTGGATGGCGCGCCGGTATTCCGCGCCCAAATGGATCCAAACGGCACCCCAGATCACCGCCAGAATACACGGCAGGAGCAACGCCTGGCCGGTGATCGAGGCGGCGATCCGTTTCAAGCAGGCACCGTGGCGTGTCCGGCAAGCCATGGCACCAACTCTGCCTCCGCCATCGCCTTTGCAAAAAACCAGCCCTGGGCGACCTCGCAGTCGACCTGGCGCAATAGCTTCGCGACCGATTCGGTTTCGATCCCTTCGGCGACGACGCGAAGGCCCAGTTCACGGGCCATCGAAATGGTCGCGCGCACGATCTTCCAGGCTTCGGCGTCAGTCTCGCACAGCGCAATGAACGAGCGGTCGATCTTCAGTTCGGAAAACGGCAACCGCAGCAGGGTCAGCAGCGAAGAGTGCCCGGTACCGAAATCGTCGATCGACAGTTCGATGCCCTTGATGCGCAGCCGGGTCAGCACCTCGGTAGCGAGCAGTGGATTGGCGATGACGCAGCTTTCGGTGATCTCGGCGATCAGGGCGCCTGGCGTAACGCCGGTTTCGGCCAACAAGCGCTCGATCTCATCCGGCAATCGCGGGTCAGCCAACACCAGCGGGGAAATGTTGACGGCGACGCGGCAATGCGGGTGGTGGCGACGCCAGCGGCCACACGCCTCCAGCGCGGCCCGCATGATGTCAAATGTCAGCGGTATGATCAGCCCGGATTGCTCCGCCAAAGGCACGAACACTTCCGGCGGCGAATCGTCTCCGCTCGCTCTGGGCCAGCGGGCGAGCGCCTCGACCCCCACGATCCGCCCATCGCGTAGTGAGATCTGGGGTTGGAAATGCGGCACGATGATGCCGTGCTGCAGGGCGTGCGCCAACTCGGCGATACTCGGCGAGAATTGCTCGGGTTCTGCGGTCCGTGTGGGGCGAGGCGGTGCGTCGCGCAGCAGCGCACGCAGCGCGCAGGGTGAGGCGGGCTTTTGCAACATGCCGGCCACGCGCAAACCCATACCGGCGGCGAGTCGCAGACTCGCGGTGATGACACGTTCGTCAAGCCGGGAGAGGAAGATCAGGGTCGGATCGCTCCTGGCGTCGCGCAGGGCACGAAACAGGCTGATCCCCTCGGTTTCGCCAAGTGAGAGGTCGAGCACGACCGCTTCGTAGTCATGCGCCAACAAGTGCGCCGTCGCCTCATGCAGATTGGCGGCGGCGTCGACCTGGTAACCCATTGGGGTTACGGCACGGTTGACCAGGGTTTGCTGGACGCGCTCATCGTCCACAACGAGCAGGCGTTTATGGGCGAACGGCAGATTATCCATGCGATGTCTCTGACCAGCGGATTTGTCTGGAGCGCATGGCAGCACGAAAAGATGAACAAAGGATGAATCGCCTGAGCGAGGCGCCGATTGAAGCCGGTGTGAAAGTGTGGCGCGCGGAGACAAAATCGCGTACTCGACCGCACCGACCGCAACGGCACACGGAACCCTGCCGCCACCATGCCGCCACCCCGCCAGCCCTTGGGGATGCCCCTGGATCCGGAAGGCCACTACGCCCGACTTGGGGTTGAGCCACGATCCAGGCCGGAGGCGATCACCGCTGCGTATCGCCGTAAGGCGCGGCTGGTGCATCCCGATGTGCCGGGGACTGGCGATGCCAGTGCTTTCGTGGAACTGAAGCAGGCCTACGACGTGCTGATCCATACTGGTCGGCGGGCCGCCTACGACCGCTCGGCGCGTCAGGAAGTGCCGCAGGCGCAGGCGCCGATGCAGTCGCAGGACCAGGAGCCGGGCGAGATCGGCCTGAAACCGTTTCCGACCATAGCCACTCCGCCCACCCGTCATCCGCGCCTGCGCGATCTGCCAATCGCTGTCTGGGTTGGGATGGCGGCGGTGCTGATAGTCGGCGTTGTCGAGGTCGATCTGCATCTCACCTCGGCGCCGACGCAGGAAAAGCGAGAGACAATCCCGGCGACCGCGCCGAATGTCCCGCCGCTGGCCGCCAATGACCCTGGCCCGGCATTGTACGGCCCAGTACCGGTGCACCTCGCGGGGACGGCGAATTACTACATCGTGCCGACCGCCAGTGCGGCCCTGCTGTGGCGCGTGGACGAGGCCCGCCATACGCTGGTGCCCTGGGGACAACTGCCGGCGTTCAGTTCGGTGCAGGCTCTGCGTTTGCTCAAACCGAGTGGCATGGTGGAAATCAAGGTCACTGACAGCGCCAACGGATATGTCGAAGCTGGAAGGCTGACACCCGGCGATACGGCTGCCGCCGCGCGTGCCTGGTGCACCTACAACGCCGGCCCGACGCCGGAAAACGGCGAGGTACTCAGCCACACCGCGATGGGCCACGCCGCGTTGTCGGTCGCCAATCGGACCGGCCAGCTGGCGGTGGTGAAAATCCGCTCTGCCGCCGGTGCAGTCGTCGCCAGCGTGTTTCTGGACTCGGGCGGCGAGACGACGATGGATGGGCTGCCGGACGATCCGGTTCAGCTGGATTTTGCCACCGGCGAGGTCTGGAGCCGCGCCTGCCACGGTTTCGCCGCAGGCATGCGGGCGCAGCGGCTGCCCGGTCTGGTGTCGATCGGCACCGACATGCAATTGGCAATTCCGCCCGATCCCAAGGTCAAATCGGTCGAGCTGTCCGACCAGGCGTTCGAGCAGGAGTAGCGGCGGCTTCGTTCCGGCGCAGCTCCGATTTTGGCGAATGGTCGGCGTTTCCACGTCATGCTCGGGCTTGACCTGGGCGTCGGTCGCAGCCCAGAGACAACGCGGCATATCAACGCAAGCCCGGGACCCTGCGCCAATGGCCATTACCTTACAGGAATCGTTACGCGGGCTGTTTTATGCGCCGTTTTATGTCGCCCTCGCGCATGACGCCTATGCCGCCGAGGGGGTGACGGTCCGCTTTGTCCCCGCACCGGCAATCGGTTCGGCGGCGACCGCGCTGCTGGCGGGCGAGATCGATGTCGCCTGGGGTGGACCGATGCGGGTGATGCAGAGCTACCATCAGGACCCGGCCTGTGACCTGGTGAGTTTTGCCGAGGTTGTGACGCGGGATCCGTTTCTGCTGGTTGGGCGCGAGGCCCGACCGGCGTTCTCGGTGCGGGAGCTTGCCGGCGTGCGTCTGGCGTCGGTCAGCGAGGTGCCAACGCCCTGGATGTGCCTGCAGGAAGATCTGCGACGCGCGGGCGTGGCCCCCGGCTCGGTCGAGCGGGTCACCGACGGGACCATGGCGGAGAATTGCGCCGCACTGCTGGCCGGCTCGGTCGATGTGGTGCAACTGTTCGAGCCGTTCGCGTCGAGCCTGGTGGCAGATCACGGCTGCCATGTCTGGTATGCTCAGGCGAGCCGCGGTCCGACCAGTTACACGACATTCTACACGCGCGGTTCGTTGCTGACCGAGCGGCGGGACGAGCTGCGCCGGATGGTGCGAGCCATCTACCGAACCCAACAATGGATCGCGACGGCTTCTGCAACCGCGATCGCAGAGGCCGTGGGCTTGTACTTTCCGGACGTGCCGCCGGCCATCCTTGCGGCGGCCTGCGCGCGCTACCAGACTGCTGGCATCTGGGGCACCAATCCGGTGTTGCCGCGGGCCGGATATGACCGGCTGTTGTCGAGCCTGGTGTCCGGCGGCCTGGTCAATCCCGGCACACCATTTGCCGTCGCAGTGGACAACAGTATTGCCGAGGCGGTGGTCGCCACGGCCTGATATTGGGTTAGACTTGGGTGTGATGTCCGAGTCGCCCCTGGTCCGACCCGCCTTCGATGACGTTCCGCCGGCGCGGCGGCGCAACCTCGCTGCGGTCGCCGGGAAAGATACGACGCCGGAGAGGCGCGTGCGGCGGTTGTTGTTTCGGATGGGCTACCGGTTCCGGCTGCATCGTCGCGATTTGCCGGGGACGCCGGATATCGTGTTGCCCGGCCGGCGTAAGATCGTCGAGGTGCGCGGCTGTTTCTGGCATCGGCATCCCGATCCGGCCTGCCGCAACGCCGTGTTGCCGAAGGTGCGGGCGGAATGGTGGGCGGCAAAGCTGGCGCGGAACGTTGAGCGCGATGCACGGAATTTGACCGCGTTGCAGGTGGCGGGGTGGTCGGTCCTGGTGCTGTGGGAGTGCGAGGTACGGAACGAAGCGGCATTGGCGGTGCGCCTGCGATCGTTTCTCGGATGACGGGACCGGATCTGGTTGCGCTGCGGCGGTTGGCTTGTGGTGAACCGCCTCGGGTGCTGGACTTGTTCGCCGGTGCGGGCGGGCTGTCGCTGGGCTTTCAACGGGCCGGGTTCCGCATCGACGGGGCGGTGGAGATCGATCCGCTCGCGTCACGGACGCATGCGCGGAATTTTCACCCCGGGGAACCTGGTGTGGCGCGCGACATTACGCGCCTGGAGCCCGATGAACTGGGCATTGATAGGATCGATGTGCTGGTGGGCGGGCCGCCGTGTCAGGCCTATGCGCGGGTCGGACGGGCGAAATTGCGGGAGGTTGCGGATCACCCTTCGGCGTTCAAGGTCGATCCGCGCGGCAACCTGTATTTGCGTTATCTGGCCTGGGTTAAGGCGTTGCGGCCGCTGGCATTGCTGGTGGAGAATGTGCCGGATATCTTGCATTACGGTCATCACAATGTGGTCGAGGAAATGGTCGATGCATTGGATGGACTTGGCTACGACGCACGATACTCATTGATCAACAGTGCGTTTCATGGCTGTCCGCAGATGCGCGACCGGGTGTTCCTGGTGGCTTATCGAAAAGAACTGCGTGCTACGGTGCGGTTTCCTCGGGCGACGCGGTTTATGCGGTTGCCGCGGGGTTATGCCGGGACCCGGGCCGTTGCTCTGAAGTATGTCGATCTGTTCGGGGGCGCCGGTTACCTTGCCGCCGATCCGGGCGATGAAGGTCTGCCTGGCCCGGTGACGGCGCGCCAGGCGATCGGCGATTTTCCGCCGATCCAAGGCGATTCGGTCAGGCGCGGGGCGCGACGGTTCGCTGAGCTGTCCCGCTATGCGGCAGCGGATGATCTCTCTGCCTATGCAACGATGATGCGCCGTTGGCCGGGTTTCGTGGCGGGCGAGGGGGTGTATGACCACGTGATTCGTGCCTTGCCGCGTGATGTACCGATTTTCCGCGCGATGCGGTCCGGGGCAGAATATCCTGAGGCGCATGCGACAGCCCTTGAGCTTGCTGCGCGGGAGGCAGCACGTTGCGGCCTGCGGGAGGGCAGCAAAGACTACCAGGAACTGTTCGCCCGCATGGTGCCGCCGTATGATGTGCGGAAATTTCCCAATCGCTGGTGGAAGCTGGTACCGGATCAACCGGTGCGCACGCTGATGGCGCACATCGGCAAGGATACTTACAGTCATATCCACTGGGATTCGGAACAGGCGCGAACGATCTCGGTACGCGAGGCGGCGCGGCTGCAAGGGTTTCCGGATGGGTTCGTGTTCGAGGGCACGATGAACCCGGCATTCCGGCAAATCGGCAACGCAGTGCCGCCACTGATGGCGGCGGCGATCGCCGAGGTCATGTTGGAAACGTTACGGCTGGCGGCGAGCCGGTTGGTGCCGCTGGTGGCGGCGTAACGATTGCACCGCCGTCCGTAACGATTGTACCACCGTCATTGCGAACGCAGCGAAGCAATCTCCCGCTGGTGGAGATTGCTTCGCTGCGTTCGCAATGAC
>Ga0187867_10000852_pt1 | contig 26780 bp, 28 predicted proteins | sample June2016WEW_13_1_FD_132976 | JGI IMG/M metagenome (GOLD analysis project Ga0187867, IMG submission 132976) | Peatland microbial communities from SPRUCE experiment site at the Marcell Experimental Forest, Minnesota, USA - June2016WEW_13_10 | ecosystem: Environmental > Terrestrial > Soil >... | reverse complement strand
GTATGCGGACTCCCAGTACTGGTGGTCAGGCGTCTACGCCGCCGTCTTGTACAACTGGGAAGGCGTGGTGTACTTTGTCGTTCTCGTGGGAGCAATACTGGCTTTGTCAAGAACCAGCGTCCCAGACCGCCTTCAGCGAGCCTCGACCTTGTTTTGGACGACCGGAGTCGTGGGGAAACGCTTCGTCGCCACAGTCTTGGTCGCGTAGGGATTATCGCAGTGGGGGTGTTCTCCCTTGAGGTACGCAGCCGCGACGAGATCGCAGCACAGCGATCATTGGCTGAGAGCCGAGCCAATCTGAAGCGCCTTCAGTCGCAATTGAAGGCTATCCCGGAGGAAGAAGTCCCCCTTTCTGAGCCGACGACATTTTTTTATCTTGACGGCGGTGAGGTGGAGTCGTTGTACGGTCAGTACGAGCCTGAACTCGTTCCGGCAATTGTCAAGGAAGAGCTAAAGAGCTCGTCCGAATTCAGCGCCGAAGCCTCGATCGATGAAGTTTTGACAACTAAGGCCGGGAGAAGCAGGTACGAGAGCAGGATCATTGAGCTGCGAAAGAGCGAGAAGAATGCGCCGCGCAAGACAAAGGACCTTGTCCAATATCTGTAGAGCGCGAAGAAGTTGAGGAGGTAACAAGCAGTGGAATTCTGATGAATTGCGGAAACTGGAGGATGCGACCACCCTCTTGTCCGGGTATGGCGTGGTTGCAAATGAGAGCAAGCTGCGCGCTGTCCGGGACCGCCTGCTGGGAGAGGAAATGAAAAGGCTGGAGACCGAACTCCAGACCCTCCACGGCCTCGTGCTCGTCGAAGGGGACTGGGCGGTGGACTCGCTTCCCGAAGGTTATAAGTTGCGATCTCCTGCGGTCAACCAAGTCTCCAATCCACTATACTTCACAGTTTTTGTCAGAAAACGTGAGGTCAGCCAGAAAAACCAGGACGAGGTTCAGGCGCTGAAGGGTCAACTGCTGCGCCTTTCGGTGTTTGGGAGCGTCGTCGCCGGCGCCTCAAATAGCGCTCGTGATATTCACGTTGGTCCGGTTGCCATCTTCTGACGGCATCGCTGGCTTCGATTCCTCCTTCAGCCGCGCTCCTGCGCAGCAAATTGGCCTTCGTAATACCGCTTCACCCGCCGCGCCGCCGCCCGGCCGGCCACTTCCGCAAGCTGTTCCTCACTCGCCGCCCGCACCAACTCGGAACTTCCGAAATGCTTCAATAGCTTTTGCACCGTCCGTTCCCCTACGCCTTCGATCTGGTCCAGCTCCGATGTCAGGTCCCGCGCGTTGCGGCGCGTGCGATGAAAAGTCACCGCGAAACGGTGCGCCTCGTCGCGGATGGATTGCACCAAATGCAGAATGGGCGAGAAACGGTCGAGTACGATCGGCTCGTCCTCCTGGCCGAGCACGTAGATGATCTCTTCGCGCTTGGCGATGGACGCCAGCGGCTGATTGATGATGCCGATGGCCTCCAAGGCGTCCGCCGCGGCGTGCAGTTGGCCGATGCCGCCATCGATCAGCACCAGCCCCGGCATAGGCTGGCCCTCCTGCTGCAAACGGGAGTAGCGGCGCGTGACCACCTCGCGCATGCTGGCGAAATCGTCGTTGCCCACCACCGTGCGAATGATGAATTTGCGGTAGTCGGACTTCTTCATGCGCCCGTCTTCCCACACCACCATGCTGGCCACTTTATCGGTGCCCTGGATATGAGAAATATCGAAACACTCGATGCGCTTGGGCGGATCGGGCAGATTCAAGGCGTCCTGCACGGCCTCCTGAATAGCGCGCGAGGAAGGCTTCAGCACCCGAAAACGCGCATCGAAACTGTGCTTGGCGTTGGTTTCCACCAGATTCAGCATGGCCTTCTTCTGGCCGCGCTGCGGCGTGTGAATCTCCACCTTGCGGTTGCGCTTTTCCGAGAGCAGTTCTTCCAGCGCCTCGCGATCTTCAAAATCCACGGGCACGTGGATGATCGCCGGCACGTAGCGTTGGTCGAGATAGATTTGCTTCAACAGCGCGGAAAAAAACTGCGGCTCGTCGAACTCCTCCTGATCCTCCCAGAAGTATTCGCGCCGGTCCACGATCTGGCCATTGCGCAAGTGGAATACGTTCAGCGCCACCAGCGGCGGCTCGGCGTAGGCGGCAAAGATATCGATATCGTCGCCCTTGGCCGCCGCCATCTTCTGGCGTTCTTCCATTTCCTCCACCGTAGCCAGCAAATCGCGCAGCGATCCGGCCTCTTCGAACCGCGTAGCCTCCGACGCCGCCTCCATCCGCAGGCGCAATTGGGCGGCCAGGTCGCTGTGGCGACCCTCCAGGAACAGGCGCACATCGCGCACCGCGCGGGTGTACGCATCCTCGGTGGTCAGCCCTTCCACGCAGGGGCCCAGGCAGCGATGGATGTGATATTGCAGACAGGGCTTGGGATGGTAGCGGGTCAGGTCCACCTTGCAGGACGGCACCAGGAAATGCCGGTGAATGAAGTTTACCAAGCGATGCGCCAGATTGCCTGGAAAGTAGGGGCCGAAGTAAGTGGAGCCATCCTTGCGCAGCCGGCGGGTGACATATACGCGCGGATACTTTTCGGCGGTCAGCTTGATATAGGGATAGGTCTTGTCGTCGCGCAGCAGGATGTTGAAGCGCGGCTGCCATTGCTTGATGAGATTGTTCTCCAGCGCCAACGCTTCTTTTTCGTTGTCGACCAGGATGTAATCGATGTCGGCGGCTTCGGAAATGAGAGTGCCGGTTTTCGTATCGGCCAGCCGGTCGTCGTTGAAGTAACTGCGCACGCGCAGGCGCAGGCTCTTGGCCTTGCCGACGTAGATCACCCGTCCGCCGGCGTCCTTGTAGAGATACACGCCGGGCGAGAGAGGCAACTGGGCGGCTTTGTCGCGCAGATCCATCGCGGTGGAAGGCTATAATCCGATTATCCCACGCGCATGCCAACGCTTTCTAGGCGGAGGACAACTGGCTATCATGGGCTCGTCATGTCGACTGACTTCGAGAGGCAGGAGCGCGCCTTGCTTTGCCGCATGCTCCGCAACGTCGGGGAACAAGAGGCTCGGCGGCTGCCTAAGGAACTGACAGCGTTCGCCTCGATGAAGGGCGAGAGATTTGCTGGTGAGCTGGTTGTCGTAGGGCGCGCCCCGAACGGTTGGCGTGTGAAGTGGACGCCGGAGGACCTCCTGGAGGCGGCAGCACTGGATCGCATCGTCGAGGAGACGTTGCAGTCAAGCAGAGGCCGGGGCGACAGGAATGAGTGTCCGATGCTATGGGTCAGCGACCTGTGGGGCAATAGGGGCGAGAGAGCGGACGGAGAGAAGTATAACACCAAGAAATCAGCATTTTGGCGCGTCATCCGTTCGGTGGCGGGAAAGCTGGGCGTCGATATCGACAAACCTTCCTGGCCAACTTACCTGGCTTGGTCAAACCTGTACCGGGTCGCACCTTGCTCGGGAGGCAATCCATCCGCATTCCTATGCAGGGCGCAAGTGACCGAGTGCATAGAACTTTTCGCGGCGGAACTTGCGGAATGGAAACCTAAACGAGTGTTAATGCTGACGGGCCTCGGTTGGGCTCAAGAGTTTTTGAAGGGAAAGCCCGCGGTAGCACGCGCCAAATACGTTGAAGGTGTCTTTGAGTTAGGCCTGGCGGGCGGCACCCATAAGGCCAGAATCGTGGTTTCGAAGCACCCGGAGAGGAAACCTGAAACGCCACTGGTTGAGGAGGTCATGGCCGCTTTTCAATGAACCGATGGCGTCGGACCGCCATTGGGTGTCCATGACCGTCCTGTCCATAGTTGACGAAAACCGCCCCGCCGCCTATCCTGGATGTAAAGACTGTTATGGCTGTGACTGTCAAAAATAGGCGGCCTGTCGTCGTGCCCGGCGGCGTACGGCGGAAGCCCTCTGCTAGCCACGACGGGCCCGACTTGGTGACGCAGATCATCGAGGCGGCGAAAAAGAGTCCGATGACCGCCAGCGAACTTGCCACGGAGAATGCACACCTGATGGCGTATGGCGCAAAGCAAGCAAAGAAGGCCGGTATTAAGGAACGCGACGTCCCGCGCGTAATCCATGATTCCCGCTCCCGGCACTGAGCCGCTCAAGGCAGTCCTAGACACGAATATCTACGTCGCCGCGTTCGCGAACCCGAAGGGCCCGAACGCCGCCGTTTGGAACGCGGCTATCGATGGGCGCTACGAACTCCTGGTCTCGCCTGCGATTATCCGGGAGACAGCCAAGGTTTTACGGCGCGATTTCGCATGGCGGGAAGATCGCGTCCAGGTGGTGATCCGCGTGGTCGCCCAGACGGCGCGCATTATCGTCCCGCGCAGCGCCCTCAGCGTAGTGACGGCCGATCCGGATGACAACCGCATCCTCGAATGCGCCTTGGACGGCAGGGCGGACATTATTGTCTCCAACGATCACCACCTTCTTGATCTCAGAACCTATGCGGCCATGCCTATCGTGGCGGGTGTGGACTTCCGCCGGACGCTTGGTCTGAAGTAGAGCCATCCCGTCAGAAATCGTCGATCATCCAGACATTCGAGCTGGTCGTCCACCGCAGGAAGGCAAGGTGTTTCCCGTCAGGCGACGGTATGCCCCACGTGTTCCGCCCATCCGTCGGTTGCTCAAAGAGCACCTGTGACTCTCCCCGTGGATCGACGTGCAACAGGTACTCCCCATTGCTGGGCGTCTTGCTGGCGATGAACCATCCCATTCCACTGCGGCCCAGAAGAGCACATCGAATTCTTTGTGACCTGGCACGTCAACTTCCGAGGCACTGCCGCCATTGAGCGGGATCCGCCGAATCCGATTGACGATCCCCTGCCGATCCACGGTCGCGATTTCCGATCCATCGGGCGAAAGCCCGAAGCTGGGGGACAAGCCCGAGTCGTACGCCATGTGGGCGAGTTCGCCGCCCTGCCCTTTGGCGTGGTCGAAGCGGTAGAACGTCAGCATCTTGTTTCTTAACCGCGCAAGCACGCATATTTCCGGCCGTTGGTAGGCGCAAACGATGTCGACGCCCACATCCCGCATCACCTCGGTCGATGCCCTTCCGTCGATAGGCAGGCGTCGCAAGGTGACAGGCTCGATCCAGGACATGGGTGTGTTGGCCTTTACCGAGCGGAAGTAGATCCAGCGGCCGCCGAAGCGGGGATACAGGGTCTCTTGGGAATCCATGCTGAGCAATTCCGGAACGCTCTGGTCCAGGCGCTGGCGGAAGACCTGGTGTCTGCCGTCGCGATTGGAGAAGAAAACCACGGCCTGGCTGTCCGGCGTCCAGAATGCCGGGAAGTCGTCGCTTTCGTCCAGAGTCAACCGGCGGGTATTCACCAGTTCGCTTCCGCCCGCCCGGAGGTCCCCGACATACACATCCGCCTGCGATTTCCCATTCTGCAACGCCACCTGTTTACCGTCGGCGGTGGCTGAAATTCCCGAAATGCTGAAATTCGCCCAGTCCGTGAGTTTGCGGAACGGGCCTTCGGGCTTCCCCAGAACCGGATCTACCGGCAGTTCCCAGAGGTTGGTGAAGCCCTGAGCTTCCGTCGCGGCTTCGATCAGCCTTCCGCGCGGCAGCAGGCGGAAAGCCCGTGCGCTGGCGTCGGACAACACCACAGTCCGGCCGGCGCCCTTCAGATCGCACGTTTCAAGTGTAATGCTCTCCTGCTCCTTGTCTCAATGCACGTGTGCGAACCAAACCCTTTGGCCGTCGGGCGACCAGAACTGCGGGTATACCTTGTCCGGCGCCGTAGTACTCAGGAGCAGCCGCGGATTCTCGCCGTTCCCGTCCATCAGCCAAAGCTCGCGGACGTTGTCTGGCGAGTACAGGATAAGGCTTCCGTCCGGCGAAATCGCCGGAGTCATGGCATGCTCGCGCAGGAGACTCAGCTTTGCGCTGAGAATAGAAAAAACGAAAAGGCTGGGCGCATCGTTTACTCTCTGGCTGACTACCAGCCGGGTCTCGTCGGGATACCAGGCCACTTTGCTGGTCGTCACGCCGGATGCAACCGGGATGGATCGGGTTTCGCCGGATCGCAAGGTTCGGATGGTGATGGATTTAGGATCGGCGTACGCGAGATATTTGCCGTCCGGCGAAATGGACGCCGTGTTGACCGGATTTTCTTCGGCGTTCGCCGTAACCCGATGCGGCAAAGGGATAGGTTTGTTCCGCTCGCGGCGCGCTCCGCCGGGGAAAACGATCAGCGCCGCGATGGCGGCGGCTCCCACCACGGCGCCCATCATGAACCATCGATTGCGCCAGCGGTTTGGACGCATCCGCTTATTCACGTCCTCAGGCTGGCTGGGCACGGCATCTTGCGGACCCGCCGGAGGAATGGTGACGCGTTCGACCTGCGCCGCAAATCGGTAACCGCGGCCAGGAACCGTGACGATGAGTTTGTTCTCTGTCGACGGCTGCGCGGACAAAGCTTTTCTCAGCAGGAAAACGCTTTGGGTGAGGTTGCTTTCCTCAACGATGGTCTCGCCCCACACCGCTTTCATCAGTTCATCCTTCGTCAGCAGCCGCTCCGTGTTGCGGGCCATGTACAGGAGCAGGTCGAAAGCTCGAGAAGGGATTGCGATGGGCTTGCCTTCGCGCGCGAAGACGCGATTCGCGGGGTCGATCTCAAACCCTTCGAATCGGTACAAAGTATTGATTTCAAGACCCATACGCCGCCTTGAGAACTAATTGAGAACCAATTGAGGAGGCATTTGAGGACTCCCTTGCAAGGAGCGTGGTTTTATGAACCGGTAGCGGGCTCGATTGTGCCGGAAGACACGCCACCTGTCAATTGTACCGAAGCGTGCGGCAGGATCTCGAACGGCATGATCGAATCCGAAAAAGGAGCTTACAAATATGAAACTCAAAACGAACGTTTTCGCAAACAGGGCCGCGCGCGTGGCCCGTCTTTCACTCGGGGCCGTTTCGCTGGCCACCGTGGCTATGGCTTGGATGCCGCAGACCATGCGGGCGCAAAACCTGGTACTCGACAACTTTCAAACCGGAGCCGGCAAGGTCCAGGCCGTTTCGGGCAGTCAGGGCGTCAACCAGACCGGCGCGGGCATCGTCGGAGGCACCCGAGGCATTTCTATCGTGTACAATCCCGCCGCGCCCAGCGTATTCGGGCAGCTCTCGACGCTGCAGGTCCGGCCGAGCGCGGATCCGAAGACGGTCCCTCCCGCGCTGATCTGGTCCAACGGCTTCGGCGTAGTCCCGGGGATTGAAGTGGAATACTTTGGCCTAAACGACGACACGCCGCTGAACCTCGATCTGACCGATTACGACCGGTTCCGTCTCAGTTTCGACGGGACCTCAACAGGCGTCGTGCTCACCGCAGAGGTGTGGTACGGAGGCGATTTTAATTTGTATGGAGCCGAATCTTGCGGCCTGCCGGCGTCCAACCACCCATTCACCCTCGACATTCCTTTTTCGGCATTCGCTCCAGGCCTGGCTCCGATAACCTGGAGCTCTCTCGACGGACTCTTCTTCGAGCTCACGGAAGGAACCAGTCCCTTGAATTCGCCTAATCTCGCGATCACGGGATTCTACGCCATTCCGGCTACGGACCCGGCGGGCACCATCACGTGCGGCCCTCCCGCCACTTAGCGTTTGCAGCGCACGGGCTAAAGGTCCGCCCCCACCGTCACGGACAGGCCGGGAGGCCTGTCCTACCCGGCATTCGGGAATAGTTATTGACCTGAGGCAATTGGGTGTGCAATGCTTGCGGCGCAAAGAAAGGGAGTCCCGCTAAAACGGGAGCCCAAGCTCAGAGGACTAAGGAGATTGCTATGAAACGCTGCCGAATATTCTTGTTCATTACCACCCTTTGTTTGTCGGTGGTCCAACCGACCTTGGCACAGACGTCCGGTGAGCCTGCTTCCGCCCTGCCCCGGCTGGTCCGCTTCGGCGGCACGGTCAGGGACTTCAGCGGCAGCCCGCTGCCCGGCGTGGCCGGCATTACTTTTGCGCTCTACTCCGAGCCAACCGGTGGCGCGGCGCTCTGGATGGAGACGCAGAACGTGACCGCCGATAGCAACGGCCGCTACACGGTTCTGTTGGGATCCAGCACGCCCGAAGGCCTGCCTGCCGAGCTGTTCAATTCCGAGCAGGCCCGCTGGGTGGGCGTACAGGTCCAAGGGCAGGCCGAGCAGCCGCGGGTGCTGCTGGTGAGCGCGCCGTACGCCTTGAAGGCCGGAGACGCGGAAACCATCGGAGGGCTGCCGCCATCGGCCTTCATGCTGGCCGCCGGCTCGGTTGCGGCGGGCGGTCCTGCCGCCACAGTGACGGGGAGCCGGGATCTGCCGGCCACGACCACCGCCATGGACGTGACCACCACCGGCGGCACGGCCAACTATCTGCCGTTCTTCACCGGGGCCTCGACGGTCCTGGATTCGGTGGTGTACCAGTCGGGGACAGGCAGCACTGCCATGATCGGCATCAACACGAGCGCACCAACAGCCACGCTGGACGTGCAGGGCAACGTGGCCACCAGCGGGGCGATCACCACCGGATCGGGCTCTACTTTCTCCGGGCTGACCCTGCCGGCACTGGAAACGGCCACCGCCTCTGGGGGCTGGACCTCGCATTCGTTGGACTTGGCGGCATCGTCTTACGACAGCGCTACCAGTGCGGCGGTGAACCAGACCTTCAAATGGCAGGCGGAGCCGCTGAGCAACGACACCGCCAATCCCAGCGGATCGCTGAACCTGCTGTTCTACTCCGGGGCCAACTCGCCGGCGGAGACCGGTCTCAAGCTGGCCAGCAACGGCCAGATCACCTTCGCCGCGGGGCAAACCTTTCCGGGGACCGGCGCCGGCACGGTGACCAGCGTCGGCAGCGGGACAGGATTAACGGGCGGCCCCATCACGGGCAGCGGGACGCTGAGCCTGGCGTCCAATGCCTGCGCACCGGGCGACGCTTTGACCGCACTGCCATTCACTTGCGCGCCGTTCGCCACGCTGGGGGCCAACACTTTCACCGGCAATCAGATCGTCACGGGCAACGCGACCGTCACCGGATCGATCGTCACCGGGGCGGGCTCCAGCCTAGCCGGGCTGACGCTGCCAGCCCTGGGCGCCGCCACCTCCTCGCAGGGCCGAATCTCGCACTCGTTGGATCTGGCGGCCACGTCTTACAACGGCGCCACCGCTGCGTCCGTGAGCCAGACCTTCAAATGGCAGGCGGAGCCGCTGAGCAACGACACCGCCAATCCCAGCGGATCGCTGAACCTGCTGTTCTACTCCGGGACCAACTCGCCGGCGGAGACCGGCCTCAAGCTGGCTAGCAACGGCCAGATCACCTTCGCCGCGGGGCAGACCTTTCCGGGCACCAGTCCGGCGGGGGTGGCGGGTGTGAATCCGCAGCAGGTGGCGCTGCTGAAGTGGTTCCCGGCGTACCACTCAACGTCGTTTCCCGTAGGGGAGGAGCCCTCCGGCGTCGCTTTTGATGGGTCCAACATCTGGGTGACGAACAGTGACGACACCATTACCGAGCTGTTGGCCTCGACCGGCGCCGTATTGGGCACGTTCTCCGTGGGGATTCAGCCGGCCGGGGTCGCTTATGACGGGGCCAACATCTGGGCGGCGAACATCAACCGCAGCAATGTGATTAAGCTGCAGGCCGCGACAGGCACTGTGGTGGGCACGTTCCCGGTGGGGAGCAATCCGGGCGGGGTAGCCTTTGATGGGGCCAACATCTGGGTGGCGAACTCGGGCAGCAACAACGTGACCGAGTTGCAGGCCGCCACGGGCACGGTGGTGGGCACGTTCAACGTGGGAAGCATTCCGCGAGCGGTCGCTTTTGATGGGGCCAACATCTGGGTGACGAACTATGGCAGCAACAACGTGACCAAGCTGCTGGCCGCGACCGGCGCCGTGGTGGGCACGTTCCCCGTCGGAACCAGTCCATACGGAGTCGCTTTCGATGGAGCCAATATCTGGGTGGCCAACTTTGGCAGCAACAACGTGACCAAGCTGCTGGCCTCTACCGGCGCCGTATTGGGCACGTTCCCCGTAGGAACTCCATTCGCGATCGCTTTTGATGGGGCCAACATCTGGGTAACAAACTGGGGTGGCAGGAGCGTGAGCAAGCTGTAGCGCGGTAGAGGGCATTGATCGGCATAAAGACGGCGCTGGCGCAGGCCACGCGGCCACGGTCAGTGCGGGCTGTGCCTGCAAGATCCGCCGCAGTGGAAGGCTATAATCGAAATATGCCACGCTGGGCCTTCGCTCTGCTCGTTTCAAGCTTGATGGCGCTTCTCGCGGGCGCGCAGGACCAGCCCAAATAGGCCCCCAAGCCGCCCGCGCCGCAACCAGTGGAGCAGGAGCCTCCCGAAGAAGACGCGAACCTCAAGGCCAAGGAGTACTCCTTCAATCCACTACAGGCGAACAAGGAGTTGCAGATCGGCCTGGAATACTACAAGAAGCATAGCTATAAGGCGGCGGCCGGGCGTTTTCGCGAGGCCACGAACTGGAATCCGAACCTGGCGGAAGCTTGGCTGCGGTTGGGCGAGGCGGAAGAAAAGCGCAAGAATGCCAAGGATGCCAAGGAAGCGTACTCCAAATACCTGGACCTGCAGCCCGAGGCCAAGGACGCCGCCGAGATCCGCAAGAGGATCGCCAGCCTGCATTAGCCTGCGCCACATCCGCTAGAATAAATCCAGTGACTGGGAAAGCTTTCTACATCGAAACCTTCGGCTGCCAGATGAACGCGCACGACTCCGAAAAGGTCGTCGGCACGCTGCTGGCCAAGGGTTACAGCCAGGTGGATACGCCGGAAGCGGCCGACCTGGTGCTTTACAACACTTGCAGCATCCGCGACAAGGCCGAGCAAAAAGTCTTCAACCGCCTGCAGAACTTCAAGCGCGCGGCGGGCAAGGGCAAGGTCTTCGGCGTGCTGGGATGCGTGGCGCAGCAGGAGGGCGAGAAGATTTTCGAGCGGGCGCCGCACGTCAGCCTGGTGGCCGGCTCGGCCAGTTACACCCGGCTGCCCGAGATGCTGGTGCAGCTGGAGGCGGGCAATCGGCGCGTCACCGGGCTGAGCTTGGATACCGACGAAACCTTCGACACGCCGTTCACCCGCCGCGACAATCCGCATCGCGCCTACATCACCATCATCGAAGGCTGCGACAAATCGTGCGCCTATTGCGTGGTGCCCTTCACGCGCGGTCCGGAGCGCAGCCGCACCAGCGAGAGCGTGATGGCCGAAGCGCGCCGCCTGGCCGAATCCGGCTACACGGAAATCCAGCTTCTGGGACAGAACGTGAACAGCTACCGCGACCCCTCTCTCGCGGGATGGGACTTCGCCACGTTGCTGGCGCGCACCGGCGAGATCCCCGGCATTCGCCGCGTGCGCTACACCACTTCCCACCCGCGCGACTTCACCAAGGCCATCGTGGACGCCATGGATGCCAATCCGGTGCTGTGCAACCACGTCCACTTGCCGGTGCAGTCCGGCTCCAGCCGGATGCTCGCCGCCATGCAGCGGCTCTACACGCGGGATCAATACATGCAGCGCATCGCCTGGATCAAGAGCGCGCGGCGCAACATGGCGCTGACCACCGATATCATCGTAGGCTTCCCCGGCGAGACGGAAGCCGATTTCGAAGAGACCCTCAATCTGCTCGACGAAGTGCAATACGATTCGTTGTTCAGCTTCAAGTATTCACCGCGCCCCAACACCGCCGCGTTAGCCCTGGACGACAAGATTCCGGAAGAAGAAAAGACCCGCCGGCTCATGATCCTCAACGAGAAGCAGCGCGCCATACAGATCCGCCGCAATACCGAATTGATCGGTGCGGTGGAGGAGGTGCTGGTAGAGGGCCGCCACGAAGCGCTGGGCCAGTGGATCGGCCGCACCTCGCAGAATCGCACGCTGAATTTCACGCATGCGGACACGGGCGGCGCATCGTTGGTGGGCCAATATATGCACGCGCGCGTGACGCGTTCCGGCCCCAATTCGCTGGCCGGTGAAAGCGTAACGAATGTGGTGTAATAAGCTTGGAAGGTCTTATGGAAGTCGAAATGAAAATCCGCGGCTTGATGATGGACCCCGTCACGAATATGCCCATCGTGATCCTGAAGGATTTGAGCGGCAATTCGGTCCTTCCGATCTGGGTGGGGATCTACGAGGCTAATGCCATAGCCCTGGAGATCGAAAAAGTCGCCACCCCGCGGCCCATGACCCACGACCTGATCAAGAGCCTCCTGCTGGGACTCAATACCGGCGTACGCAAAGTCGTCGTGAACGAACTGAAAGAGGAGACCTTCTACGCGCTGATCTGGCTGGAGCGCGACGGCGAACTCATCAGCGTGGATTCCCGGCCCAGCGACGCCCTGGCGCTGGCCCTGCGCCTGGATTGCCCGATTTTCGTCGACGACACCGTGCTGAAATCCTCCAAACTGGCTGCCTCGGTTTCCGACAAGGAAAACGAGAAGGAACTCCGCCGTTGGCTGGAAAACCTCAACGACGAAGACATGGGCCGCTATAAGATGTAGCGTGATGCGATCGTGGAGTTGGGATCGACCGGCATTCAGCTTCTCACCGAAACGCGCGCGTACTCTATGTTTGTGCGCGATAACCTGATCGCCCTGGTGGAACGTACAGCCGATGGCTACGGCAGCATCGGCGGCACGGGAATCCTGACTGGCCGCGGCTTGGCGTATCTCGTCTGGCGCGATGGCCGAGCGTTCCTGGCAGGCAAAGGATTCGAGCAGCCTGCGACGGACGAACAAGTCGCGGCGGTGCGCAGGTTTTCGGAAGATTTGAAGGGCGCCCTGCGATTTGGATGCGGCCCGGCTTTGCTGTAGAGTTGAATGTATGAGATCGGAACTCCTTCGCCGCTTGGAGGAAGTCGTGTGGGTCGATCCCGACCGGCTTTCGGGGGTCCCATGTTTCAGGGGTTCCCGGATTCCCGTGCAGATGTTGATCGACCACCTGGCAGCGGGCTTCTCGCTGGACGAATTTCTGGAGACCGTGCCGTCCTTGGAACGAGGCCAGGCTCAGCGCTTCTTGGAATTGGCCGGCGAACAGATGAATGAATGCGCCTCCTCCTTGACGAGTGTGTGAATCCACGGCTCCGGTTGGCCTTCCCTGGCGACGAAGTGAAGACGGTGGCGGAAATGGGCTGGCGGGCGCTCACGAACGGCGCGCTGATGGCGGAGGCAACCTCGCGTTTTGACGTCTTCGTAACCTTGGACCAGAATTTGCGGTTCCAGAACCCGACTGGAAAATACACCCTCGGAATTGTTGTCCTGATCACTCGATTCAACCATATCGCCGCTTACCGGCCGCAGTTCGGAGAGATACGCGATTTGGTCAGGCAGACGAAACCTGGACAAGTGAACGTTCTTCGTATCCCGTAACAGATCGGTTACGGCGGCTCGCCTTCAAAAGTAAAGCCCTACAGTCGCTCTATAAAGGGGCATCGGTTTTTGTGTTAGAATTCCAGAATTGCGATGTGGATCTTCTACAGGGCACACATTAGACTTGCTGGTCCTTCGGTTCGTCGAACTAGCTAGCCCCCATGCAGGCCTCTGGGACTGGGATGTTGTTTTCCTTCGATGAAGGAGGAAGAAAGTACGAGATCGAGTTTGCCAGTTATAAGGACTATGGCTCTCCTAAATATTACCTGAGGGAACGCGGAAGCACCGAAGCTGATGCACTCACCAGGATGTCATTTATCTCATTACAATGGCCGGCACAACATGCCGGGCTAGATTACTTCATCAGGCCTGCCCGTTTTAATCGATTAAGGGTCCGTAGCATCCGAAACTCTTCCGGCGTTCTGTCATTCTTTGCCCTTATCGCTTCAAACATGGCTTCGAAGGACGGATACTGTCGGCGTAACGCAAGCGCCCCTTCGGAGGCCTGTATCTGGATCTCCGCAATTTCAATGTCGGGCCATGTCTCCGGCGTAGGCCTCCATCCAGGCGTCAAACTCATCAGGGGAGAACTTTTCGCTCAATTCCCGCACCGTTTCGTCGGCCTCTGTTTCGATCCTGGCGATCTCTTCCGGTGTGAGGGACGCTCCCTGCCGTTTCCTGTCATCATCCATCTTTGTATCCTCGCGGTGCCCTTAAGCCGTCGTTCCTGCCACCGTGCCTCTCCGAGAATCGCCCGGATTTGTCGCGTCACTCCGGCACAGCCGCTAGAGTCCGCGACCTAGCATGTCGAGCTAATTAAACCCAAGGAGAAGCATGCCCTGACGGTCTTCTTGATATTCATAAGCCTCTGTGCTCTCGGTATTTTTTGTGAGCTAATGAGCGGATCGTTTCCAGTTCTCCTATCAACCGATCAATCTCACCGTCCAGCTCATCCGCAGAACGGCACTCCCGCGTCAGCACGGGCCACTTGTTGTGGCCATTGTAGTCCACTAGGTGCGACCGCCTTACCACAACATTTGAGAGCGGCGGACCCGGTCCCGGTACACCCTCCAGAGGGAGAAGCAGCAGATCGAGGTTTGGCATGAGCCTTGTGCGCGCCTTCATATCCGCGTATTTTACCGCACCGCGCCGCCTGTGCACCGTTTCCTACTTAAGCACTCACTTGATGCCGGTGACCATCGAGCCCGGGCCGGCCAGGTGTCCAACTGACCCATGATGACGGTTCTTCGATTCATCGCCGGGGCTCCACGCGCCGCGCCGCAGCGCCTTTGGCCGCAGAGCGCGGTGCGGCGGGCATTGTGGCCACCAAGGCTCGCAGAACCGCATTCACGGATTCCGGATTCTTGAAAACTTCTGCCACATCCGGATCCAACAAAACAGCGACGCACCCTGGCCGGGTCCGTTCGGCGAACCGATTTGGCTTGGCTTTCGAGTAATCGAAACGGTACTCGGATCGAAGTCCGTTATCCCGCTTCGCCTTGGCGTCAGTTTTTGACATTTTCTTCATACTCGTGCAACTCCTTGCGCGTGGCGCGGCGGGCGCTGATGATCCGCACCCGGTCCATCTCCCGTTCCGTGAAGCATACCAACAATAGGCGCCCAGCCCTCGAATGGCCCAGGATGATCTCCCGAGGCTCGTCGGCCGAGCGATATTCATCCTCGAAGATCCGTGCCAGGGGATCGCTGTACACGGAAGCCGCCTCGGCAAAGCTCACGTCGTGCTTCAGGAGATTGGCTCGCTCCTTGCGTGGATCCCATTCGAACACCAAGTACATCGCGTCTTTCCTTAGGATAGCGCGGTCACCCTGATGCCGACGTATCCATCGCAGAGGTCCGTGCCCCTAAAGACCGTCTATAGAAAACGATTGATAACTGTGCTAAGCTTCCACAATTAGCTATGGACCTTCTTCAGGGCACACTGGATCTCCTGGTTCTGCGGGCGGTGGAGCTCGCGCCCATGCACGGGGTTGGCATCGCCGACCGCATCCAGCAGGTCACCCGCGGAGCGTTCGTGGTTAAGCCCGGCTCGTTGTTTCCAGCGCTCCGCCGTTTGGAACAGAAAGGATGGTTGGAGGGTCAATGGGCGCCCTCGGAAAACAACCGCCGCGCACGATATTACAAGTTGACCCGCGCTGGCCGCGCGCAGCTCGCCGAAGAGAAGCGCAAGTGGTACCGCATGACTTCGGCCATGAACTGGATGCTGGAATCGGAATGATAGACAAATGACAAACAAAGGATAGCCGCGCGCCATGTTCCGCCGCCTCACGCATTTGTTCCAATACCTCTTCCGTCGCCGACGCCTTGAAGACGATCTGGACGAAGAACTGCGATCCAGCTTTGACCTGGTCGTGGACCGCTTCACCGCGCGCGGCATGCCGGCGCCCGAGGCGCGCCGCGCCGCCCGGTTGGAGTTCGAGGGTTTGGAACAGGTCAAAGAAAAGGTCCGCGACGGCTTGGTGGGAGCGTCCCTGGCAGCGTTCTTTCAAGACACGCGCTACGCCTTGCGCGGCCTGCGCAGGCGTCCGTCCTTTACGTTGATTGCGCTCACCACGCTGGCGCTGGGTATCGGCATCAATACAGCCATCTTCAGCGTGTTCTACGGCGTCCTGCTGCACCCGCTGCCTTACAAAAACCCCGAACAACTCGCCATCGTCTGGAGCAGTTTCCGTACCGCCGGCCACGCGCGCGCTCCGGCCTCCGGTGCAATCCTGGGCGAAATCGAGCGGCGCAACCGCAGCCTGGCGGGCGTGGCGGGCATTTGGACGATTACCCGCACATTCACCGGCGATGAACCCGAGCAGGTGAAGTGCGCCCGCGTGACCACCAATTTCTTCGACCTGCTGGGCGTACACGCGGCGCGTGGCCGCACCTTCGCCAAAGGGGACGAAGGCGGACCCGCAATCCTGCTCACAGATGGCATCTTCCAACGCCGCTTCGGCGGCGACGCCAGGTTGTTGGGCAAGGCGCTGCCCATGGATTGGGACGATACGTTCGTGGGCGTCCTGCCGCCCGATTTCCAGCTTCACTTCGCGGCCGACTCGAATGTGCCGGCCGGTGTGCAGGTCTTCGATACGTTTGACAACCGCGTCTATGAAGACCGCGAGGACTATTACATCCGGCTGGTCGCGCGCCTCAAACCCGGCGTTTCGATGGCGGAAGCGCAGCGCGATCTCGACCGCGTAGCTAAGGAAATCGGCGCGGCATACACCGAATACGCTACGGAGGATCTCCGGTTCACGCTGGCTGGCATGCAGGCGGATGCGGTCCGCGACGTGCAGCCCGCCCTGGCAGCCCTTTTCGCGGGCGCGACCTTGGTTCTGTCGATTTGCTGTGTGAACGTGGCGAGCTTGTTGTTGGCGCGCGCCAGCGACCGCCGTAAAGAGATGGCCCTGCGCCTCAGCGTGGGTGCTTCGCGCGGCCGGATTGTGCGCCAGTTGTTGGCCGAAGGCCTGTTGCTCTGCTTGCTGGGCGGAGCGGCAGGCGTAGCCGTGGGCTGGGTATGCTTTCGCGGACTGCTCGCCATCCGGCCCGAGCGCCTGGCACGCATGGCGGACGCGGGCCTGAACTGGCCTGTGCTGGGGTTCGCCGCCGCCTGCTCGCTGGCCGCCGCTTTGGTCTTCGGATTGGTGCCGGCCATCGATACCCTTCGGCTGGATTTAATGGCCACCCTGCGCACCGGCGGCCGCGGCTGGCTGGGCCGTCTGCACCGGCGCGCCGGCGCGGCCCTCATTATTAGCGAGATCGCCTTGGGTTTCGTGCTGGTGACCGGCGCCGCGCTCACTGCGCGCACCCTCTCCAGGATTGAACAGGTGCGCCCCGGTTTCGAACCGCACCACCTGCTTGCATTTCAGATCTCCAACGGCATACCCGTCAACGCCGTAGCCGATTGGGAAGCGCAACTCGCCGCCTTGCCCGGCGTGGAGCGCGTCGGCGCCACCTCGCATTTGCCGTTGGACACCGACATTCGCAATTGGTACAGTCCCTACCAGCCGGAGGGAATCGACAAGAATCAGGCGGCCACGCTGGTCTCCGACTTGCGCTGCGTGACTCCGGGTTATTTCGCCGCGATGGGAGCGCACCTCCTTGAGGGCCGTTATTTCGACCCGCAGGATCGCGCGAACACGCGGCAGGTGGCTATTGTCGACGACTTGCTCGCGCGAACCACCTGGCCTGGCCAATCCGCTATCGGAAAACGGATCGTCGCCGAGCACGTGACCAACGACGGGTTTAGACCTATCCTTACCGTGGTCGTGGGTGTGGTGGAACATCTGCACAATCACTCGCTCACCAGGCAGGTTCGCGGGCAGATCTACATGCCGTTCGAGCAGAGCCCGCGCAGTCCGCTGACGTTCGTGGTGCGCACGCGCGTCGACCCGCTGTCGCTGGCGCCCGCGATCCGGCGCATGCTCCACGACCGAAGCAAGACCGCCGCGATGGCTAAAGTCCGGCCCACGACCGAATACGTGTCGCGCGAGATCTCCCCGGTGAGTTTCACGGCGGTGCTGGCTGCGATCTTCGGCGCGCTGGCGCTGCTCCTCGCCGCTACCGGAGTCTATGGCGTATTTAACTACCAGGTCTCACGGCGCAGGCCGGAAATAGGCATCCGCATGGCCCTGGGAGCGCGCACGGGCCAAGTGGTCCGGATGATCCTGCGTGAAGTGGGCGCCCTGGCAGCCGCCGGCGTATTGCTGGGGGCGGCCGCGGCGCTGGTTGCCGCGCGCGGGCTGGGAACGCTGCTCTACGGCGTGGGACCGTTCGATCCGCTCAGTTACGGTTTAGCTCTGCTGTTCCTTCCGGCCGCGGCCCTCGTTGGCGGCTGGCGTCCGGCGGGACGGGCCGCCGCAGCCAATCCCGCCGAACTCATTCGCGAGGAGTAAATATGAGAATTCGTCTCATCGGTTTTGTAATCGCATCCGCGCTGCTGGCCGGTGCGGCAGACGAGGACCGGGCCGCCGACCGCGCGGCAATCCGGGCGCACATCGACCGCATCTTTCAGGCGTTCATCCATCAAGACATCGCCGAACTGCGCGCCACGCATGCCCCGAATTGGCTGGGCTACCTGCAAGGTTCCCACAAGATGATTCGCGGCGTCGACGAGTACATGAACGCGGCTGCCTATTTCGACCCCAGCCACCGCTTCGGGATGACGAGCTACAAAATGCGCGAGTTCGACATGATTTTCAAGGGTGACGCCGCGTTCGTGGCGTTCGTTGCCGAAATCGAATACAAGACTCCAGACGGACCCGCACATCGCACGCTCCGCATCACGGATTTCTACACCAAGCAGGACGGCGCTTGGATTCAGACGGGTTCCGACACGGACTTGCACCCTGAATCGGCCGCGGAACAGGGCCAGACATTGGGCAAACTGTCCGAGGCCGAGAAGAAGAGCCTGTTGGAAGCGCGCGAGGCGGTGTGGCGCGCCTACTTCGCGGGGGATCGCGCCACGCTCGAAAAACTGCTGCCAGACGAGCTACTGACCATGGATCCCGGCAGCGGCGATTGGGGCAATCGCCAGGCCGTCATGGACAGTTCGGCGCGCTTTGCCGCGGGCGGCGGCAAGCTGATCCGGCTCGAATTTCCTAAGACGGAAATGCAGGTATACGGCTACGTGGCCGTCGTCTATTCGAACTACGTCTACGAAATCGAACAGGGCGGCAAGTCATTCACGAACTCGGGCCGCGCCACTGAAGTGTTCGTCTACCGCAACGGAGCATGGGTCAACCCGAGCTGGCATCTGGATAGCAAGTAGCGCACGCACTCTCTGAGCGTGTCGAGACTCACCAGTGCTAAGATGAAGTGAAGACCATGATGATCCCAGCGAGGTACGAGAAAGGCGTTTTCAAGCCGCTTGAGGAGCTGCAGATCCAGGAAGGCACCGTGGTTGAAGTGTACGTGCCTCGGCGGGAGAAAGTCAGGCCACGGTCGATCGGCGATCTGGAATTCGCAGGCATGTGGGCGCACCGCGACGACATCACCGACGGTGCGTCGTATGTGAACGGGCTTCGCGACAATCCACGCTGATAGCGCTCCCGAGGGTGCGACACGATGTCCTACCTTGTTGACACCGACGTTCTTGTTGACGTGTCCCGCGGCAACCGGGCGGCGGTCGCATACGTCGACAGCCTTAATAACGATTGGGCGTTGTCCGCGATGACGGCTCTTGAGTTCATCGCTGGCGCTAAGAACCAGCGAAAGGTTGGTCTCATTGACGGCCTCATCGAGGTCTATGAGACGATTCCCGTCGATGTCCCAACCGGCCGCCGGGCATATGATCTGCTCAAGATATATGCAGGGTCCCATGGCCTCCGAGCGTTTGATTCACTTATTGCCGCTACGGCGATGAATGAGGGCCGGACCCTGGTCACCAGGAACCGCAAGCACTTCGAGATGATTAAGGGATTGATGATCTACGTTCCCGACTATTGGCGAATCTAACGAGCCGCGGCATCTAACCGAGCCCCACCCAGCAGCGGAGAAGTTTGACAATATTATGCCTGGTTGGATAACATAAATACCACCACTCAGGAGGCTTAGGAACTGTGCCTCACTTCTTTCCGCAGCTCCAGTTGTTGAGCATCTTGGTTGTCTGTAGCACATGTCAAGCCGCAACTCTAACGACCCTTTACAATTTCACGGGCACGCCAGACGGCGCATCGCCTTACGCGGGAGTAACTGCCGGACCAAATGGCGAACTGTACGGCACTACGAACGCAGGTGGCGCGGGGCACTGCCCCGACGGCTGCGGGACCGCCTTCGTATTGACGCCTCCAGGTAGCCCCAGCGGTGCGTGGACGGAGCTCGTCTTCAGCTTTCCAGGAAATACAACGGCCGGCCGCCGCGCTGACCGTTGGCTCGAACGGATGGCTATTCGGCACCACGACGTACGGGGGTGGCACCGACTGGGGAACAGTATACGCAATACAACCGCCCGCCAGCGCTGGCGGCGAGTGGAGCAGTGAACTGCCTTCGACGACCGGCGCGGCAATCGGGTACCCCTACGGTTCCGTGGCGATCGGCAAGAACGGGGTCCTTTACGCCACAAGTTGGGAGGGCGGCAGCACCTTCAATCTTGAGGGTGACGTTTTCTCTGTGGCGCCGCCAACATCGCCGGGCGGGGCCTGGGTTACAAACGCCATCTCCGATATCTCAAATTGCTGCGGACAGTATCCAGAGTCCGGAGTCGTGATCGGCGCCGGCGGCGTGCTCTACGGGGCCTCTGAGAATAGTGTGTATTCGGTGACTTCGCCCGTCACGGCAGGGGGCTCCTGGACCACGGCGATGCTCCACTCCTTCTGCGGGCCAGGCGATGGCTGCGGACCGGCTAATTCAGAGCTGGCGATCGGCGCGGGCGGCGTGCTCTACGGAGCGACCGGGCAAGGCGGGACTGGTTCCGTGACCTCGTGCGGTCGCGGCGGAACCGATTTTGGGTGCGGCACAGTCTACTCGCTAACCCCGCCTGCTTCCCCTGGGGGCAGTTGGACCGAGACGGTACTTTATAGCTTCAATGGCGGCAGCGACGGGGCCAAACCAAGTGGCGTTGTGATCGGTCCAAAGGGCGTTTTGTACGGCACTACCCCGAACGGGGGCACGGGCTCTTGTAACTGTGGCACCATCTTTGCACTGACTCCCCCAGCGAGCCCAGGTGGTGCTTGGACAAAGACGGTGGTGTACGAGTTTTCCGGTCTGGCGGACGGCGGTAGTCCTATGTCAAGCGTGCTGGTCGGACGAAACGGGGCGCTGTACGGGACCACATCCGCCGGAGGGGCCTCAGCCGCGTGCGCCGGCGGGTGCGGAACCGTTTTCGCGCTGATGCCGTAGGGACGTACTGTTCAATCCTGAAGGCGGGTGGACGGTTCGCTTGGACGATGATGGCAAACAACGTTTACGCCACTCGGGAATCGCTACGACGATGACCTTCGCACGCTCCTGGGCGTCATGCCCTTCGCGCTCGGCGCCTGGTTGCGCGCCAGGAAAGACTCTTCGCCCCTAACCCTCACTTGTAGTAGCGTGAATGGAGATGTGGTCCCCAAAGCGCGGCCAGACGCAGGAAGCCGCCATGCTAACTTAATTCACAGTGCCCTCCATCGACGAACAGCTAACCTATCTGAAGAAAGGCCTGGCCGAGATCATTCCCGAAGAAGACCTGCGCGAACGCCTGGTGCAGGCCGCGCAGGCCGGCCGCCCCTTGCGGGTGAAGGCCGGCTTTGACCCCACCGCGGCCGACCTGCACCTGGGCCACACCGTCCTGCTGCGCAAGATGAAACATTTCCAGGACATGGGCCACACCGTGATCTTTCTGATCGGCGATATGACCTCGCTCATCGGCGATCCCACGGGCCGCAATATCACGCGCCCGCCCATGACGCGCGAAGACATTAACCGTAACGCCGGGACCTACCGCGCGCAGGTCTTCAAAATCCTCGATCCGGAGAAAACCGAAGTCCGCTTCAACAGCGAGTGGCTGCAGCCCATGCGTTACGAAGAACTGGTGCGCCTCTGTTCCCGCTATACCGTGGCGCGCATCCTGGAGCGCGCCGAGTTCTCCAAGCGCTTCAAAGACGGCGTGCCCATCTCCGTACACGAATTGCTGTACCCGCTGGTGCAGGCCTACGATTCCGTGGCCCTGCACTGCGACGTGGAAATGGGCGGCACGGACCAGAAATTCAATCTGCTGGCGGGGCGCGAAATTCAGAAGGATTACGGACAGCCGCAGCAAATCGTGGCCACCGTGCCGCTGCTCGAAGGCCTTGACGGAGTGAATAAGATGTCCAAATCGCTGGGCAACTACATTGGCATTACCGAACCGCCGGAGGTCATGTACCGCAAGGTGATGCAGATCGGCGACGGCCTGATGTTCCGCTATTATGAACTGCTCACGGACCGAAGCATGGCCGACATCGACCAGATGCGCGCGCGCATCGCCGCGGACGTTCTGCATCCGATGCAAGCCAAGGCTGAGCTGGCGCGCCTGATCGTGGCCGATTTCCACTCGGCTGCGGACGCCCTGCGCGCAGAGGAGGAGTTCAATCGCGTAGTGCGCCGCAAAGAAGAGCCCGCGGATATCGACGACGTACCCTTTCCACCGGCGGCCTACTGGCACGGCTCGCCCGATCCGCGCATGCGGGTGGACAAGCTGCTGGCCAAGATCGGCTTAGCGGACTCGGTGAGCGATGCTGTGCGCAAGATCAACGCGGGGGCCGTCGCGATCAACGGCGAGCGCATAGGGCATGGCCAACTGCTGGTGCCGAAACCTTCGGCCCCGTTTACCGTCCAGGTCGGGAAGAACTGGCGCAGGGTTGTGCCATAGTGCATGCTGGCCTTCCGCGACAACGTATTCCTGGCCGCCGACGCCCTGCGCGCCCACAAACTGCGTGCGGCCCTGACCATGCTGGGCCTCACCATGGGCGTCGCCACGCTGATTGCCGTCATGACCCTGGTGCAGGGCGCCAACCGCTACGTTGAGCAAAAAATCGCGAATCTGGGCACCAACGTTTTCCGCATTTCGCGCCTGCCGTTCGTATTGACGGACTTCACGGTGGTGGCGCACGCCCAGCGCAATAAGAACATTCTGCTGGAAGATATGCAGGCCGTGGCGGAAGGCTGCCGGTACTGCCAGTATGTGGGCGCATCGGTTGCCAGCACGTTGGGTGTACGTTACCGCGACCGCGATCTGGAGGATGTTTCGCTCTACGGCCACACGCCCAACATGGCAGACATCGACACACGCACGCTGGCGCTGGGCCGGTATTTTACGGAACCGGAAGACCGCCACGCCGCGCCCGTCTGCCTGCTCGGCGACCGCCTGGTCCAGGAACTGTTTAACGGAATGGACCCCATCGGCCATATAGTCAAGACAGGTAACGAAGAGTTCACGGTAATCGGGACGTTCGAATCCATCGGTTCCGTGCTGGGCCAGGATCAGGATACGTTCATGATCATTCCGCTGAATACTTACCTGCGAATCCGCGGCTCGCGCAATAGCCTGACGCTGGAAATCAAGGCGGCCGGCAGCCAGCAGCTCTTTCAGGAAGCGCAGGACGACGTGAGGGTGATTCTGCGCGCTCGCCGCCATATCACCGAAGGCCGTGACGAAGACTTCTATATTGGCACGGCCGAGAGTTATATCTCCCTGTGGCAAAGTATCAGCTCGGCGTTCTTCGCCGTCTTTGTAATGGTGAGTTCGATCTCCGCCATAGTAGGCGGCATTGTGATTATGAATGTCATGTTAGTAAGCGTCACGGAGCGAACCAAAGAGATTGGCGTGCGCCGCGCCATGGGAGCCACGCAACACGATATCCTGATGCAGTTCCTGACTGAAAGCGTGATGCAGTGCATTGTAGGAGGCTTAATTGGCGTATGCATCGGCTTTCTCTGCGCCTTGGCCATCCGCAGCCTGACCTCGCTGCCCGCCGCCGTGCAAACCTGGGTAGCCATCTTGGGAGTCGTACTAAGTTCCATCATCGGCCTGTTCTTCGGCATTTATCCAGCTACGAAAGCGGCTAAACTGGACCCTGTGACAGCGCTGCGCACGGAATAAAATGGAACCACAGATGGACACGGATGAACACAGATTGAATGCCATTACCGAGCGGATCATCGGGTGCTCATACACCGTTGCCAATGCGCTCGGGCACGGTTTCCTGGAAAAGGTTTATGAAAACGCCCTGGCCTATGAATTGCGATGCAATGGTGTCGCGGTCGAAACGCAGAAGGCCTTCCACGTCTGTTACAGAGATGTAGTTGTAGGCGAATACGTCGCCGATCTCCTGGTTGAAGGTCTTGTACTGGTGGAACTTAAGGCAATCAAGGAATTCGACGACATTCATTTGGCGCAGTGTCTCAACTACTTGAAGGCCGCCGGCCTGCCACTGTGCCTCCTGATTAACTTCGGCACGCCCAAAATACGGATCAAGCGCATAGTCGGCCCGTTTTATCCGTGTTCATCTGTGTCCATCTGTGGTTCCAAATGACCCGTGCCGAAGTCAAAGAAAATCTCCTGGTAGCCCTGGATACCCTCCGCTCGCGCAAGGTGCGCTCAGGGCTGACCATCCTCGGCATCGTCATCGGCGTCACTTCCGTCATATCCGTCGCGGCGATCATCGACGGGCTGAACGGATACATCGAAGGCCGCATCCGAAACCTCGGCTCGCAGGCTCTCTTCGTCATGCGCATTCCACCCGGCTACACCGGGCTTTCGCGGCTGCCCGCCAACATTCGCGCGCGCAAATACCTGCAATTCGACGATGCCCAATACCTGTCCGAAACGGTGCCGTCGCTGGCCTACGCCACCGCTTTCGCGCAACGCATCAACCTGGGCGAAGTCGTGGACCAGATCCGCTACGGCAACCAGCACGTCGAGCGCATGATCGTGCGCGGCGTCGAACCGGACTATGCCAACGCCGTGCCGCTGTTCGCGGTGGCAGAAGGCCGCTTCATTTCCCAGTTCGATCTGGAGCACTCCCGCGCCGTGGTCGTCATCGGCCAAGCCATCGCCGACGCGCTGTTTCCACACATCGACGCGATCGGCAAAATGGTCCGCTTGAACGGCCGGCTGTACGAGGTCGTCGGCGTCTTCCAGAAAGACCCCGGTCTATTCGGCGGCTTCGGCGTGGACCAGTTCGCGGTTATCCCACTCACCAACTTCCACAAAAACTATCCCGAGATCCGCGAAGTCTTTTTGATCGCCTCCGTGCGTCCGGACGCCGATGTCAACCGTGCCCGCGACGACATCATTGAAGCCATGCGCCGCCGCCGCCGCGTGCCACACGCGGGCGACAACGATTTCGACGTGGCCGACGCCAACTTCTTCCTGGACCTCTGGAATCAGCTCACCGGCGCCATGGTGCTGCTCACCGGAGTCATCAGTTCCATTGGTCTGCTCGTGGGCGGCATCGGCGTCATGAATATCATGCTGATATCGGTCACCGAACGCACCCAGGAGATCGGCATCCGCAAAGCCATCGGCGCGCGCCGCGCCGACATCCGCGTGCAGTTCCTGCTGGAGGCCGTCACGCTCTCGGGCATCGGTGGCGCGCTCGGCATTTTGTGCGGCGCCCTGATCGCCTTTACCATACGTGCCTTAGTGCCCTCCATTCCGGCGACCCTATCGGTACTGTGGATCACACTCGGCGTCGCGATCTCGGTCGGGGTGGGCCTGTTTTTTGGATTTTATCCCGCAAATCGCGCCGCCAACCTCGACCCCATCGTCTGCCTGCGGTACGAATAGGACAGCGAAACCGCCTGCCTAACCTTCCCCCAGTGATAGAATATTGTCTGTGAGCATGCTGCGGCCATCACTGCAACTTAGAGTTGCGCAGAAGCAGATCCTGACCCCCGGCTTGGTCCAAATGGTGACCGTTCTCCAGTTGAACCGGCTGGAGTTGAAGGAGATGATCACCCAGGAAATCGTCGAAAACCCCGTCCTGGAAGAATCCTCCGAAGAAGCCGGCGAAGAGATAACGGCGGAAGAATTGCTCCCCCTGTTGGAGCCTGAGCGGGTCACCGATCCATCCGACCAGCAGCTTTTGGAAGCAACTATGGGCGATGCCGCACACACCAACGGCATTGCCGGCGAAGCCCCCGCCGAACTGTTCGCGGAACCCTTCCAGGAAATGGTGGAGAGCGGCGCGGCCGCCAGTCCCGAGGCGCCCCCGGCCGATGCCGTCGAACCCGCCGCCGCCACCGATCCCTTCGATGAGATCGATTTCGGCTCCTTCTTCGACGACTACCTGGACCCTGGATATAAAAGCCCCGCCGCGGAATCCGTCGAGAAACCCTCCTTCGAGACTTTCCTTTCCGCGCCCATCACCCTGGCCGATCATCTGCACTCCCAACTCAGCGTCAGCGTGTTAACCGAAGATATCCGGGACGCCGCCGAATCCATCATCGGCAACCTGGATGAGGACGGCTATCTTTCGGCATCGTTGGAAGAGATCGCGGGGATGGGCGACCACACGCCGGAAGAAATCGAAGCGGCGCTGAAAGTGGTGCAGGGGCTCGATCCGGCGGGAGTGGGCGCGCGCAACGTGCGCGAGTGCCTGCTATTGGAGCTGGAGAGCATGAACGGGCGCGGCGGTGTAGCATGGCAGATCGTCTCCGACCACCTGCGCCTGCTCGAAATGCGCCAGTATCGCGAACTTGCCAAAATCATGGCGCGCCCCATGGAGCATATCGAGATCGCCGTGAAAGCCATCCGGCGGCTGAATCCACGGCCCGGCCTGCGCTACTCGGGAGCGGGCGCGCGCACCGTGGAGCCGGATGTTTTCTTCATCAAGGACGGCGACGACTACATCATCCAGATGAACGACGAGGATGTGCCGCAGCTCCGCTTGAATGCGCAATACCGCCGCATGCTCGACCGCGACAACGGGGCCACCAAGGAAGTGCGCGACTACGTC
>Ga0187867_10000851_pt1 | contig 26794 bp, 21 predicted proteins | sample June2016WEW_13_1_FD_132976 | JGI IMG/M metagenome (GOLD analysis project Ga0187867, IMG submission 132976) | Peatland microbial communities from SPRUCE experiment site at the Marcell Experimental Forest, Minnesota, USA - June2016WEW_13_10 | ecosystem: Environmental > Terrestrial > Soil >... | reverse complement strand
GGGACCGGCCACCCCGGGTTCCCGTGACGGCCGGGGCCGCAGCTCATCCAGGTCACCGATGACGTCGTAACCCGAGGACGCCAGCCCGCTGACCAGGATCTCCGCCTGCTCCTTGGCCCAGGCCTCCCGGTCGGCGGGCAGCAGCAGGCGCCCCGTGCGCGGACGGGCGGCCAGGGCCCGGTGCGCGACCCCCTCCTTCACCGTCCACATGTAGAACCAGTCCGGGATCTCAGCGGGCAGCGCCTGGTTGAGCCGGCGCAGGAACTCGATCTCCGGCAGGCCCAGGGAGGTGTTCGCCCGGGCCCGGGACAGGTCCACCCCGCCAGGGTCGACGCCCAGCAGCGCCGCGAAACGCTCCCAGAGCACCGAGTTGCCCGACCCCTGCGGCGGGGTCATGATCACGTGGATCCTGTCCGCCGGCACGTGGCGGGCCCACAGATCCAGGATGGCCAGGGTGTCGTGGACCCGCCAGAACCACCACTGGCGCCGGTCCGGATCGACCGATTCACGGTCGATCACGTCCGCCAGCCAGTCCTCCCAGCCCCGGTCGTTGCGGTGCTTGACCGTCTCCTGCCACTCAGCGGGCAGCAGCGACGCCATGTCCCGCACGGTCGCCACGACGTGCACCTCAGCGGGCTCGAGGGAGCGGACGGCCCGCGCGGCCTGCTCCCCGTCCACAGCCGAGAACAGCTCGTGCGAGATGACCGCGGCCCGCGGGGCCTGCCGGGCCTGGTGGGCCAGGATCTCCCACTCGCCGGTCCAGGATCCCGCCGGGTCGTCGGCCCGCTTCTCGATGCCCCGCAGGTCCTGGCTGGCGCGGAAGTGGTCCTGGGGATGGTGGCCAGGCAGCACCACACCCTGGGCCGCCAGTTCGGCCCGGTTGCTCCACATCACCTGCTGCAGGAACGTGGTTCCGGTCTTCGGCTCGCCGATGTGCACCAGGACCCGGGGACGCGGCCGGCCGTCAGCGGGCGGGGCGGGAGACTGGTCGGCGGCGCGCGGGGCCATCGGTACACCTCTACAGGTCAGGGCGTGGGCGGGTAAGGTCAGGCTTGGGTGGATGGCATCTGGCTGCCAGGGTAGACCAGGTGCGCTGGGGGACTCGCCGGATGACGGTAACCCAGCAATCCGTCGCATGGCTGCCGTAAAGTGGCGTCCGCCCACCGCAGTTGCTGACGTTACAACCCATATGTCTACACGAACGCGCGCCGGCCAGGGCTGCTCGCTCCCTGGTCCTCGAGCTCGCCGCAGTGTGCCCCTTCACCGGCATGAAAGGCGAACCCGGCATATGCACGAGCCCTTCACGCTCCTGCTCTCGGTATACGACGGTGACCGCCCCGACTTCCTGCAGCGGGCGTTCCGAAGCGCGGTAGACGACCAGACCGTGCCCCCGGACCAGGTGGTCATCGTCCGTGACGGGCCCGTCCGTGAGGAACTCGGCGGGTGCCTCGACCGGCTGCAGGCCGGCAGCCCGGTCCCGGTGACCATGATCCCGCTCGAGCACAACCGGGGCCTCGGTCCCGCCCTGGACAGCGGGCTGGCCGCGAGCTGGCATGACGTGATCGCCCGGATGGACGCCGACGACGTGGCCATGCCGCACCGCTTCGAGGTGCAGATCCCGCTCATGGCCGAGGCCGACATCGTCGGCGCGGGGCTGCTGGAGTTCGTGGGGGACATCGATCACATCGTGGGCCAGCGGGTCCCGCCGACCGACCCGGAGCAGATCCACCGCTACGCCCGGATGCACGACCCGTTCAACCACCCGACGGTCGTCTACCGGCGGGCCGCGGTCCTGGCCGCGGGCGGGTACGGCGACCTGCCGCTCATGGAGGACTACGCGCTCTTCGCCCGGATGCTGCAGAACGGCGCGCGGGCGGTCAACGTGGCCGAGCCACTGGTCTACTACCGCGTCGGCGCAACCTCGTTCAAGCGCCGGGGCGGCACCGACCTGCTGCGCTCCGAACTGCGGCTGCAGCGCGAGTTCCGGCGCCAGGGTTTCACCTCATCGCCTGAATACGTCCGTAACGTCGTGGTCCGCGGCGGCTACCGCATGATCCCGTGGCGGTTCCGCCGGGCGGTGTACCGCCCGATCGTCGCCCACTACACCGATCGTGGCGAGCACCGCGAGCACCAGGCCGGCGGCGATGCCGCCGGGGGCGGGCCGGAACCCTCCGACCACCACCTGCCGGTGCGCTGGTGAACATCGACCTTGTCATCGTCGGGTCCGGCTTCTTCGGCCTGACCATCGCGGAACGCTGCACCCGTGACCTCGGCCTGCGCGTGCTTGTCCTGGAACGGCGCGCGCACATCGGCGGGAACGCCTACAGCGAGCGGGAACCAGACACCGGGATCGAGATTCACCGCTACGGCGCGCACCTGTTCCACACCTCGAACGCGCGGGTGTGGGAGTACGCCAACCAGTACACGGCCTTCACCGGGTACCAGCACCGGGTGTTCTCGGTGTATAAGGGCCGGGTCTACCCGATGCCGATCAACCTGGGCACCATCTGCGAGTACTTCGGCGCGGTGATGTCCCCGGACGAGGCGCGCGCGCTGATCGCCGGGCAGTCGGCCGAAGTGGACGCCGGGCGCGCCGCCAACCTCGAGGAAAAGGCCGTGTCGCTGGTCGGCCGGCCGCTGTACGAGGCCTTCTTCCGCGGGTACACCGCCAAGCAGTGGCAGACGGACCCGGTCAACCTGCCGCCGGAGATCATCACGCGGCTGCCGGTGCGCTACACGTTCGACAACCGCTACTTCAGCGACACCTACGAGGGCCTGCCCGTGGACGGCTACACCGCGTGGCTGGAGCGGATGGCCGATCACCCGAACATCGAGGTGCGGCTGAACACCGACTTCGCGCAGCTGCGCGGGGACCTGGCCGGGAACGTGCCGGTTGTTTACACCGGGCCCCTCGACGCGTACTTCCAATACGCCGCCGGCGACCTTGGTTGGCGTACCCTCGACTTCGACATGGAGGTTCTGCCCACAGGGGACTTCCAGGGCACGCCCGTCATGAACTACGCGGACGAGGACGTTCCATTCACCCGCATTCACGAGTTCCGCCATTTCCATCCCGAGCGCGACTGGTACCCGAAGGACAAGACAGTGATCATGCGTGAGTACTCGCGCTTCGCCGACCGCGGCGATGAGCCGTACTACCCGATCAATACGGCGGAGGACCGGGCCCGGCTGCTGGCCTACCGGGAAATGGCCGCGCGTGAGCCGGGCGTCCTCTTCGGCGGCCGCCTGGGCACCTATAAGTACCTCGACATGCACATGGCGATCGGGTCCGCGCTGAGCATGTACGACAACCGGCTCCGGCCGTTCTTCACCGAGGGTGCGGCGTTCACCGGGCCGGAGGCGGCCGAATGACGGCCGAGGTCTTCGGGCAGCAGAGCGCCACCCGGGAGCGCAGCCTGCGGATCCTGCAACGGGTGGTGTTTCCCGACGGCGATCTGGACGTCGTCCCGCTGTACGTGGAGACGCACATGGACCGCGGGGCTGCCGAGCTGGCCGCGGAGATGGCGACCGAGCAGCTGACCGGGCGCAGGGCACCTGGCGCGGGCAGCGTGCCGGTGGCCAACGCCGCGGTCGGGGAGGCCCAGTCGATCATCCGCTTCGGCGCCGACGTGCCCGCGTACCCGGGCGAGGACGCCGGGCCACGGCGCAGCGCGGTGATCAGCGAGGGCCGCCGGGTCTCGTTCGCCACCTACTTCAACGCGTTCCCGGCCAGCTACTGGCGCCGGTGGACCAGCGTGGACTCGGTGACGCTGCGCATCCGGGTGGCGGGCGAGTCCACGATCGTCCTGTACCGGTCCACGGCCAAGGGTTTCAGCCACCCGGTCGAGACGATCACGGTCCAGTCCGACGACCCGGAGACCGTCGAGCGCACGCTGCCGCTGGCCCCGTTCATCGACGGCGGCTGGTACTGGTTCGACATCGTGGCCGGCCCACGGCCGACGACGCTGATCGAGGCGGAGTGGCTGGCGCTGACTGAGCCCGCTCCGGCCGGCCGGGTCAGCATCGGGATCACCACCTTCAACCGGCCCGAGTACATGCTGGATGGTTTGCGCACGCTGGGTGAAGCGGCCGAGGTGCACGATCTGCTCGACAGGGTCTACGTGGTCGACCAGGGCACGAACCGGGTGCGCAACGAGCCGGGCTTCGCCGATGCCGCCAAGAAGCTCGGTGACCTGCTGCAGATCATCGAGCAGGGGAACATCGGCGGCTCCGGTGGATTTGCCCGGTCGATGGATGAGACGGTCCAGGCCGGCCAGAGCGACTACGTGCTGCTGATGGACGACGACGTCAAGTTCGACCCCGAGGGCATCCTGCGCGCAGCCACCTTCGCCGACCTGGCGCGCCGCCCGACCATCGTCGGCGGCCACATGTTCAGCATGTACGACCGATCCCTGCTTCACGCGTTCGCCGAGGCCATCGCCCCCTACAAGTGGTGGTGGGGGATCGCGCCGAACACCAAGGGGCGGCACGATTTCGCCCGGCGGAACCTGCGGAACACGCCCTGGCTGCACCGCCGGGCGGACTCCGATTACAACGGCTGGTGGATGTGCCTGATCCCGACGCAGATCATCCGCGAGATCGGCTTGGCGCTGCCGGTGTTCATCAAGTGGGACGACGCCGAGTACGGGGTACGGGCCCGCGCGCACGGCTATCCCACGGTGTCGCTGCCGGGCGTGGCCTCCTGGCAGGTGCCCTGGGATGACAAGGATGACGCCCGGGACTGGCAGGCTTACTATCACCTGCGCAACCGGCTGGTCACCGCCCTCCTGCACTCCCCGGAGCCGCACGGCGGGAAGCTCCTCTCGGAGAGCATGGAAAGGCAGCTCCAGAGCCTGCTGTCCATGCAGTACTCGACCGCCGCGCTGCGCCTGCTCGCGATCGAGGATGTGCTGACCGGGCCAGACCACCTGCACCGGGACATCGGCACCAAGCTGAAGCAACTGCGGGAGTACCGGCTCGAGTTCCCGGACGCCCAGGGCGCCGCGGACATCGAGAGCTTCCCGCCAGCCCGCAGGAGGGCGCCAGAGGCGGTGAAGGACTCGACCACGCCGACCAACAGGGTCAACCTGCTGACCAAGGCCGCATCCGGGATGGCACGCCAGTTCAGGCCGGTCCGTGAGGGAGCCAGGAAGCGGCCGCAGATGGCCCTGCCGTTCCAGGATGCGTCCTGGTGGGTGCTGGTCAAGCTGGACAGCGCCCTGGTGTCCACGGCCGAGGGCACCACCGCCGCGTGGTACCAGCGCGATCCGAAGCTGTTCCGCTCGCTCGGGCTGCGCAGCATGATCGCCCACCGGAAGCTGCGCCGCCAGTGGGCGCGGCTGGCCGCGGAGTACCGGGCCGCGGCGGCCGGCTTCAACTCGCCCGAGAAATGGCGGGAGACCTTCGCGGCCTCCGCCGACGACCGCCCCAGCGGGCCGTGAGCTCAGCGCCCATCGGCCAGCGCGGCCAGGAGTCCGAGGCCTCCCCGGCGGTGGACGGCAGGTCTGCGCCGCCCGCCGGGGGCACCGGCGCGCGCCGGGCCGGATGGGCGCTGACCGCCGAGCGGTACGCGCCAGCCGTCCTGGCCGCCGCCGTGATGGCCGCGCTCGGGGTGTGGGGGCTGGCCCGCGACTCGGCCATGGGCAACGACGAGGTGGCCACCAGATGGGCCGCGCTGCTCCCGCTGCATTTCCTGGTCCACCTGGTCAGGCACGTGGACGCCGTGCACGGGCTGTATTACCTGCTCATGCACGGCTGGATGGCGGTGGGCACCAGCCCGGCGGTCATGCGGATCCCCTCGGTGATCAGCATGGTCGTGGCCGTGGCCCTGACGGTGATCATCGGCAGGCGGCTCACCGGGTCGGGCTGGGCGGGCCTGTTCGCCGGCCTGATCGTCGCGCTGACCCCCACGATCAGCTACTACGCCCAGACCGCCCGCTCCTACGCGCTTGTCTTCGCCTGCGTCGTCGGCTCGACGCTGGCGCTGCTGCATGCCCTGGCCGCCGAGGCCCGCCCCGGCGCCAGTGGCACTGGTGACCACGGACCCCGCGCCGCCGGGACCCGCGGGGCGGCCGAGCGGGCCCGAGGGGCGCGCTTCCCCGCGGGATGCTGGCTGGTCTACGCCGTGCTGCTGGTCGTGGGTGGCTACCTGAACGAGCTGTCCCTGCTCGTCGTGGCGGCGCACGCGGTCACGGTGCTGCTGGCCCGGTATGGGCGCCGGGTGATCCTGCGCTGGGCCGCCACGGCTGCCGTTTCGGTGATCCTGGTCCTGCCGCTCGCCGCGCTGAGCGCCCGGGAGGACGCCGCCGTCGCCTGGATCCCGCGGCCGGGGCTGTGGAGCCTGCGGATCCTCTTCCACGACTACTTCGGCGCGACGACCGCGGTCGCGGTGCTCCTTTTCTGCTGCGCAGTGGCCGCCGTGCTCCCGCCCCTGAAGCGGGGGCGCCGCGCGCCCGGGCCGGCGTGGTGGAGCCAGGGCGGCGTCTGTCTGCCGTCGGTCGCGGCGCCGCTGGTGGTGGTCCCCGCCGCGCTGCTGATCCTCGAATCGCTGGTGGCCCACCCGCTGTACGTGGACCGCTATGTCCTGTACGGCGAGGCCGGGGCCGCCCTGCTGGCCGGGGCCGGGGCGCTGCGGATCGGGCGGTGGCTGGCCGGGGCGACCGACCGGCGGATGCTGGTCTGGGTCCCCGGGGTGATCGTCTGCGCGGCGGCCCTGGTCCTCCAGCTTGCGCCGCAGCAGCGGGTCCGCACGCCGCAGAGCCGGCTGTTCGACTTCGGCGGCCCGTCGCTGTACCTGGCCGCCCACGCCCAGCCGGGCGACGGTCTCCTGTTCTTCAGCAACTTCTTCCGCAAGGCCCGGCTCGGCTACCCGGCGGACTACCGGAAGGTCAGCGACTTCGCTTTGGCCGAGTCGCCCGCCGCGGCCGGGAACTTCCAGGGACGCGACAAGCCGGTGGTCACCGTCCAGTCCCTCATGCTGGGCTACCAGCGGATCTGGGTGCTGGGCCGGTCCCCGTTCGCGCACCTCGCGGCCGGGCCGGTCCGCGCCGAGGACGCCGCGCTCACGAGCCACTTTTCCCTGGCCGCTAAGCGGCACTTCCGCGGCATCACCGTCACGCTCTGGGTGCGCCGCTGAACGTGGTGCACCGCTGAACTAGGTGCGCCGCTGAACGTGGTGCACCGCCGAACTGGGTGCGCCGCTGATCATCCCGCCCGCGCGGACGGGCCACCCCGCCTGGCTCAGGACGATTCGGCGATCTTCTTGATCGCGGCGAGGGTGAGCGGGATACCCCGGTGCGCGGCCTCGGTGCGGGCGGTGATCTCCGCCTCCGCGTCGTCTCCATACCGCTCATGGAAGCGGGCGATGCCCGCGGGGAGAAACTCCCACGACTCAGTCACCTCGGTGCCCCCGGCAACCGGGGCGAACGAGTAACCCCAGCGCACCCACGTCCCGCCCACGGCGAACGCGAACTCCCGGCCGGGCTCTGCGGTCACGACCTGGGAACGGGTCTCCCAGGTGCGCTCGGGCAGCTCGTTGCGGCCGGTGAACCAGGCGCCCGCCCAGGGCCCGGCGCCCTCATCCCACCGGCAGCCGGTGCAGATGGGACTCCACTCGCCCATCCGGGTCACGTCGGCGATCATGTCGTAGAGGAATTCCGCGGGGCGGGCGATGACGATCGACTCGGCGTACCGCAGGCTGCTCATCCGCCCAGTATTGCCCGTGGCCGACGTTGCCGGCGCGGGTGTCGCCCCGGTGTGTCTGGGCTGAGGGCGTGCCGGACGAGGATGTGTTCGGGCGATCGCGGCAGCTGGGCCGCCGGCCCACCGCCGAGATCATTGCCATTCTGCACGGGCCCGTGCCGGCGACTGCTTCGCGCCACCTGGCACGGGCCCGCTGGCCCCGCTGACCGACCTGGCCGTGCACACCCGTGACGTGGCGCGCCGCCTCGGGCTGGACACCACGGCCCTCGGTGGCGGCCTGGCGCGGCGCTCTTGACTTCCTGACCTCACCGCGGGCCCGCCGGGGGTTCGTACCCCCCTGGTTTTGTCACCCCCGGCTCGATCTCCCCTGGCCGGCAAGCCGGACCCCCTGGAGCCCGGTCCGGCGATGAGTTCCCGTAGCCGTGCTCGTCATAGCCACCGAATGCGAAGTGGGGCAGCGTTATGGGTTCGCGGTCAGGGCCGCGCTGCCGATAGGTTCTGGACGCTGGGCGATGACGACCGGGGGCCCGTACAGGAGGAAGTAGTGACAGAGACGAGCACGCGGCCGGCCATTCTGGTGGAGGGCCTGACCAAGTCGTTCGGGGATGTGCACGCGCTGCGCGGCATCGACCTGTCCGTGCCCCGCGGCACGGTGCTGGGGGTGCTCGGACCGAACGGCGCGGGCAAGACTACTGCGGTCCGGATCCTCACCACCTTGCTCCAGCCGGATGGCGGGCGGGCCCTGGTCGAGGGGCGCGACGTGGTGCGGGACGCCGCCGCGGTCCGCCGGTCGATCGGGCTGTCCGGGCAGTCCGCGGCCATCCAGGAAGAGCTCACCGGGCGGGAGAACCTCGAGCTCATCGGGCGGCTCTATCACCTCAGCTGGCCGGATGCCCGCAGCCGGGCGACTGAGCTGCTGCAGCAGTTCGATCTGACCGATGCCGCTGACCGGGCGGCCAAGAACTATTCCGGAGGCATGCAGCGCCGCCTGGACCTGGCGGCCAGCCTGGTTGGGCGGCCTCAGGTGCTGTTCCTCGACGAGCCGACCACGGGCCTGGACCCGCGGTCCCGGCTGGGCATGTGGGACATCATCCGCTCGCTGGTGGCCGGTGGCTCGACGCTGCTGCTCACCACGCAGTACCTGGACGAGGCTGATGAGCTGGCGGACGAGATCGTAGTCATCGACCACGGGCTGGTTATCGCGGCGGGCACGTCCGAAGAGCTGAAGAGCCGGGTCGGCGGTGACGTACTTGAGTTCTCAGTGCCCGACCGGGCCAGGATCGGCGACGCGGCGGCAGTGGTCGCCAAGCTTGGCGAGAGCGAGCCGCACGTGGACGAGGAGACGGGAGTGATCAACATGGGGGTCGGGGGGCACGGTTCCGAGGCGCTCATCGAGGCCGTGCGCGGGCTGGACAGCGTAGGCGTTCCGATCCAGGGGCTGGCTCTGCGCCGGCCCTCGCTGGACGACGTCTTCCTGGCGCTGACCGGGCACGCCGCCGAAGAGGACGAGCAACCCGCGTCCGGCCGCCGTGGCCGCCGACGGTCCGGCAAGAAAGACACCGCGAGGGCCGCCTCATGACCAGCATCACCGTTCCCGCCGCCCAGCCCCCGGTTAGGGATCCGGGCCTGCTCACCCGGGTTCGCTGGGGGGTGAGCGACACGCTGACCATCGCCCGGCGGAACCTGCTGGTCTGGACGCGCGTGCCCGCCTACATCGTGTTCACCGTGATCCAGCCGGTCATGTTCGTGCTGTTGTTCGCCTTCGTGTTCGGCGGCGCGATCCCGGTCAAGGGCACGACCTATGTCAACTACCTGATGCCCGGGATCATCGGGCAGACCGCGGCGTTCGCCAGCTTCGGCACGGCCATAGCTCTGGCTCAGGAGCTGAAGAAGGGCGTGATCGACCGGCTCCGGTCGATGCCGATGGCCCGCTCTGCGGTGCTGGCCGGCCGGCTGGTCGCCGACACCGGGCGGATGCTGCTGACCATCCTGATCATCGTCGCCGTGGGCTACGCGGTTGGTTTCCGGTTCCATAACGGCTTCGGGCCAGCCGTCGCTATGGTCGTGCTGGCCACCGTGTTCGGCCTGTCGATCTGCGTGATCGCGGCGTTCACGGGGCTGGCCATCGGGGATGAGGAGTCGGTGCAGGCGTTCGGCCTGATCTGGCTGTTCCCGCTCACCTTCGTCAGCTCGGCTTTCGTGCCGATCCAGACCATGCCGGGCTGGCTGCAGGCCTTCGCCAAACACCAGCCGGTCACCTCAGTGGTCGACACCATGCGTGCCCTCGCCCTGGGCGAGCCCTTCTCAGCTAACCTCGCGGCTGACCTGTGGCGGAGCATCGCCTGGCTGGCCGGCATCTTCATCGTGTTCGTGCCCCTCGCGATCCGCGCCTACCGCCGGGCCGGCTGAGTTCCCTGCCCCGGCTGGGGCCGAGGCAGGGTGGGGATCCTTACTGCCCGGCCACGCCAACCAGGCCGGGTGGCCGATCAGGCCCGGTGCTATTAGGCAGCGAGGCGGGCGGCCAGGATGCGGCGGATGTCCGCCGTCTCCTCCTCACTGTGCCGGTCGAGGATCGCGCCCAGGTCGTTCAGGTCGGCCTGCGAGGTGTAGCCGGACAGGTCGTGCTCGAGGGCCTTGCGTGCGGCGCGTGCCGCGCGGGCGTCCCGAAGCTCGTCCCGGACGGTGGCCCACAGCTGGGTGACCGGCGAAGTGTTGGTGTCCATGTTCCTTCCCTAAGGGCTGAGGTCTTCGATATCTAGTGTCACCGACAAGCATTCATGCGTCCAATGAGAAGAAATCAACTAATCCATGAGAACTTGTCATGTATTGCCTTCAGCTGGCACAACGTGCCGCCACCCCCCAGCTGGGCCCAGGAATTCGGGGCCGAGCCGCGCTAACTTAGTTCATCGGAGAATGCGGCCGGGCCTCCGTGCGGGCCACGGGATGGCCTGCCCGGCCACGTTAGGGGGGATCATGGATAAGGACCTGGTCGACCGCGTCATCGACACCGCCCGGCGGGTCGTGGCCAGCGGGGCGATCTCCGCGAACGGGCACGGGAACGTCAGCCTGCGCGTGCCCGGGGCCGCCGAGATGTACTTCACCGCGGGCCCCTCGCTGCGCAACCACGCGGCCGACGCGGTGGTGCGGGTCGCGCTGGATGGAACGTTGCTGGAAGGTGCGCTACCGCCCATCCAGGGTGCGGTCGTGGCCATGCACACGGCCATGTACGCCGACCAGCCTGGGGTCGGCTGCGTAGTGCACACCCACTCCCCGTACGCGACGGCCTACGCCGTGGCCCGGCGGCCGATCGGCTGCTGGGTCGAGGCCCTGGCGATGTTCGGCCTGGCCGCCGGGGTTCCCGTCGCGGAATACGGGCCCCGCGGGTCGGAGCAGGCGATCGCGGGTATCCGGGCGGCGGTAATCCCGGGGGTGCCCGCGGTCCTCCTGGCCAACCATGGCGTGCTGGTCTTCCACCGTTCCCCGGAACTGGCAATCACGGTCGGCGGCGTGGTCGAAGAGGCCGCACAGGCTGGCATCAATGCGGCCGCGCTGGGCGGCCCGGTCGAGATCGCGGAGAACCTGCGGGTGGCGGCGCTTCAGCGCAGCATGACCTTTGCTGACCAGGGAACGGTGCGCGCTTAGGGACCCGTGCGCGCTTAGGGACCTGTGTGCGCAGGAACCCGCGCGCGTTAGTCCGACGGGTCGGGGATCACCGCATGCACCCAGCGCCTGAGCCTTGTCGAGGCCGGGGCGGCGGGAGCCGTCTCCGGTTCGTCGTCTGTCTCTGGCGGCCTTGGCAAGCCGTTGATCAGCAGTTCGGCCTCGGCTGCGGCCAGGCCCAGTACGGCGAGCGGGTCACCGCACTCTACCCGGAGGCGCACCGGGGCGCCCGTCCCGTACGGGCACTCGCGCCGGGTGAACTCACCGAGCTTCGCCCTGGCCATGGCGGATCCCGCCTCGCCCAGGCCCGGCGGCACGACGCGGACGATCTCGAGCAGGGCATTACGCTGTCTGGCCTGGGACGCGGCCTGCCGGAGGGCGTCGCCCGAGTCCGGGGAGCCGTCCACCACGACCACGACCACCCGGCGATGAGAAGGCGGCTGCGCCGACTGCGCTGGCGTCTGCCCAGGATGAGGCCACCCTGGATTCGGCCATCCAGGATGAGGTCGCCGGCCAGCGACTTCAGGGGAACTGCTTTCCCCGTGCCTGCCTGACTCGCTCATCGGGGCCATCCTGGTCTCCTCTGCCCGCCACGTGCTGCCTTCTGTCTTCAGGCTGCCTTATGGCCGGCATCCCGGGGCAGAGGTCGTAGGCCCCGGCGAACCAGGACCTCGGGCACCGTGGGAGTGGCGGCTCAGGCGGGTGGACCGGCGGCCGGGGCCAGCCCGGCGCCGCCCGGCACCGCGCGCTCCGGTCCGGGAGCATCCCTCACGTTCCAGCGTCCGGTCACGCAGAGCGCTACCAGCGCGACCGCCGCGGCCAGCATGACCACCGGGGCAGCGGTCCGCACCGCGAAGTGGTCGGCGACCCGGAGCAGATGGCTGTGCTGGAGGTACGGGTTGCCTGGCATGTTGGAGATCGTCCCGGCGGTCAGCCGGGCCAGCACCAGCCAGTCCAGCCGCGAAGCGGGGTACAGGACCAGCACGCAGATGATCATCGCGTCGTACCAGGGCAGCTGGTAGGGCCACAGGAACAGCCAGGCCGCACACACGGCCACGGTGGGACGGATAGCAGGACGCGCGGCCGCGCCCGGGGGCAGGCGCCGCAAGGCCAGGATGGCCACGGCGACGACCAGGACAGTGGCAATCGTCCCGAAGTGGGAATGCCAGCTGTGGGGGAGGAACACCCGGTAGAAGTTGTCGGCGCTGCTCTGGTTGCGCCGGCTGAGCAGCGCCCGGACCGCAGGCATCCCGAAGTAGGCGTAGCTGGGCACGAGCACCGCGAGCGCGGCGGCGCCCGCCAGGGCCATGGCCGGCAGGGACCGGCGCAGGGCCCAGGCCGCGCCCACGCCAAACAGCACGTAGTCGATCTTGATGTCGGCGGCGATGCCGAGGAGGGCGCCCGCCGCCGCGACCCGCCCCAGGCCAGGCCGGGCCGCGTCATGCTGCTCACCGAGCACCAGCAGCCCGAGCAGGCCCGCCATGACCGCCAGCACGTCCAGGTGCCCGGCCGCGACCAGGTCCCACAGCAGCAGCGGGTTGACCGTCCAGAGCAGGTGGGCGCGCAGGCGCTGGGCCGGCTTGTGCCGCAGCAGCCGGTCCAGGACCAGGGCGACGACCGCGAACGCGGCCGAGTTGCACAGCTTGAGCCAGAACGTGATCCGGGCCGCGGAGGCGCCGCCGAGCTTGGCCGCCACGAACTGCTCCATGGTGGCCAGCGGGCCGTAGACGCTCACGTAGTGGTCCCAGATGCGGGGGATCGAGTGGGCGAACGCGTTGTGCAGGTCACGCAGGTGCGCGGGGGTGGTCACGTACGGGCTGTGGCCGAGGACCATGAGCCGCCCGTAGGTCGCGTAGTCCAGTGCGTCCGTGGAACCGGCGGGCGGCAGCACGGTCAGCACCGCCACGGTGATCAGGCCGGCGACGAGCAGAACCCGCGCGCTCAGCCGGGCCCCGCGGTGGATGGCGAGCAGGCCCGCCGCCACACCGCCGGCGCCGAGCAGGGCGGCCAGCCACAGCCCATAGGTGACCAGGTCCGCCGACACATGCCTGACCGCTATCTCCCACGGCGGCCCAGCGGCCGGCATCACCACGGGTGGCAGCATCCAGCCGCCGCGCACCAGGGAGACGGCGACCATGATCAAGATGGCGATGCCGATCCCGGCCGCGGCCAGAATCGTGAGCCCGCGGCCCTGGTGCGAGGGGATATCGACGGCGGGTTCGTGAGCGGCGGGTTCGTGGGCGGCGGGTTCGTGAGCGGCGGGTTCGTGGGCCAGGGCCGCGAAGCCGGGGCCCTGGCGGGCCCCCGGGGCCTCCGGATCGGCCTGCGGCTCCAGGGCAGGAGTCTTCCCGGTGGCGCTGGTGTCGCTGCTCATTGTCCCCTGGCGGTCGGTGCGCGGCTGATCAGTGAGTGCCAGACGCAGATGACGACCGGCAGAGGCGAGAATAGCCGGAACTCCCGCATGAATAGGACAGAAACTAAAGATCCGTGACCAGGCTAACTATTGTTCTGTATCCGCAATGCATAGCCTCATGGCTCGGCAAGAACTGGCACGGTTACCAAGATCCGGGTTCCTCATTACCCTCAGGCGGGAATCGGTGGATGGGAGAAAAGTGACTCGTGAGGCCAGAGGGGCAGGCGCAGCAGGAGCAGGCGGCCCGGGCAACCCGGCTACCGGCGGACCGCTCCGGTGACCAGCCACTGCGACGACCGGGCGCGCAGGGTGAGCGTGACGAAGCGGGTCACCAGCCAGAGGCTGAACGCCTGCCACAACGCGACCAGGCCGGCGTGCTGGGCGATCACCAGCGTCGCGCCGACCGCGAACACGCCGGCCGCCGCCAGCCCGGCCGCCGCCAGCCCGGCCAGCGCCAGGTAGTCCTGGTCGCCGGCGCCGATCAGCACGCCGTCGAGCACGAACACGACCCCGGCCACCGGCTGCTGAGCCGCGGCCATCAGCAGCACGGCGGGCAGCAGCCGCCGCACGTCCGGCGCGGCCGAGAAGACGGCGGGCAGCAGCGGGATGGCCGCTACCAGCACGATCCTGAACATCACCCCGTAGGCCACGCCCCAGCCGATCATCCGGTTGGTCGCGGCCCGGGCGCCCGTCACATCCCCTGCCCCGAGGTACCGCCCCGTGATGGCCTGGCCTGCGATCGCGATGGCGTCCAGCGCGAAGGCGAGCAGGGTCCAGGCCCGGAACGCGATCTGGTGCGCGGCGATCGCCGCGTTCCCCTGCCGGGCGGCGACCGCGGTGACCAAGATCAGCACCGCGGCCCAGGATATTCCGGGCCGCCGTTTCGGCCGGGTGTGATACTTCGTCGGCGTATTTATCGTTTCTGGCCGTATCAGTCGCGGTCTGCGACCGCAATGAGTCCTTTCCGCCGAGGCGGTATTACGTTCCGCTGGTGCGGCCCGAGCCGGGCCCGTGCTGGACGGCATCGGCCCGGGCCGAGTGCGGCGGGGGTCAGGCGACGGCCTCATACGCCGCCGCCTGGAGCGCCTCGTGAACCGGCGGCGGCTGGGAAGTGTCGAACATGCGCTGGGTCAGCACGATGACAGTCAGGTCCCGCCTCGGATCGGCCAGCCAGGTGGTGCCGGACCCGCCGGCCCACCCGAACGCGCCGGCCCGCGGCCCGGCGGTGACCACCGAAGTGCAGAAGCCCCAGCTGACACTGGCGAAGAAATCCGGGCCGAGGCCCCCACGCGCCTTCTGGGCCGGGGTTAGCTGGTCCTGGGTCATAGCGGCGACCAGGTCTGCCCGCAGGACCGGATCCCCGCCGCGCAGCAGCATCCGGGAGAAGGCGAGCAGGTCGTCGGCGGTCGAGACCAGGCCAGCCGCCCCGTCGCCGAACGCGGGGGGCCGGCTCCAGTCGCCGTCTGGCTTGTCCCAGACCTCCAGGCCGCCGCCGGGCGAGGACCGGAAGGCGGACGCGAGGCGGCCGGTGTGCGGGGTCCAGAACCCCGTGTCGTGCATGCCCAGCGGCTCGAAGATACGGGTCCGCAGCACGTCCGCGAACGGCTGGCCCGCGGCCCGGGCGAGCAGGACGCCGAGTACCGATGCGCCGGTGTTGTAGAACCACCGTTCGCCGGGCTGGGCCAGCAGCGGCAGTGAGCCCAGGCCCGCGATCCAGGTATCGGGATCGGGCTGCCCGGCCTGGTCAGGGGGCCCGATCGTGGACAGGTGCAGCTCCTCTGACGCCGCCACGACCGGCCACGGCGGCTCCGCGCCGAACATCTCGACTGCGAAACCGAAGCCGAAGGTGAACGTCAGCAGGTCGCGCACGGTGATCGGGCGCCTGGCCGGCACGGTGTCGTCCAGCGGCCCGTCCATCCGGCGCAGTACCTGCGGGTCGGCCAGCTCCGGGAGCAGTCTGGCCACCGGCGCGTGCAGATCCAGCAGGCCCTCCTGGATCAGGGCCAGGGTCGCCGCGCCGGTCACCGGCTTGGTGATGGACGCGATGCGGAACAGCGAGGCACGCTGGACCGGCGGGCCGCCGATCGACAGCGAGCCGAGCGCCTCGGCGTGCACCTGATCACCCCGGGCGGCCAGCGCCACGAGGCCGGGCACCGTCTCGTCCCCCACGTGCGCGGCCGCGATCGCGCCGAAGCGGGCCAGGCCGTACGCGGTCAGCAGGTCAGGCATGATCGGTCAGCTCCCTCGGATCGGCGATTCGCTGCCTCTATTGACGCACGGGCGACGGGAAGTTAACCGCCGCAGGGCGGCCCGCCCAGCGACCCGGCTAGCCGTGCAGCTGATCCAGGGCGCGCTCGATCCGCCGCTCCGACACCGGGCCGGAGGTACCCAGCGTCTGCGCGAACAGGCTGACCCGCAGCTCCTCGATCATCCAGCGCACCGCACGGACGTCGGGATCGTCCCGCCGCGCGGGTGGTAGGTCGGCCACAGTCTGCTGGTAGTCCTCGGTCACCTGCTGGACGACGGCCATCCGCTCGGCGTCGCGGCCCGGCGCCTCGGCCATCTTCTCCAGCCGCCGGCTCATGGCCCGCAGGTAGCGGACCAGGTCCGGCAGCCGCCGGGCCCCGGTCTCCGAGACAAACCCCGGATAGACCAGCCCGGAAAGCTGTTCGCGCAGGTCGGCGACCGCAGCCCGGACCGGGGGACTGGGGGTCGCGGCCAGGCCCGACTCGACCTGGTGCGCCTCGCCGAGGGCCCGTGTGACCTGGGCCACCACGTCCGCGGTGCGGGCAGCCAGCCCCGCGCGCGCCGCCTCCAGCAGCCGCGCGAAGCCCGCCTCGTCCCAGGCCGGGCCGCCCGACTCGGTGATGACCTGGTCGGCCGCGGCGGCGGCGCAGTCCTCCAGCAGCGCCTCGGTGCCGGGGTACGGGTGACGGCTCATGGCCAGCTTCGCGCTGACTGGCAGGCGGCTGGCCACGGCCCGGGCCCCGGAGGGCACCTGGAGCAGCAGCAGGCGCCGGGTGCCGCGCAGCATGGCCGCGTCGGCCTGGGCCCGCGTCTCGAACAGCCGGACGTCGACCTCGTCGCCGCTGTCGGCCAGCGCCGGGTAGGCGCGGATCTCACCCTGGCTGAACACGCGGGGCAGGGTGCCGACGTCCCAGCTGCGCAGACCGGTCCGGATGATCCGGGCGGCCGCCTCGCTCAGCGTGGCCTGCAGCCGGGGCCGCACCTGGCGGCGCAGCTCGTCCAGGTCCTTGCCTGCCGCGAGTACCCGGCCGTCCTCCATCACGCGGAAAGTGATCCGCAGGTACGCGGGCAGCCGGGACTCATCCCACGCGGAGCGGGGGATGTGCACGCCGCCCAGCCTGGACAGCTCGGTGCCCAGCGCGTCGAGCAGGTCCCCGCGGGCCGGGTCCAGCGCCGGCAGCACCGCCCGGGCGGTGTCCGGGACCGGCACGAACGTGGTCCGCAGCTGCTTGGGCAGCGACCGGATCAGCTCGGTCACCACTTCCTGCCGCAGCCCGGGCACCTGCCAGCGGAACTCGTCGGCGCTTACCTGGTTGAGCTGGGCCAGCGGGATGTCCACGGTCACCCCGTCGTCCGGCTCACCCGGCGCGAACTCATACGACACCGGGAGGTCGGCCCAGCGGGCGGGATAGTCGTCCGCGCTGATGTCCTCGGCCGCGGGCCGGATCAGGTCGGCTGGGGAGAGGTCCAGCAGGCCGGGGTCGTCGGCGCGCGCTTTCTTCCACCAGGTATCGAAGTGCCGGGCCGAGGTCACCCCGGCGGGGATCCGCCGGTCATAGAACTCGAACACGACCGCGTCGTCCGCGACGATCCCGCGCCGCCTGGCCTTCCGTTCCAGGTCCCCGGCGTCGGCGAGGACCTGCTGGTTGCGGGCGTAGAACTTGTGGTGGGTCCGCCAGTCGTCCTCGACCAGGGCATGCGTGATGAACAGGTCCCGGGCCGCCGCCGGGTCGATCCGGCCGTACATGACCGTCCGGGCGGACACGATCGGCAGCCCGTACAGGCTGACCTTCTCGGTGGCCACCGCGGCCCCGCGCCGTGCGTCCCAGCGCGGCTCGCTGTAGCTGCGCCGGACCACGTGCGCCGCCAGTGACTCGGCCCATTCGGGTTCGATGCGGGCCGTGACCCGGGCCCACAGCCGGGACGTCTCCACCAGCTCGGCCGCGACCACCCACTGCGGCGGCTTCCTGGCCAGCGCCGAGTCGGGGAAGATGGCGAACCGGGCGCCACGGGCCCCGGCGAACTCGGTCAGCGGCCGCCGCTTGCCGCGCGTCCGGCTGTCCGTGTCCTGCATGCCGATGTGCGACAGCAGCCCGGCCAGCAGCGACATGTGCACCCGGTCGGCCTGGCCGGCCGGGAACCGGCTGCCCGGCTCGGTGTCCCCGGCCAGAGCCTGGGCCGCGGCCGGGATGGTCCGCCCGGCCCGCGGCCGGATCCGCCCGGCCCGGCGCCGGCCCTGGCCGTCCTGCTGCGCAGGCGGCTCCACGGGTGGCTGCCCGGCTGGCTGCCCAGCAGGCTGCACGGGCGCCTGCCCGGCGGGGTGACTGGCGCCGCGGCGCTCGCGGCCCGCCTGGATGCCGAGATCAGCGGCGGCCTGCCGGAGCTGGCCGTACACGTCCTGCCATTCGCGCACCCGCAGGTAGTGCAGGTATTCACGGCGGCACAGCCGCCGGAACGCGGACGCGGACAGCTGGCTCTGCTGCTCGCGCAGGTAGTCCCAGAGGTTGAGCAGGGTCAGGAAGTCCGACCCGGGCTCGGCGAACCTCGCGTGCATCTCGTCCGCCGCCTGCCGGGCGTCGGCAGGCCGCTCCCGCGGGTCGATGATGGACAGCGCCGCGGTGATGATCAGTACCTCGCGGACACAGCCGTTCCGGCCGGCCTCCAGGATCATCCGCCCGAGCCGCGGGTCCACCGGCAGCCGGGACAGCTTCCGGCCGACCTCGGTCAGCCGGGTCCGGTCCCCGGTGGGCTCGTGGTCCGGCGAGAAGGCGCCGAGTTCCTCCAGCAGCCGCACGCCGTCCGCGATGTTCCTCGACTCGGGCGGCTCGACGAACGGGAAATCGGCCATGTCGCCCAGGTCCAGCGCGGCCATCTGCAGGATGACCGAGGCCAGGTTGGTGCGCAGGATCTCCGGGTCGGTGAACTCGGGGCGGCTCTCGAAGTCCTCCTCGCTGTAGAGCCGGATGCACACGCCGTCCGACGTCCGCCCGCAACGGCCTTTCCGCTGGTTCGCCGAGGCCTGCGAGACCGGCTCGATGGGCAGCCGCTGGACCTTGGTCCGCTGGCTGTACCGGGAGATCCGCGCGGTGCCCGGGTCGATCACGTACTTGATACCCGGAACGGTCAGCGAGGTCTCCGCGACGTTGGTGGCCAGCACCACCCGCCGGGCCGGGCCGTGCGACGAGAAGACACGGTGCTGCTCCGCGGCAGAGAGCCGCGCGTACAGCGGAAGCACTTCCAGGCCCTCCTGGCCGTCCAGAGCGTCGGCGGTGTCCCGGATCTCCCGTTCGCCGCTGAGGAAGACGAGGATGTCGCCGGGGCCGTCGGCGCTCAGCTCCGTGACCGCGTCCAGGATGCCCTGGAGCTGGTCGCGCGGTTCCTCGTCCGGGTTGTCCGGGTTGGCCAGCGGCCGGTAGCGCACCTCGACCGGGTAAGTGCGCCCGGACACCTCGATGACCGGCGCTCCGGCGCTCTGCTTGCCTGATTCGCCTCCGGCGCCCTGCTTGCTTGATTCGCCTCCGGCAAAATGATCACTGAAGCGCTGCGGGTCGATCGTGGCCGAGGTGATGATGACCTTGAGGTCCGGGCGGCGCGGCAGCAGCCGCTTGAGGTAGCCCAGGATGAAGTCGATGTTCAGGCTGCGCTCGTGGGCCTCGTCGATGATGAGCGTGTCGTAGCGGAGCAGCTGCCGGTCGCGGCGCATCTCGTTGAGCAGGATGCCGTCGGTCATCACCTTGACCGGCGTGCTGTCGCTGGAGGTGTCGGTGAAGCGCACCTTGTAGCCGACGGTGGTGCCCAGCTCCGTGCCGAGCTCGCTGGCGATCCGCTCGGCGACGGTGCGGGCCGCGATCCGGCGCGGCTGGGTGTGCCCGATCTGCCCGGTCACACCGCGGCCGAGCTCGAGGCAGATCTTGGGCAGCTGGGTGGTCTTCCCTGAGCCGGTCTCCCCGGCGATGATCACGACCTGGTGGTCCCGGATGGCCGCCGCGATCTCGTCCTTCCGCTGGCTGACCGGGAGCTCCGCCGGGTAGCGCAGCTCGGGCACGCTGGCGCGCCGGGCCTGGGCCCGGGTCTGCTCGGCGAGCGAGGGTGTCACGGCGGAATTCTCCATGGCGGAACGGGGAAGCGGATGGGGAGGGCGGGACGGCCGTACGAAAGGGTGCCAGTCCAGGCCCTGCTTACCTAACGCTTTTGCGCCGCGACAACTTCCATGGGGCTCAGCCGACCTGGTGCACGTTGAACGAGGTGACTACGCCGTAGTGGACCAGGTAGCTGCCCGCGAACTTCTTGACCGTGCCGTCGGTCTGGAATGCGGCGATGCTGGCCGTCACCTGATCGCCGGTCCACGTCAGGATGGTCACCGCATCCCGGCGGGTGCCCTGGAAACCCGACAGGAACTGCTGGTGGGTGACCCCGGTGTGATCACCGCCCAGTTCCCAGGCCCGCTGGTAGGCGTGGCGGCTGATGGCCGCGTAATAACGCTTCACCACGGTGGGCGGGGGGGCAGCCGCCGAGAGGCCGGCCGGGGTGGACGCGGGGGCGCTGGACACGCTGGTTCCAGGCGTTCCGCCGTGCAGCAGGGAATTGTGTTTCACCAGCGCTAGCACGGCGGCGACCACGGCCAGCACGGCCACAGCGGTGGCGACCACGGCCAGCCCGCCGCGGTGCTTGCGGGGCGGGTGCGGCCGGGTGGGCGCGGCTGGTCCGGGTGACCGCGGCGGCCCCCCTGCCGACCGCGGGCCGGACGAGCTCACCTTGGCCGCCGGGGCCGGGCCGGCGCTGGCGGCCCGGTCCGGGCCGGCGCTGGCTGGCAGTAGGCCGGCCGGGCCGATGTCGGCGGCCGGGTCCGGGCGGACGCTGACCGGCGGGGCCGGGCGGGACACGTTGGCGCGCGCCGGCGGGACCGGGACCGAGTAGGGCGGATCGGCGCTGGTGGGCGGGGCTGGCCGCGGCGCGGGGAAGCCGACCGGCGGGCTGACCGGAGTCGCCGGGGGCCTCTCCCGGCCTGCCGCCGACGGCCCGGCCCGGTCAAGTCCGGAGGCTGCCAGGTCCACTGCCGGCCAGGCCGTACCCGATGGGGGAACGCCCGCGAGCGCCTGCTGCACAGCCGACCGGGCGGGCAGGTCGGCGCTGCTGACCCCGCAGGCCTCCTGCAGCGCCGCCGCGAACGCCCGGCAGTTCTGATAGCGGTCCTCGGGGGCCTTGGCCAGGCCCCGGAACATGACCTGGTCCACCGCGGCGGGCAGGTCGGGTCGCAGGCTGGTCAGCCGGGGCGGGGGCGCGGACAGCTGGGCCCACATGACCGCCAGGCTCTGATCCCGCCGGAACGGCGGCGCGCCCGACAGCATCTCGAAGGCCGCGCACGCCAGCGAGTAGGCGTCCGCGCGGCCGTCCACCGTACGCCCCTCGATCTGCTCGGGGGCCAGGTAGTTCAGGGTGCCGAGGACCTGCCCGGTCAGCGTGAGGTTGCTAGTCGCCTGCGAGGTCTTGCTGATACCGAAATCCGACAGGTAGACGTGATCCTCGGAGCCGTCCTCGGCCAGCCCGCCGAGCAGCATGTTGGCCGGTTTGACGTCCCGGTGCACCAGCCCGCACGCGTGCGCCGCGTCCAGCGCGGAGGCCACCTGGGTCACGATGCCGGCGGCGCGGGCCGCCGGCAGCGGGCCGGCCCGGTTCAGCAGGCTGTGCACGTCCTGGCCGCCGACGTAGCGCATGGCGATGAACAGCACGCCGCCGGCTTCTCCGGCGTCGAAGATCGGGATGATGTTCGGGTGATCCACCGCGGCCGCGGCCCGGGATTCCCGGATGAAACGACGCCGGAAGCCGTCGTCCCGGGCCAGGTCCTCAGACAGGACCTTCAGCGCCACCCAGCGGCCCAGCCGGACGTCGCGGGCACGGTACACCACGGCCATACCGCCGCGGCCGATCTCCTCGGCCATCTGGTAGCTGGCGATCTGCCCTGGACTACCGGGCACGGGGGAGCTGGAATCAGCTAATCCCGCGGGGAAGTCCTCAGCCACCCGTTGCCTCCAGCGTTCGACCCCTGGCGCGCGCCAGGCCCCGTAATCGGTCACGCCGCCCATAACCGGCCGCGCTTACGCTAGCAGCCACCTTAGGCCAGGCGCCGCTCGGTAGCCCATCGCGTGAGCTGATGCCGGGTGGAGAGCTGGAGTTTGCGCAGCACCGAGGACACATGACTCTCCACGGTCTTCACGGAGATGTACAGATCGCGGGCAATCTCCTTGTAGGTGTAGCCCCGCGCGATCAGGCGCAGCACCTCCCGCTCCCGGGGAGTCAGCTGATCCAGTTCCGGGTCAAGCGACGGGACGCCCGGGCCGTCGCCGGGCAGGGCCGCGAACGCGTCCAGCACGAACCCGGCCAGCCGGGGGGAGAACACGGTGTCTCCGCCCGCGACGCGGCGGACCGCGTCCACCAGATCCGGGCCGGAGATCGTTTTCGTCACGTAGCCCCGCGCGCCGGCCCGGATGACCGCGATCACGTCTTCCGGCGCGTCCGACGCGGACAGGGCCAGGAAACGAACCTGGGGCTGGACCGCCCGCAACGCGGTGAGCACGGCCTGCCCGCCCCCGCCTGGCAGGTGCACGTCGAGCAGCACCACGTCGGGCAGGCACGAGGAGATCAGCGCGATCGCAGGCTCCACGTCGTCCGCCTCACCCACCACTTCCACCTCGTCGCCCAGCTCGGAGCGGACGCCGGAGCGGAACAGCCCGTGATCATCGACGATGACCACGCGCGGGCGCCGGGCCCGGCCCGGCCCGGGGGCGGGCGGGGTGGTCACGGTCGCCCCGGCGGGTGTTCCGCGGCGCGGCGGGGCATGGTCAGCGACACCTCGGTGCCCGCGCCGGGCGCGGTGCGCACGGCCGCGGTACCGCCCCGGCGGGCCATCCGGGCGTGGATCGACTGGGCCACGCCCTTGCGGTCCGGGGGGACGGCCGCCGGGTCGAAGCCCCGGCCGCGGTCCCGGACGAACAGCGTCACCTCGGTCGGCTCCACCTCGGCGAAGATGGAGACCACCGGGGCGCCGGACCACTTCACCGCGTTGACCGTGGCCTCGCGGGCCGCGGCCAGCAGCGCGCGCAGGTCGTCATCCAGTTCGCAATCGCCGACGGTGACGGCCTCGACCGGGACCTCGTGCTGGGCCTCGACCTCCTGCTGGATGAGCCGGACCCCGCCCGCGAGCGTCATGCCCTGGCCGTCCAGCGAGCCGGGTGCCGGGCCGTCGAACAGCCAGGCGCGCAGCTCGCGTTCCTGTGCCCGGGCCAGCTGGATCACCTGCTGCGGGTGCTCCGCGCGGCGCTGGATCAGGGCGAGCGTCTGCAGCACCGAGTCGTGGACCCGGGCTGCCATGTCGGCGCGTTCCTCAGCCCGGATCCGGGCCTGCCGCTCGACCACGAGGTCACGGGCGATACGCACCCACCAGGGACCCAGCAGGATGGCGATGGCCGCCACCAGCAGGATCACCCCGGCGAGCTCGCGCAGGGCACCCTGGCCCGTATGCCCGGTCAGCAGCCAGTCCAGGCCGAGGCCGAGGGCCACGGCGGCGACCGCCACCCGCGCCACCATCCGGCGCCGGCTGGTGTGGCCCTCAGCCAGGCCCAGCAGCGGATCCGCCAGGCGCCGCAGCACCGCCTGCTCGTCCGGCGGTGCGTTCCGCCAGATCAGGGTGAGGCCCGCGACGCTGATGACCAGCGGCCAGGCCAGCGAGCCAACCCAGGCCGCCTGCAGCGCGGACACGACGACCAGCAGCACGATCAGGAGGGAGGCGAGCCCGGCCACGAGGGCCATGCCGCGCCGGTCGGTGACCGCCTTGGCGGCGATGTTGCTGTCCGCTCCCTCCGCGGGGATCAGCAGCCAGGCCACGACATACAACACCGCGCCGATGAGGCTGAACACGGTGGCGACCACGAACCCGGTCCGCACCACGGTCACGTCCAGGCCCGTGCGCGCGGCCAGCCCGGCCGCGACCCCGCCTGCCAGGCGGTCCTCGCGGCTGCGCCGCAGCGGCCCGCTGCCCGGCGGGTGGCGTATCCAGGAATGCCTGCCGAACCGGCGGAACCCGTGTCCCCGGCGGCCCGCGCTCTGGGGGTCAGTGCCCCGGGGGTCAGTGCCCCGGGGGTCAGTGCCCCGGGGGTCAGTGCCCCGCGGATCAGTGCTCAGGGGATCGCTCCCTGCTGGACCCATGCCCCGCGGGCCCGCGGCCCCAGGATCAGTGCGCGCGGTCGGCCCCGGATCAGTGCTCGCCGCCATCCCCCCATCATCGTCCTCTCCGCCCCCGGCCGGCTATCAGGGATAACCCTGATCCTGGCCGGCCTGGATTCAGGGACAGGTCGGGGCTGTTCCCAATGGTGCCGTGCGGCGCCCGGCCGCAGGCTGGAGCCATGAACACAACGACCAGCCCCACCGCAGGCGACGAGACCTCACACGCACCCTACGAACCCGCGCCGCCCCGGACGCTCAGCCGCCCGGTCCATGGCCGGATGCTCGGCGGAGTCGCCGCCGGCATCGCCCGTTACCTCGACGTGGACGTGACTGTCGTCCGCATCCTGTTCGCCGTGCTCACCGTGATCGGCGGGGCCGCCGTGCTCGTCTACCTGGCGGCCTGGCTGCTCATCCCGGAAGACGGCGCCGACGAGTCCATCGCGGCAGGCCTGTTTCAGTCCCGGGCCAGCTGAGCGGAGAGGCCCGATCCACATGCCACTGAAAACACGGGGATACGGCACGCGCCAGCGCGCCGCCGATGCCACCATGCGAGTCTCTGACGCCGAACGGGCCGAGGTCGCCGACCAGCTGGCTCAGCACTACGGGGACGGGCGCCTCGACCAGGCCGAGCTCGATGAGCGCCTCGGCCGGGCGATGAGCGCTAAGACCCTCGCCGACCTGGCTGGGCTCACCGCCGACCTGCCCCACCTGGACGCCCGGCAGCCCGGCACAAGCGCCGGCAACGCCCGCGCCCTCGCGCCGCACTCCCGGACCGGGCGGCCACGGCCCAGGCTCCTGCCGATCGGGCTGCTCATCCTGGTCGCCGCCGCCCTGGTCCACGGCTCCTGGGCACCGTTCTGGCACTGGCCATGGCTGTGGTTCGGGTCGACGTGGTGGCTCTGGGTCGCGCTGCTGGTCTTCTGCTGGGTGCGCTACGGTCCCCGGCGCCATCGCCGGTAGGCGGACCGCTGGCTGGTCCGCTGGCACTCCTAACTGTCCGCCTCCGGCGGGCCCGTGCTCCCGGTGCGGCGGGCACGGGCCCGCCGCTTGCCTTCGTGCATGGCCTGGACCCGGGCCACCGGGATCGCATGGCCCTCCGCAATGAGGCCGGCCGGGAGGTGCTGGGGCGGGGGCAGCTGGCTCGCCCAGCGGGGTCCGGGGGTGATCAGCCGGGCCGCGGTGCGCACCGTGAAGTCGGCCGGGGTCACCCGGTCCAGCTCGTCCCAGGGCAGCGGGAAGGACACCGGGACGCCCGGCCGGATCCGCGGGCTGTAGGCCGCCACCACGGTGGCCCCGCCCGCCCGGGTCGAGTCGAGGAAGACCTTGCCGTCCCGGTCCGCCCGGATGAACGCGGTGGTGGTCAGGGCCGGGTCGAGCCGCTCGGCCCGGGCCGCCACCGCGCGGGTCGCGGCCGCGGCATCCTCAGCCGCGGCCCCGGTGATCGGCACGAACACATGCACTCCCTTGGCGCCGCTGGTCTTGACCGCGGCCGCCAGGCCGCAGCCGGCCAGTGCCTCCCGGACCAGCTGGGCGGCGAGGACCGCGAGCCGGAACTCCTCGCCAGACGGCGGATCGATATCGAGAACGAGGTAATCGGGATGGTTTCCCTGGCCGGCTATGCCCAGTGTGGGGTGATATTCCACGGCCCGCTGGTTGGCGAACCACAGCAGCGTGCGGCGGTCGTCGCAGAGCGCGTAGGACACCTCGCGCCGGGAGCTGTCCGCCCACAGCCGGACCGTCCGCACCCACGGCGGGGTGTACTTGGGCACGTTCTTCTGCATGAACGGTGCCTGGCCGCGCAGGACCCGGACCACCGACAGCGGCCGGCCGTGCAGTTCACCGATGAGCTGCCCGCGGACGGCGTCCAGGTAGTCCACCAGGTCCCGCTTGGTCGCGTCGGCCCCGCTGAACAGCGGCTCGTCGAGATTGGTCAGCGATACGCCGTCCCGCTCCTCATCGACGCTGATGACGTCACCGTCCCTTCCTGACGCTTCCGGGGCTGGTTCCATCGTCCCCCATCCAGACGGCGCTGTGAGAACGTGGGCGGGTGAGGGATCAGTACAGGGACGGGCCCGATGTGCTGCTGGTCGCGGTGGACGGCTCGGATACCTCGCTCCGTGCGGGCGCGTACGCGGCGGGCATGGCCCGGCGGCAGAGGGCCAGCCTGGTCTGCCTGTACGTACGGCCGTTCAACGCGGTAGCCGGGATCGGCGCGGGCGCGGTCGTCTCCATGCAGGAGGCGCACGACTCGGTCGCGGCGGAGCTGCGGCAGACCGCCGAGGAGCAGAGAGCGCGGCTCGGGATCGACATCGTGTTCGTCGAGCGCGACGGCAGCCCGTTCGCCGAGATAGTCCGGCTCGCCGACGAGATCCAGGCCGACGCGGTGATCGTGGGCGCCTCGACCAAGGCCGGCCATCGTTTCGTGGGTTCCCTGGCCGTGCACCTGGTCCGGGCCAGCCGCTGGCCCGTCACCGTCGTTCCCTGAGGAGGGCTCCCTGAGGAGGGCTCCCTGAGGAGGGCTCCCCGAGGAGGGCTCCCTGAGGAGGGCTCCCT
>Ga0187867_10000849_pt1 | contig 26824 bp, 24 predicted proteins | sample June2016WEW_13_1_FD_132976 | JGI IMG/M metagenome (GOLD analysis project Ga0187867, IMG submission 132976) | Peatland microbial communities from SPRUCE experiment site at the Marcell Experimental Forest, Minnesota, USA - June2016WEW_13_10 | ecosystem: Environmental > Terrestrial > Soil >... | reverse complement strand
ACTGTTTACCGCCCCGTTCTCGCCCGATTCTGCCGAACGATTCGCAGCCACCGGAATTGCGGATTACACTGGCTTCGCCCGGAAATGTCGAGCGATTGTGTCGGTGCACGGTAAACAGTTACCATGGCCAGATTACGAAAAGATGAATGTCCCCTTTCCTTATCCGGGCAATTCCTTGACTTCGATATGGGCGTCGCCGGGATGGGCATTGCGGAGTTTGACCAGCAGATGCGCCTTGGGCCGCGGAAGGTCCGGAGCGGGATTCAGCTCGAGCAGAACCTTCAACGCCAGGGGATAACGTCGCCATTGCGGGACTTGCATCTCCAACTCGCTACCACTGGAAAATCGCTGGATTTGGTTGGCGGCCGCGATCTGGTTGGACAGGGAAAGGCCGTAATTGGTGCTGAGGGTTCCGGCGTTGCGGGCGATGGTCGAGGCGATGATGACCATGCCGAGCAGGATTGATGCGGCATAAATTGCGATGGACGTGCGGACAATGATGCCGCGGCCAGAGCGGGACATCGCCCAGTCAACGGCCATCCAGGCGAGAAAGACGTAGGCCGGCCAGGTCGCGCCGTAGTAATGGGGGCTGAAGTAGATTCCTTCGATTCCGTCGAGAAGGGTTTGGCAAATCCATGCGGACAGGGCGATGAGGCAAAGTTGATCCCGGACGCCGGCGGCGTCGGGCCGCCGAAGCGCATGCCGCGCCCGCGGGATGGCGAGGATCATTCCCAGCCAGACGGCCGCAAGTGCGGCGCGGCTGATCCATTGGGCGGCGGCGAAGAGACGTTGGAGGATTTGAGGAGCGAAGTCCTGCCAGCCGTCGCCGGGCATTGTTCCGGCCACGCCGAGGGTGAGATAGTGTCCGCCCAGAAGGGGATAGAACCATCCGAGCCAGGCGGCTGGGTCGGGGGTGTGGGCGGGACGGATGCGAGTGAGAAGATAGTACAGGTAGGGCCAGAAGAGAATGAGGCACGTCGCGGGGATCGCCAGAAGGCTCCATTTCCATTGCCGGAGGCTGGGGCGATGAAGCCAAGCGAGGTGAATTGCCAAAGGCACGACCATCGCCAGCGCCATGAAGTGGACGAACGGCAGAAGGACGCCGCAGAGGACGGCGATGTGAAGCGAGGATGCGGTTCGGTTGGCTAGAAAGTCCGCGTAAGCGGCCAGAAGCATGGCGGAAATCGGGATGCAAAAGCTGCTGTCCCAGAGGCTGCGGCTGTATATCCAGAGCCAGGGCGACAGCATGGTGACCACGGTGAACCATGGACTGAGTTTGAGCGTCCGGGCGAGCCAACCGACGGCCAGCGCCGTCACAGCCGTGAACACCGCGGCCCGGCAGGCGAGCATGACAACGAGGTTGTGGGTGAAGACAAGGAATAGCTGATCGATCCAGATAGGCAGCGGCCCATAGACGGCGCCGCGGGTGCCTAGCAGGCCATAGGGACAGGGGGTGAAGGGGAGATAAAATCCGTAGAGATTGCTGGCCGTGTGGTTATATCGGATGGCCATCTCCATCATGATCGGTTCATCGTTGACCCACGGTGCGTCGCCGGGGCGCAGGACCGTCAGGATGAGGATGGGAACGAGCAGAAGTTGCGGCCGAAGGATGGTCAATTCAGTTGCGAGTTGCGAGTTGCGAGTTAACACGCAACTCGCAACTCGCAACGATCCTCGTCCCCATCAACTCGGCGGCAGCGCGGCGGCGGAGGGGGCGTCGATGCTGCGTTTGCGTTTTGAGCCGGCGGGGCTGGCGGACTTCTCGGCGTCTTTCGACGGTTGCATGCCGCGCGTCATGGCGATCACGCCGGTTCGGGCCAGTTCGCGAATGCCGTAGGGCCTCATCAGTTCCACGAACTTTTCAATTTTTTCCTCGGTGCCGGCAAGCTCCACCACCAGGGTTTCCTTGCCCACGTCCACGACCTTGCCGCGGAAGAGGTTCACCACTTCGATGACTTCATGCCGGCTGGCCGGCCCGGCGCCGACCGTCATCAGCGCCAGGTCTCGTTCGATGTAGGCCGAGCCTTTGAAATCCTTCACCTGCGTGACCGGCACGACCTTGGCAAGCTGTTTGCGCACCTGCTCCAGGGTGTTTTCATCGGCATCGACGACGATGGTCATGCGCGAGAGGTTGGGGTCTTCGGTGCGGCCAACCACCAGGGAGTCGATATTGAACCCACGGGCTGCGAACATGCCCGCGACGTTGGCCAGAACGCCGGGCTCGTTCACCACCAAAGCGGAGATCACGTGACGCATGACATTGAGTCTACGAGATTTGGTGCGACGGATAAAGACCCTTATGCGATTTCCACTCGCACGTCCGCGAATTTGCGGAAATCCTGGTCGAACATGGCGACCGACGTGCTTTGCGAAGCGGCGGTCGCGGCGAGCAGGCAATCCACGAAATGAATGCCCGTCTTGCCGTAACGATCCAGAGAGTCGAGGTGAACCTCGACGTCGCTGATTTCCACGCCGGGACTGGTGATCAGCCTTCCAAGCGTTGCGGCAATGTCTCGGCGCGGATGCTCGTAGAAGGACTCCAGCACGAACACGCATTCGGCGAGGACGGCGGGCAGCAGAACGATCACGACCTCGCCCCGGTCGCAGGCATCGAACAGCGTTCCGGCCGCCTTGGCGTACTTCTCATGGTCCTGCACGAGATGGCGAATAATCAGATTGGTATCGACAAGCCGCCGCTTGCTCATCGGAGGCCTTCGCGGTTGGGACGCGCCGCTTTAGCGGCGGCCCGGCGGACCTGCGCAAACGACATCCCTCGGCCTTTTTTGCTGGCAAGCGATCCCTTGAGCGATCGCGTGCCCGGATGCACTCGGATCGTGGCGCGGTCTCCATGCACCGCGTATTGCAGTCTGTCGCCCGGCTTGATCCCCATCGCCTGGCGAATTTCGCCCGGAATCGTCGTTTGCCCTTTGCTCGTTACGGTCGAATGCAACATCGTCGCAAATCCTTACGGTTGCTGATTTCCTTACTTTACGATTATGCCTTACTGTCCGCCGGATGACAAGCGGCCTATTCGGCAATTTGGGCGTGGCGAAAGATTTTTGCAAGCTCGGAAGAACCCCCACCCCAACCCTCCCCCTGAGTACAGGGGGAGGGGGAAAAGGGCGGGTTCCGCAAAAAATTATGGCCGCGCCCGGCAGTTTCTTCTCACGCGGCGTCGGCGGGGGATTCGAGGATCGCGGCACGGACGCGGTTCAGGCCGTCGAGGGCGGCCACCTTGTAACACTCGGCCAGCGTCGGATAGTTGAAAACCGTATCGACGAAATACTCGATCGACATGCCGGCCGCCATGACGGTCTGACCGATGTGGATCAGTTCCGTGGCGCCGGTGCCGATGGCGTGAACGCCAAGCAGGCGGTGGCTCTCGGCGTGGAAGAGGAGTTTGAGCAAGCCGTTGGGGTCGGCGATGAGTTGGCCGCGGGCGATCTCGCGATAGCGCGCCAGCCCGACCTCGTAGGGGATATTCTGCTGGGTCAACTGCTGTTCGCTCTGGCCGACCATGCTGATTTCGGGGATGGTGTAAATGCCGTAGGGGAAGAGGGAACTGCATGAATTGGCGAACTGATGGAACATGTGGCAGGAGGCGAGCCGGCCCTGTTCCATGCTCGTGGACGCCAGGGCGGGGAAGCCGATGACGTCGCCGGCGGCATAAATGTGCGGGACGGCGGTTTGAAAACTCTCGTTGACCTTCAACCGTCCGCGATTGTCGGCCGTCAGGCCGGCGGCCGGGAGATTCAGGGCTTCGGTGGCGCCCTGGCGGCCGATGCAATACATCAGCGAGTCGGCGGAGATGGATTTGGTACTGGCCAGGGTTGCATGGACATTCCCGTCGATCAGTTCAATCGACGAGACCGATTCGCCAAGTCGAAGGCGAATGCCCATGTCCCGGAGGCGGAACTGGAGGTTTTCGGCCAGCTCGTCATCGACGAATTCGAGCAATCGGGGTCGAGATTCGATGAGGGTAATGCGGACGCCGCAGGCGGCGAGCATGCAGGCGTATTCCGTTCCGATGACCCCGCCGCCGACGATGATCATGCTGCGGGGCAACTCGGCGAGGGTGAGCAGGTCGTTGCTGTCGATGACTTTGCCGGGGGTGAAGGGGACATTGGCCGGTCGCGCCGGAACGGTGCCGACGGCCACCAGAATGTTCTTGCCGCGAACAGGAGTGTTCAACTCTCCGCGGATGACGCGCAGGGTGTTGGGATCGGCGAACGAGGCCGAGCCGAACATGAGCGCGATGCCGTTGCGTTGCATCTGGTTGCGGATGACGTCCACCTCGGTGCGGACGACGTGCTGGGAGCGGTAAAGCAGATCGGACATGTGGATGTCGTGCTTGACGGCGTAGCCGGCGCCATAGAGCGAGCGTTCGTTGATGCCGGTGAGGTGGAGGACGGCTTCGCGGATGGCCTTGGATGGGACGGTGCCGGTGTGGATGCACACGCCGCCAACGCTGTCGGTGCGTTCGACAACGGCGACGGATTTTCCGAGTTTAGCGGCATTGAGGGCGGCCTTTTGGCCGGCCGGGCCCGAACCGATCACCACCAGGTCGTATTCCGCGTGAGCCATTGTGATCTTCCAACATAAGGGCGAAACATGGGCTATATCGGCCTTCAGCAAGCGGGATTGAAGGTCCGTCTATGCGGATTGGGCAAGTTATGACGACCGGCGTCATTTTCGGCTTGACCGTTGTCCTTTAACCGCCGATGAGATGATTCTGGAGGAATTGCCGGATGTACTTGACCGACAAGGCACCCGCTGCGTCCGAGAACCAATCCGCTGAAGGACCGAGACGGGGTCGCAACTGGCGATTGACCGTCGCGCCGGCGATGCTGATGCTGGTCGGGGTCGCCGCCGTCGGGGCGATCGCCAAGCTCCTGCCCCTGGTGCTGAACGACACGGACTCGGTTCTGCGCATAATCCTGGCCGGCGCCGCGGTCTGCATGGCGATCGCCATGGCCCTGCGGCATCGCAAGCAGTGGGTCCTGCCCAGCGATACGATGCGCCGGCTCGTTCACGAAATCCGCATTGGCCGGGCGCCCATGGAAGAACTCGCCGAGTTCAATCCCGGCTGCCTTCGCGAACTCTGCACCGAGGTCAAACTCCTCCTCCACGAGATTCGCCACCAGCGACAGGCCGTCCACGATTTGGAGGAAGAGGTTCGCCAACGCATCGCCAACCGAACCTCGGTCCTGGAACGGACGATCACCTCGCTACGGAACCAGATCGTGCATGATCCGCTGACGGGGCTTTACAACCGGCGGATGCTGGATCAGCTGCTTGGGCAACTGGTGACTCAATCCCTGGCCGAGCGCAAGCCGCTTTCGCTGATGATGATCGACGTGGATCACTTCAAGGAACTGAACGACGCGCTCGGTCACGCGGCGGGCGACGACGTGCTTCGGTCGGTCGGGCAGATCATCCGCAGCACGATCCGCGACAGCGACTTTGGTTGCCGCTATGGCCCAGACGAGTTCGCCATCCTTCTCCCGGGCTGCCAAGCTTCGGTCGCCAAGCGGATTGGCGAAAGGCTCGAATCGCTGGTCCATTTGCTGGTTGAAAGCTACAAAGTGACGCGGCGTCCGCGGCTGTCGATTGGGATCAGCACGCTGGACGAACTGGGGTCGCCGACGGCCGCGAATTTGCAGAAATGCGCCGACGAGCGGCTTTACGCATCCAAAGGCGCCCACAGCGCCGCCGTTGCGCCCAAGTTGGCGCCCGAAGCGGCGTGAGGTTCGGCGAGTAAGACCGGCCAGAGGACCGGCCGGCTCACTTTCGAAATTGAGCCGGCCGGTCTTCGGCACCCGGAAGTTTGGGCAGATCTGCACGGGGCCGATTTAATCGAAGGCTTGCCACGGCGGGGCATATCTGTAGAATCCGCTCCTCTTTAATGAAGCGGAGCGTTGATGCCACGAGAGAGAACGGAACGTCGCGAGAAGCAAGAGAAGTTTCAGACCTTTGCCCGGCCCAAGGTGAAGATTGCCCGGACCAGCGCCTCGGGGAAAATGTACATTGATTACAAGGACACCGAATCGCTGAAGAAGATGGTGAGCGGCAATGGAAAGATTCTGTCGCGCAAGCGGACCAGCGCCAGCGCGATGGAGCAGCGCATGATCGCCCGGGCGGTGAAACGGGCGCGATACATGGCCCTGTTGCCCTACGTCACCACCGGTCTTTAGATCCACTTACTTGCCGAATCAGAAAAAAAAGCCGCGTGGCCAAACGGCCCGCGGCTATTGATTTCCCGAAGAAAAAAGAAGGCCGGGTTTATTTTTTCGGCCCGAGGATCGCGTCCTTCGCCGCCTTGGCGACGGTGAAACGGACCTTCTTGCTCTTGGGGATGAGCTTTTCCTTTCCGGCGTCGGGGCCGAAGCGCATGATCATCTTGCGCGCGGGCCGATCCACCAGCTTCAGCTTTCCCAGACCGGGAAGCGTGAAGACGTTCTTGGCGTTCTTGTACGCCAGTTCCGCCTGAGCGGCCAAAAGCAGGGTGACCTGCTTCTTGGTGATTCCTACTTTTTCCGCGAGATGAGCGGCAATTTCGGATTTGGTCAAAGACTTGTTGGCCATATACACGGATCTCCTTTCCTTCAGAGAGATGGGGCCAAGAGGGGCGGCGTGACCGGGCACAGCGCCCGTTTTGTCCGCAAATCGCCGGACCATTCCGGCGACCTGAAATAGAAACTAGCGAAAAATCGGGCGAATTCAATGCTGGCAAGCCAAAATCGTCGGATTTTCCGGGGATTTTTCCGCCGCCTCAACAGGTTGTCCCCAAAAGACGAATCAAATTGAGGGGGGCAACCCAAGGGGCGCATCCGGCTTGGCGGAAAAGTGAAGCGATGAAAAACAAAAAAAGCCCACAGCCGCCAAGACGCTGTGGGCTCGGGAACTCCTGCCAGACCTTTGGTCAATCCTGCTAAACCGCGGGCACAACGCGGTCTTCGCTATGGCAGGTCTGCCAGGCGCAAGACAGTGAGCCTTGGCCTAGCCTGAATCACTCGCGTCCGCAACAGCGGACGCGCGTATTCCACCGTTGAGGGGTTAGACTTCTACCCCTCAATCTTACATAGGAGCTTAATCCCACCTGAATAAAAATGCAAGCATAATTGCGGCGGAATCAACCTAGAAATATTAAATATCCTTGTCAGGTAACGAAGGCGAATTTTGCAACATTTATGAAAATCATGACCGGCGGTCAATATTTATTCGCACATAAGTAAATAAATGACAGTCAGTTATGAGAAAATACCTTATCCGGATGTCGATCTCTAATGCCTACGCACTGATTGCCGCCAAATTTCACAATTTACGTCATTATTACCTTGTATTGCGACTGTTCCATGTGTTTAGGCTCGCCTGGCTTTTTGGTTTATGATTCTTCTTGTCGTGCCGTCCTTTTCGCAAAGGCTTTTGCCGGTTCTCCAGTTGACGCGAATGGCGCTGGTCTTCACCGCGCTCGCCGACAGCGGTTGTGAACTCATGCTTTGGGCCAAGCAGCGGGTGTGGATGAACGGCCGAGTCCTCTGGCAGGAGCTGGATCCAAAGCAATGTATCGCCCTGGCGCTGGTGTCCGTTGGACTGTACGGCTTTGGGATGAGTCTGAACGACATCATCGACCGTCGTCGCGACCGTCAGATGTCACCCCACCGCCCGCTGCCCAGCGGGCGCATCGGACTCGGCACCGCCCACGTCGTCTGCGCACTGCTTGCCGTGCTGGCCCTGTTCGGCGGAGAAATCTACACCGCCGTCACGCCCGATGCCGGGTTAAGTTTGTGGCTCGTCGTCTTCACCGGCGCGCTGATCGTTTTTTACGATTTCGCCGCGAAATATCTGGTGCCCCTCGGCCTGTTGTCCCTGGGACTGATCCGATTCTTCCACGCGGCCATCGCGGCGCCAAGACTTCCCGTGCTCTGGCATCCGCTGCTGCTGATGAATCACGTGACCATCGTCTCGACTCTGGCATATTACTGGGAACATAAGCGCCCCGCCCTGCGGCGCACCCATTGGTGGTCCATGCTGGCGGGCCTGGTTCTGCTGGACGTTCTGGCGGTGGGTTTGATCTGGTGGCGGCGTCATAACGTCAGGGTCGCGTTTCCCGGTGGAATCCTCACCATTGGCCCCGGCCTGATCGGCCCCGCCGCCGCCGTCATCGTCTTCGCCGTCATCGCCGTTTGGATTCGCCGGCGCAGCGCAAACTCACGCGCCGCCGGGCAAGCCCTCATGCTCACGGGCTTGATGTGGTTGATCGTCTACGACGCCAGCTTCGTGGTTGGTTTCGTTGGCGTTCCCGAGGGAGTCATGATCCTCATGTTCCTCCCGGTCACCTACTGCGCGGTCATTGTCATGCGCTGGTGGAGCAGGATGATCCTGCTGTCCCAAAGACCCGAGTTCAAGCGGGTGGAAACGTAAAGGGGGATGGACTTGGACGGGGCAAGGGGCAAACAAGCCCAAAAAGCAAGGTCCCATAAATTATCCAGGCCCGATAACCGGATTAAATCGCTCAATTAATACAGATTGTGCAGATTAACTTAAAATGACCGTGGTTTGGGACAAAATGCCGCATTATTTTCCGCGCGGCGATGGACTGCCGGTTATATATCCGCATCGTCGCCGTTATTTCGGCGGCGTTCAGATCGATCCAAGTGGGAGAATGACCATTTCAGAGTTTACTGACAAGTCGTTGGCCAAGGCTCCATCCCGCGCGCTGGGGCTGGCGTCGGACAAGTCCGCCGAGCAGCCGCTCGTCGAAGCGCTGTGGCGTCGGCGGCACATCATCGGTTGGTCGGTCCTGGCCGCGTTCATATTCGCCTGCATCTTCCTGCTGGTGGCGCCGCGCAGCTACACCAGCTTTGCGGAACTTTACATCGTGCAGGGCCAGGGCCAGGTCATCGGCCAGACCCCGGCCGACGTCGAACGCAGCGACGACTATCTGAACACGCAATGCGGGTTGATCACCTCCACGCCGGTATTGGCGCTGGCTCTTTCGGAGGAGGGGATCAGCGACCTTGCCATCCTGCGTAACGCGGGCGAACGGATCGAATACCTGCAAAAGAACATTGTCGCCGACGTGGAAAAGCATAGGGATTTGATCTCCGTCTCGCTGGAGGCGCGCGATCCCGTGGAAACCGCCAAGTTGGTGAACGCCGTGGTCCAGGCTTACGTGACCTACCAGACGAAAATCCAGCACAGCACGTCCGCCGAGGTGCTGGACCTCCTGGAGAAGGAGAAGGCCCGCGACGAAGACGCGATCGCGGTGAAGAACCAGCAACTGGCGACGCTGCGCGACATGTACGGCGAAACCGCTTACGACAGCAGCCAGAACAATCCCATCATGCAGCAGGAAACGGCGCTGTCCAACGCCCTGACGGCCGCGCGCCTCGACGCGGTCAACGCCAAGGCCGCCTACGACCAGGCCATCGCCTTGATCGGGAACGATCAGGAGAAGCTTCAACAGATCGAAGTTCCGGACAACGCGGGGGATTTGGTCGCGGCATCGCCGGCGGAGTTGGACCTCATGAGATCCGAGATCTTCCGCCTGGGCCAATCGCTGAGGGACCTGGAACGCACCTATCTGCCGGACCATCCGCTGGTCGTGCAAGCCAGTTCGCGGGTGAATCTGCTGACGGTGACCTACGTTCGCGCCGAGCGGCAGCGTTGGCTGAGCGCCAAGGCGCAGCAGGAAGCCTTGCAGGCCTCGTTCGATCAGCAGCACAAGCTGGTGCTGAATCAGGCCACGCGGGCCGCGGATTTCGACCGCGTGAAGACCGAGTTCACCCGCATCGAAAGCGACCTGGACATCGTCGAGAAACGCATCAACGAGGTGAGCGTCAATCAGGACGCCGGCAGCCTGAACATCCAGATCACCCAGCCGGCCATCGCCTCGCCCAAGCCCAGCTTTCCGCCCAAGCTCAAGACGTTGTTCGGGTCTATATTCCTGGGGCTGTTGGTGGGCTGCGGCCTGGCGATCGGGCGCGAGAAGTTCCCGCTGGGCGGGCGGCCCATGAGCCGCATCTCGTCGGAATTGGGTTGCTCCGTCCTGGGCGTTTTGCCGAGCATGGAAGCCGGGGGCACGCTGGTGGAACATGCGATGTATACGCATCTGGAGCCGGCCAGCGCCGTCGCCGAGGCGGCGCGATCCATCTCGCGCATCATTACCGAATCCGGCTTTGACGATGAAAACGGGCGCACGCTTCTGGTTGCCAGTTGCAATCCCCTCGAAGGCCGGACCACGCTGGTGACCAATCTGGCGTTGGCGATGGCGCAGAGCGGCATGAAGATCCTGCTCGTCGACGCCAACCACCGCTCTCCGCGGCTCCACAGCATCTTCAATCTGAGCAACGATTTTGGGCTGTTCGACGTTCTGGCCGGCCGGGGGTCCGATCGTCCCGTGATCCAGGCGACGCGCATCGAGAACGTGGACGTGCTGGCCTGCGGGTCCGTTCCCGCCAGCCCGGTCGAATTGCTCAACGACGAAATGCTCGGGGACCTCCTGGGCGAATTGTCGGACCGTTACGACCGGGTGCTGATCGATTCGCCCGCTTTGGGACGCGGGGTGGAAGCCCGAATCCTGGCGGCCAACTGTGCGGCCGCGATTCTGGTGACGGCGGCTCGGCCGACCGTCCGCCGGCAGATTGGGCAGGGCCTCAGGCTGTTGCGCAGCGTCGGCGCCAACGTTCTGGGCGTGGTCATCAATGAGCCCGGGGCAATCGATCCGTTGAAAGCCGTGGGAATCGGGTTGTCGCCCGCGCTCGACGCGCTGCCGGTGGACCGTACAAGAGCGTCCCGCTCCGTCCTTATTACCGGGGTCGAGGATTGAACTGAAAACGTTAGTCGTGGGTTGTGCCTGGCGCAGTGGGTGACTGACCGCCGGGTGATGGTGGGTGGTTTTTCAACGAGGAGTGGAGTAGCTAATGGTTGCGCAGGATTCAGCGGCGGTGCGAATCGCCGACCAGCCTCATATGGAAAGTGAATTGGCCCCGGCGTGGATGGCGCTGGTGCCGGGCCGCCGCGGCGCCGTTCGCGCCCGGCCACGGCCCATTCATCGGCTCAAGAGCCTCCATTCCCGACGAGACATCGACGCCATTCTCCATCGTGAATGCGCTCGCTGCGAGCGCAACGGGCATGAGTTCTGCCTGGTGGTCATCCGGCAGGCCGACGGCGGCGCGGCGCGGCGCTTGGCGCGCCTGGCAAAAATGCTTTGCCGGCGTGCCCGAGCCACCGATGAGATCGGCTGGTTTGAGCCCCGCCATCTTTGCGTGGTCCTGCCCGACACCCCCGCCGAGGGCGCCCTCTCCTTCGTCCGCGATTTCACCGAATCCGCCAACCACCGCGGTTTAAGCCCGATCTGCAACGTGCTGGGCTATCGCGGGCAGGCACACAGCGACAACGAACGGCTCAGCGTGGCGCAGATCGCCCGCGGGATCGACGAGGCCGGGCAAGACGTCCAGGCCGGACTGCGGGGCCGAATCTTGCCGATGCGACCGGTCAGCGCCGGCGAAGTATCCAACCTGCTGGTGCGGCCGCTGCCGTGGTGGAAGCGGATGATCGACGTGCTGGGCGGCGGCGCGATCCTGGCGGCGACGCTGCCGGTGATGGCCGTCGTGGCGCTGGCGGTGAAGGTCTCCGATCGCGGCCCGGTGCTGTTCAGGCAGCGCCGCGCGGGTTTGGGCGGGAAGCCCTTCACTATTTACAAATTTCGCACCATGATCGTCGATGCCGAGGCCAAAAAGAGGCGGCTGGAACACAAGAGCGAGCAGGACGGACCGGCGTTCAAGATCAAGCACGATCCGCGGATCACGCGGGTTGGCCGGTTCCTTCGCGAAACCAGCCTCGACGAGTTGCCGCAACTTTTCAACGTGCTGTTGGGGGACATGACGCTCGTGGGGCCTCGTCCTCTGCCGTTGGAGGAAAGCAACCGATGCGCGACCTGGCACCGACGGCGGCTTGACGTCACGCCCGGTCTGACCTGCATCTGGCAGGTCCATGGCCGCTCCAACGTCAACTTCACGGAGTGGATTCGGATGGATCGGCGCTACATCCGGTCGCGATCCCTCTGGCAGGACCTGAAGCTGATCGTCATGACCATTCCGTCGGTATTGTTGCGTCGCGGCCGGTAGCGATGGCTTTGCCCGCCGCGGATTCGGGAACTCTTCTTTTTTGTTGTCATTTGGATCGGACCATGTCAAGCGAGGTTGCATTTTCCTGGCCGCCCAAGCGGGAGCTTTTCGGGGTGGGGGTCAGCGTCACGAACTACGAGCAGGCGGTGGATGCGGTGATGGACGCCGCCGCCGCCGGCCGCGGCGGCGTCGCGGCGTTTCTCGCCGTTCACGGCATCGTCACCGCCGCGACCGACCCTGAATTCCGCGGGCACGTCAACCGCTGCCAGATTGTCGCCCCCGACGGCCAACCCGTCCGGTGGGCGCTCAATTTCTTTCACGGCGCCGGGCTGGCGGACCGGGTCTACGGCCCGGAGATCATGCGCCGCGTCTGCCGGCGCTGCGCCCAGGAGGGACTGAGCGTATTCCTGTGCGGGAGCACCCCCCCGGTGCTGGGGCTGCTGGCGTATCGTCTGCACGAGATGTTCCCGGACCTGAAGCTGGCGGGCGTTGAATCGCCGCCGTTCCGGCCCATGGGCCCGGCGGAGAACGACGCGCTGTGCCGCCGCATCAACGAGAGCGGCGCCGCCGTCGTGTTCGTCGGGCTGGGTGTCCCGCGGCAGGAAACGTTCGCCGATTCCAATCGCGACAAAATCCGCGCCGTCCAGCTTTGCGTCGGGGCGGCGTTCGATTTCCACGCCGGCAACAAAAAAACCGCGCCCGCGTTCATGCAGCGTCACGGGTTGGAATGGTTGTTCAGGCTGATGCATGAACCGCGGCGTCTTTGGAGACGGTATCTGGTGACCAACAGCATTTTCCTGGCCTTGTTCGCGGTCAACGCCGTCAAGCAAGCCTTCCGCCGCCGCCCCGCGGTCGAGGGGGCCTCATGACCGCGGCGCTGAACGTCCGGGAAACCGCGGCTCCGGTTCGATCGGCCACGACCATGTTCCGCAAGGGCTTTTGGGCGGTCGCGGACCAGGGGTTGTTTGCCGGCTCCAATTGCGTGGTCAACCTGATGCTGGCCCGATGGCTCTCGCCGACGGAATACGGCGCATTCGTCACCGCGTTCGCCGCGTTTTTGGGGCTGGGAGTGATCCACACCTCCCTGCTGACCGAGCCGATGCTGGTCTTTTCCTCCGACCGCTACCGCGATCAACACCGGCACTATTTCGGCGTGCTGCTGTATTGGCATCTGCTCGTGTCGCTCGGGGCGTCGTTGATCCTGGCGCTGGGCGGATGGTATCTCCAATCCCGGGGCCAGGCGGACCTGGCGCAAGCGCTCTACTGGTTTGCCGCCGCCGGACCCTTCATTCTCTTCCTCTGGCTGATGCGGCGCACCTGCTACGGGCAATTCAACCCCCGGCGCGCGGCGATCGGCGGAGTGGGATATCTCATCCTCATGATGTTGGGCCTGGCCGTGGTGCACGTGCTGGGAACGCTGAGCATCGGAATGGCGCTGACGATCATTGCCGTCAGCAGCCTCGTGGCCGGAGTGGGGCTGGGAATCGGGCAGGTGGATTTGCGTCCGCCGCGCGCCCTGATCCGCGACGTGACCGCCCAGCACCTGCGCTACGGACGCTGGGCCACCGCGACGCAAATCCTCGGGTTCATTCCCGGCAATATCTATTACTTCCTGCTTCCGGCGATGGCCAGCCTGGAACAATCCGGCGCGCTGCGGGCGCTGACCAACCTTTTCATGCCCCTGCTCCAGGCCAGCACCGCCTTGTGCATGCTTCTCCTGCCGGCTTTTGTCCGCACCCAGGGCACCGCCGAGGGGAAACGCCTGCACCGCCTTTCGCTGCTGGTCCTGGCGGGAACCCCGGTGATCTACTGGCTTGTCCTTGGAGCGTTCGACCGCCGCGTCATGATGCTCGTCTACGGCGGGAAATACCTGGAGGATTCCGCGTTGCTTTGGATCCTGGGGCTTCAACCGATCATCGGCGGAATGGCGGGCGTCTACGGCGCGCTGCTGCGGGCCAGGCAGAAGATGAACGCCGTCTTCTGGGGCGGCGTCGTCGCCGCGTTCGCCGCCGTCGTTCTGGGCATCACCCTGACCCGGCGTTTCGGACTCGCCGGCGTTTGCTGGAGCATCGTCATCACCTACGGTCTGCATCATGTCACGCTTTGGCTGTTCAGCCGCCCCATGATGCGGGACCGAACTCCGCTGCCGGAGGTCGAAATACCCGAGAACCTGGTCGAAGCGGCATAGTCAGGCGAACCCATGATCTCCATGTTTTTCGCAAAAGTCTCGGCATGGGTGACGGCGTTGGGGGGAGCTGCGCACCGGACGCCGTCGCTCCGGCGGCAAAAAAAAGAGCATTTCCAAACGGATCCCATCAACCCGTCGCCCTCCCCGCGCCGCGTGCTTTTTTTGTATCGGGATTTGCCGTTTCATGGCGGAATTCCCCGGTGCCTGTTGTATCTGGCGCGGGCGTTCGATCACCGCAGGATGGATCTTCACGTCGCCAGCATGATCGCGCCGTCGGCGCCAATGCTCGACGCGTTCGGGGCCTTGCAGATCGAACCGGTCTGCCTGGGGGACAACGGATATGTTTCGCCGGTCCGAAATCTTCGCCGCCTGCTGGAAGAGCGCGACATCGAGGTCGTGGTTGCCACGACCTTCAAGACGTATTTCTGCGCCAAGTGGGCGGTGCGTGGGACTAATGTCGGCGTGGCCTTCTGGGTCCATGCGGTTCGCCGGGTTATCAGCGGCCCGGTCCGCCGCGCCTTCGTCCGATTGCTCAGCAGGAACGATCCCCTGATCTTCGTGTCGCGAGCGGTTCGGGACGCGCATCTTCCGCCCAACCATCGCGGCCCCGCGCTGGTGATCTACAACGGCGTCGAGGACGTGGTGGGCGACCCCCGGTACAAACCCTACGGCCCGGAGATGCGCCAAACCCTGGGATTGCCCCCGGACGCACTGGTTCTGGCGTATGTCGCGGAGTTCGTGCCCTGCAAGGACCATCCCACCGCCATCAGGGCGATGCACGAACTGGCGCGGCGGCAGGTCAATGCCCATTTGCTGCTGATTGGAACCGGCGAAAAGATTGAATCCGCCCGCGCCTTGGCGGCCCGCGGACCCGCCGCCGAGCGAATCCATTTCCTGGGCGCCCGATCCGACGTGCGGCGGATTCCCGGCATCGTGGACATCTACCTTCACCCCGGACGCGAGGAGGGATTCGGCCTGGCCATCGCCGAAGCCATGCTCGCCGGGCTTCCTCTGGCCGGGGCGCGGGAGGGCGCGCTGACGGAATTGATCGAATCGGGAAAAACCGGCGTGCTCTTCAATCCGGGCGACGCTCTGGACCTGGCGGACAAGGTCGTCTTCCTTGCCGACAACCGCGATCGAGCCCGGCGGATCGGCGCCGCCGCACGCGAATTCTGTCTCCAGAAGTTCGACGTTGATAACTTTGCCGAAGCCATGACCCGCTTCCTCGAAGATTGCTTTGCCCCGGCCCTGGGGCCGACGCGGCGAACACGGGTCGAGCCTCAAACCGCCGGAGCACGCGGATGACCGCCCACGGAGATCGATATCTTCGCGCTCTGTGCATCCTGCTCCTCGGCTATGCGCTGATGGGCAAGGGATTCGCCAACATCGGGGTCGCGCCGTTCTATGTCGGCGAACTGACGATGATCTGGGGCCTGGTCGTTCTGTTTTGCAGCCGGAACTGGAGCCGCGTCCTGCGAACCGCCTGGTTCTGGCCGCTGTTCGCGCTGATGCTCTGGGGCGCGATCCGGACCGTTCCGTTCCTGGCAACCTACGGCACCGACGCGCTGCACGATGCCGCCATGTGGATTTGGGGGACGTTCGCCGTCGTGCTGGCCAGCCTTCTCGCCGCCGAACCCCGCCGATTGACCTACCTGGAAAAAAAGTTCCGCACGTTCGCGATTCTGCTTCTCATCCTTGGCCCGATTTCCTATTGCATCTCGGTCTTTGCCGACACGTATCTCCCCAACGCTCCCTGGGCCGACGTGCCGTACGTTCTGGTCAAGGGGGGCGATCTGGTGGTTCAGCTTTGCGGAATATTCGCCTTCTTCGTTCTGCTGGGGGGGCCGCGGATGGCGTTTATCGTCCCCGTGATGATCGTCAACCTAGTTCTCTATTTCACCGGCCGCGCCTCCATGGTGACCTTCGGATCGTGCAGCGCCATCGCCACCGCACTGCGACCCCAATCCATGCTGCCATGGCGATTGTTTCCCGCCCTGGTCATCGGCATCACGCTGCTGTGGCTGCTCAATGTCCATATCGAGACCAAAATCCACGATCCCGGGCGCATCGTCTCGGCCGACCAGATCATCGACAACGTCCAAAGCATCTTCTCCGATTCCAACAATGAAAACCTCGATGGCAGCCGCGAGTGGCGCCTGCTCTGGTGGAACACGATCGCGGATTACACGCTGCACGGCGATTATTTCTGGAAGGGCAAAGGTTTTGGAATCAATCTCGCCGATGACGACGGCTTCCAGGTCGAAGCCGATCACAGCCTGCGCAATCCCCACAACGGACATCTCACGATGCTCGCCCGCGGCGGAGTCCCCATGCTGACCCTTTGGGCCGTCTGCCAGTTCACGCTCGGATATGGTTTGGTCAGGTCGGCCTGGTCGGCGCGGCGGCGCGGGGATCGCCACTGGTTTGGGTTCCTGTCGTTTCTGTTCATCTACTGGCTGGCATTTCTCATCAACGCCTCCTTCGACGTATTCCTGGAAGGGCCGGTGGGGGGCATCTGGTTCTGGTGCGTCTACGGCACGGGGATCGGCGCAGTCTGGATTTACCGGAATTGCCCCGAAGCTCTGCACGAATCGCCCCTCGCCGGCGCCAACGGCATCCGGGCCGATCTCATTCCCGTCAAACGCAAAACCCGGGCGCTGGAATTATGCGCGTCCTGATTTGCCACAATTTCTACCAGCAACCCGGCGGCGAGGACCAGGTTTTCGCGGCCGAAACGGAATTGCTGCGCCGGTTCGGCCACGACGTCGAAACCCATGCGGTGCACAACGATCAGGTTGAATCACGGGGCCGGTTGAAATTGGCGGCGGCGACGGTTTGGAACGGCGCCGCCGCAGGGGAAATCGCCCGGCGGGCCTCGCGCCATCGCGCCCAGATCGTTCATTTCCACAACACGTTTCCGTTGCTTTCGCCCGCGGTTTATTCGGCGGCGCGCAAGACTGGCGCGGCGGTCGTGCAGACGCTGCACAATTACCGCCTCATCTGCCCGGCGGCGACGCTGTTCCGCGACGGAAAGCCCTGCGAGAAATGTCTGGGCCGATTGCCGCTGCCCGGCGTGGCGCACGGCTGCTACCGCGGCAGCCGCTCCGTCACCGCCGTCGCCGCCGCCATGCTCACCGTCCACCGCGCCCTGGGAACCTGGGCCGATCAGGTCGATGCCTACATCGCCCTGACGAAATTCGCCCGCGGCAAATTCCTGGCCGCCGGATTTGACGGCCGGCACGTTCACGTCAAGCCGAATTTTCTCGATCCCGATCCCGGTGAAGGCCCCGGCGACGGGGGGTTCGCGCTGTTCGTCGGGCGGCTCACCGAGGAGAAGGGGATTCGGCCCATGCTGCAAGCGTGGAAGAAGATCGGTTCGGCGATGCCGCTGAAAATCTGCGGCGACGGCCCGCTCGCCGCGGAGGTCGCCGTGGAGGGCAAGCCCTCCACCGACTCGCCCGTCGAATGGCTCGGCCGCCGACCGCTGGCGGAGGTCATCGACCTGATGGGCCGCGCTTCCCTCCTGGTTTTTCCATCGCTTTGGTACGAGGGGTTTCCCCGCACGATCGTGGAATCTTTCGCTCGCGGAACGCCCGTGGTGGCCAGCGATCTGGGCTCCATGGGGGAGTTGGTCCACACCGGCCGAACCGGCGCCCTCTTCGACCCCGGCGACCCCGACAGCCTTGCCCGGACCGTGCTATGGCTGCGGGAAAATCCAATCGCGCTAAGGCAGATGCGCCGCGAAGCTCGCCGCGAATTCCTGTCGAAATACGATTCCGCCCGGAACCACCGCATGATGCAGGAGATTTATCATCAGGCGGCGGCCCGGCGTGCCGGCGCCGACGAACCCGAACTCGTCGCCGCAACGTGATCTTCCCGTCCTTTGACTTGAACTATCTCCATCCATTCACGACGATTTGGAAACGGAAGTGCTTTGGGAACTTGTTTGGGAAATCCGTTGAAACGTTTTTCGCGGTTCATCCTGGGCGTCATGGTCGTCGGGGCGCTGTGCGTTTTGATTTTCGGCCCGCGCCCGGAGCCGGCTGTTCCGCCGGACCGCAAGCGGGACGTGGTCATTCATTATTGGGAGAAATGGCTCGGCCCCGAATATGAGGCGATCCAGCAGATTGTCGATGATTTCAACGCCAGCGTCGGGCGGGAAAAACATATCTACGTGGAACTGATGTCGATGAGCGACATCGATCAGAAGACGCTGGTGGCGACGGCCGGAGGAGTTCCGCCGGATGTCGCGGGGCTTTGGGATCCGATGGTCGTTCAGTTCGGAAGCCTCGGCGCGCTGGAACCGCTGGACGATCTGGCCAGATCGCACGGGATCACGGCGAAGGATTACAAACCGGTCTATTGGAATGCGAGCCACTGGGCGGGGCATCTGTACGCGCTGCCGAGCACGCCGGCAGCGGTGGCGCTGTTTTACAACAAGCGGATTTTTCAGGAGAACGCGGGGAAACTTCGCTCGGCGGGGCTGGACCCGGATCGGCCGCCGCGGACGATTGACGAATTGGACCGATATTCCGACGCCCTGACGGTATCCGTGACCGATGCCCGCGGCAATCGGCACGTGCAGCGCGTCGGCTATTTGCCGATGCCGCCGGAATGGGATTGGTACGTCACCAGCATGCCGCTCTGGTTTGGCGCCGATGAATGGGACGCGGCCGGCAGGCGCTTCACGCTGACCGATCCGGGGGTGATTCGGGCTTTCCAGTGGATGGAGAGTTTCCCGCGCAAGCTGGGGGTGGCGACGGTCAGCGAGTTTTTCACGAGCCAGGGGGGGTTCAATACGGCGCAGAATTCGTTCATGTTGGGCACGCAGGTGATGGAATTGCAGGGGCCGTGGATGGCGAATTATATTCATCACAACAATCCATCGATGGATCACGATTGGGCGGTCGCGCCTTTCCCAACGGCCGTGCCGGGCTTGAAGGACGTGACCTATTGCCCGTTTGATGCGCTGATGATTCCACATGGATGCAGGCACATCCCCGAAGCGTTTGAATTCATCGCCTACGTGAACCGGCAGGACGTGATGGAGAAGCTGTGCATGATGCACTGCAAAGGTTCGCCGCTGGCGAAGGTGAGCTGGAATTTTCTGCATCATCATCCCAATCCGTACATTTGGGTATTTGAAGAGTTGGCGTCCAGCCCCAATGCCCACATGACCATGCAGTGCCCCATCGCCCAGGAGGCCGGTGGGGAACTGACCGCCATCGTCCAGGGCGTGCTGGCGCTGGAAGTGGAACCCATACCGGCGCTGGCGGCGGCGCAGGTGCGGCTCCAGGCCAGGTACGAGGAGTTTGAGAAGGCCCTCAAACGCCGGATGCGCGTCGTCAATTGATTTGCCAATGAGACCCAAGGTGATGATGACCCGAGGAGAAATTCGCAACCTGTTGAAAGGGCTGGCGTTCCTCTCGCCGTGGCTGATCGGCTTTGCCGTGTTCATGTTTCTGCCGATCGTTCTGTCGATGTACTACAGCTTATGCGATTACAACCTTCTTCAGAGTCCGGCATTCATCGGGGCCGAGAATTACCGGGCGCTGATTCACGACGGGATTTTCTGGAAATCGCTGCGCGTGACGCTGCTGTACGCGGGAATATCGATGCCGGCGGGCCTGGTGGTTTCGCTGGGCGTGGCGGTGTTGCTGAACGCGAGCGTTCGCGGGCAGGCGATTTTCCGAACCATCATCTTCGTGCCGTCGCTGGTGCCGACGATCGCGGCGGCGGTCCTGTGGAAATGGATGTTCAACCAGCGCCTCGGGCTGATCAACCGGGCGCTTGGGCCGCTGCTGGAACTGCTGCACAAATCCCCTCCGCCGTGGCTGGATCAGTCGGCATGGGTGATTCCGTCGCTGGCGCTGATGAGCCTGTGGAGCGTGGGCAACACGGTGGTTATTTATCTGGCGGGCCTCCAGGACGTGCCGCGCGAACTGTACGAAGCCGCCGAACTCGACGGGGCGGGAAAGAGCCAGCAGCTCTGGCACGTTACCATCCCCATGATCTCGCCCGTGATTTTTTTCAATCTGGTGATGGCGATCATCGGAATCCTTCAGGTGTTTGACACGCCGTACATGATGACCCGGGGCGGGCCGAATCGCGCGAGTTATTTTTATACCTATTACCTGTACGACAGCGCCTTCACCTATCTGAAGATGGGCTATGCCAGCGCTCTGGCGTGGATTCAAATGCTGCTGGTGCTGGCGCTGACGGGGATCGCGTTCTGGTCGAGCAAAAGATGGGTTTACTACCAGGGCAAATGAACAGCGGCCGCGAAAAATTCTGGACGAACCTGGCGACGTACGCGGCGCTGGTCGTGATCTGCGCCCTGGCGATGATCCCGCTGCTTTGGATGGTCTCGACGAGCCTCAAGAGCGATGCGCAGATCGTCCAATCGCCGCCGCGCTGGATGCCCGATCAACTCGTGTGGAACAATTACCGGCTGGCGATTTCCAGCGAGTGGGCGCATTTCCCGCTGTGGACGCGCAACACGCTGATCATCGCGGTGTTGGCGGTGATCGGCACGACGTTCTCCAGCGCCGTCGTCGCCTACGGATTCGCCAAAATCCGCTTCCGCGGCCGCGGGCCGTTGTTCACCCTCATGCTCGGCACCATGATGATTCCTTTCCCCGTGTTGATGGTTCCGCTGTTCAGCATTTTCGTCTGGCTTGGCGCCCATACGCCGATCCAGTGGCTTGGGACGGCCAAGCCGCTGTGGGCGCCGAGCTGGTTCGGTTCGGCGTTCAGCATCTTTCTGTTGCGGCAGTTTTTCACCACCATTCCCGACGAATTGTCGGAAGCGGCGCGCATCGACGGCTGCTCGGAATGGGGAATATTCTGGCGGATCATGCTTCCGCTGTCGCGGCCGGCGCTGTCGGTGGTCGCCCTTTTCACGTTCATGTGGGCGTGGCGCGATTTTCTGGGACCGCTGATTTTCCTACAGCGGCCCAGCCAATACACGCTGGCGCTGGGCCTGCAAACGCTTCAATCTCAGCATGGGAGCACGCCGTGGAACCAACTCATGGCCGCCAGCGTCTTGGTCATTCTGCCGGTGCTGGTGCTCTTCTTCATCGCGCAAAAGACGTTCATCGAAGGGATTGCGACCACGGGAATGAAGGGATAGTCCTGATTGTCGAACGTGGTCGGGATAGCAGTTAAAGCGATTGCAATCTAACCACGGGGTCCATTCAAACCGATGAGAGTTGCAGGACGTATCTCTTTTGGGTGACAGAGTTTGCCGGCCGGGAGTTACATGATCGAGGAATTCGCTTATTCGTTGAACGGTGAACACTACCGCGGCGCCTATCTCACGCGAGAAGAAGCTCTGGCGGCGGCAATCGAGGCGGCCAGGCGCTGCGACGATTCGCCGCAGATGGTTTACGTCGGACGCCGCGTCCCGGCCGACCCCATGGCCTGGGGCCACGCCCGCAACGTTCTGGCCAACATGTCAGCCCGCGCTCGCCAGGAGTTTGGCGATTCCGCCTCTTCCTATCTCAGCGGCCTCTCCCGGCAATCCGTCGAGAATCTCGATAAATCCATGGAACTGGCCATCCGGGGCTGGCTTGAAAGCAACGAACTGATCCCCACATTTTGCAAGGTTGAAGCCATCGGCGAATACCCCGTGCCCAGCCCCTCGTCCGAACGTCCCAACGAGGACTGCCGCGAAGTCCAACAAATCGGCGTGGCAGGCGATTAGGACGCGATTGTTTCGATCCATTGCTTCGTCATTCGTCATTCGGATTTCGGATTTCGAGTTTTCCCCCTCTTCCCCTTGCCTCTGGTTTTATCCACGGCTATTTTCGTTGGCTGAAAACCGGAGAATTCAATGCCCATTCGAGTGACTGTCTGGCACGAACATCGCCACGAAAAAACCGACCCCAAGGTCGCCGAGGTCTATCCTCGGGGAATTCACGAGGCCATCGCTTCGCATCTGCGCAAATCCTCTGATCTACAGGTTCGCACCGCCACGCTGGACGAGCCGGAGCACGGGCTGAGCGACGAAGTCCTCCAAAACACCGACGTGATGACCTGGTGGGGCCACATGGCCCACAACGACGTCAAGGACGCCATCGTCGAGAAAGTCCATCGCCGAGTCTTGGCGGGAATGGGCCTGGTCGTCCTCCACAGCGGTCACTTTTCCAAGATATTCAGGCGTCTGATGGGCACCACCTGCGACCTCAAATGGCGAGAGGAACTCAACGAACGCGAAATCCTCTGGGTCACCCGGCCCGGACACCCCATCGTCCGCGGCATCGACGATCATTTCATCATCCCCCGCGAGGAAATGTACGGCGAGTTCTTCGACGTCCCCGAGCCGGAATGCACCTTCCTCATCAGCAGTTTCGGCGGCGGCGAAGTCTTCCGCAGCGGCTGCACCTGGACCCGCGGCCTGGGCCGAATCGTCTATTTCCGCCCGGGGCACGAAACGTTCCCAACCTATCACGATGCCAACGTTCTGAGGATCATCGAGAACGCCGTCCGCTGGTCCGCGCCTACGCTAAATCCCGCCCCATTGACCTTCGGCAATCGAAAACTGGGGTGGGTCGATAAAAAGTAATTTGGCCGCCCCTTCTTCCCCGCCGCTGGCGCTGCAAAAGTTTCGGCTTGCTCACGGCTTAGCGCCATCTATACTTAACCCCCGCCGCATTTGGCGCCAGGAGTTATTCATGCCTTCATATACCACCGGTGACATCCGAAACATTGTTCTCGTCGGCCACGGAGGCTGCGGAAAGACCTCCCTGATCGATTCCATGCTATTCGCCAGCGGCACGATCAATCACAAGGCCTCCGTCACCGACGGCAGCAGCGCCAGCGATTTCGAAAAGGAGGAGAAGGAACACGGCCATTCGATCTATACCGCCATCCTCCACTGCGATCATCTGGGCAAACGCATCAACGTCATCGACACCCCCGGCAGCCCGGATCTGATCGGCAGCGCCATCGCCGCCCTGCCCGCCGTCGAAACGGTCGTCGTCGTCATCAGCGCCCAATCCGGCATCGAGGTCGTCTCGCGCCGAATGATGGAAATCGCCCGATCGCGCAATCTGCCCCGCGCCATCGTCATCAACAAGATCGACCTTCCCGACATCGATCTGGCCGGCTTGGTCGCCCAGATTCAGGAGACCTTCGGTCACGAATGTCTGCCCATCAATCTCCCCGCCGGCAACCGCAAGGCGGTCGTCGAATGTCTGCTCAACAACAACGGCGAAAGCGATATCCTGTCGGTATCCGGCGCCCACACGGCGATGCTCGATCAGATCGTCGAGCTCGACGACACGCTGATGGAAAAATACCTCGGCGGAGAAGAACCGAATTACGACGTCCTGCACGCGCCCTTCGAGCGCGCCATGGATGAAGCCCACGTGGTGCCGATCCTGTTTACCGATGCCCGCGGCGGCGTCGGCATCGCCGAACTGCTCGACGCCATCGCCAAGCATTTTCCCTCCCCCGAAGAGGGCAATCCCCGTCCGTTTCTCAGCTACCGCGGCGCGCCCGCCGCCGGCCAGCCCCAGGAGGAAATCCCCTTCGAATACCGCAACGACCCCGGCAAGCCGCTCCTGGCCCACGTCTTCAAGGTGACCACCGATCCCTACGTCGGAAAGCTCGCCGTCTTCCGCGTTCACCAGGGCAAATGCTCCGGCCAATCGCAGGTCTACATCGGGCACAACAAGAAGCCGATCAAGCTCGGCCATATCTTTCACTTGCAAGGCAAGGAGCACCGCGAGGCCACGGAAATCATCGCCGGCGACATCGGCGCCGTCGCCAAGATCGAGGAGATTCACACCAACGACGTGCTGCACGACGACCATGCCCTGGACAGCGTCCACCTCCGTCCCCTGACGTTCCCCACGCCGATGTTCGGCCTGGCCATCACGCCCAAGGCGCGCGGCGACGAGCAGAAGCTCTCCATGCAACTCAGCAAGATCGCCGAGGAAGACCCCACCTTCCGCTGGATCACCGACCGCCAAACCCACGAGGTGGTCATCAACGGTCTGGGCGAGTTGCACCTTCGTCTCATCCTGGAAAAGCTGGCCAATCGCGGCCTGCACGTCGATACCAAGCCCCCGAAAATCGCCTACCGCGAAACCATCAGCAACAACGCCGAGGGCCACCATCGGCACAAGAAACAGACCGGCGGCGCCGGCCAATTCGGCGAAGTTTTTCTGCGCATCGAGCCGCTGGAACGCGGCAAGGGTTTTGAATTCGTCAACGAAGTGTTCGGCGGCACCATCCCCGGCCAGTTCATCCCCGCCGTTGAAAAAGGCGTCCGCGATCTCCTGGACCAGGGCGTCGTCGCCGGTTATCCCCTTCAGGACGTCCGCGTCTGCGTCACCGATGGCAAGCACCATCCCGTCGACAGCAAGGAAGTCGCCTTCCGCACCGCCGGCAAATACGCCTTCAAGGACGCCGTCCTCAAGGCCGGACCCGTCCTGCTCGAACCGATCGTGAATATGGAAGTCACCGTTCCCGAAGACAAGATGGGCGCCATCACCGGAGATCTTTCCGGCAAACGCGGCCGAATCCAGGGCACCGACATTCTTCCCGGCGGAATGGCCCAGATCAAAGCCACCGCCCCCTTGGCCGAGGTGATGCAATATCAATCCCAACTCAAAAGCGTCACCGGCGGCCAGGGCAGCTTTTCCATGGAACTAAGCCATTACGAGGCCGTCCCCCCCTTCGTCCAGCAACAGATCGCCGCCCAATATAAGCCGAAGGTGGAAGAGGAATGACGTTGTCACTCTTGCCCATCCAATTTCAAGAATGAAAGCTTGGTTGTTGGACAATCTGACCGGCCTGGACCATTTGCGCCTGGCCGACGTCCCCGATCCGATTCCGGCCGATGGCGAACTGCTCGTCGATCTGGAATTCGCGGCCCTGAACCCGGCCGACCGGTATCTTTCCCAGGGCCAATATCCCGCCCAGCCGAAACTCCCGCACGTTCTTGGCCGTGATGGAGTCGGGATCATCGGCGCCGTCGGCAAGAACGCCGGGCCGTTTCGCGTCGGCCAGCGAGTGCTGATCATTCGCGGCGAAACCGGCGTGAATCGGTGGGGCACTTTCGCCCAGCGCGTCGCGGTATCCGCCCAGGCCGTCGCCATCCCGCCCGCCGGCTGGTCCGTCCGCGAATCCGCCGGCGCGGCGCTGGTTTATTTGACCGCCCATCAGGCCCTGACCCAATGGGGCGACCTGCCCCCCTCCATCGTGCTGGTCACCGGCGCCAGCGGCGGAGTCGGCGTGGCCACGATTCAACTGGCCAAGTCACTTGGCCATACCGTCGTTGCACTCTCGCGAGACGCCGGCAAACGCGAAAAGCTCAAACAATTCGGAGCCGATTACGCCCTCGATCCCGCCGATCCCCATTGGCCGGCAAACCTGAAAACATCCCTTTCGCCCCGCCGGGTCGATCTGGCCATCGACAACATCGGCGGAGCGCAGTTCAACCAGGTGATCGAATCCCTCGGCCCGTTCGCCAGGGTCAGCGTCGTCGGCCAGTTGGCCGGCCCGGTCCCCCAGTTCAGCACCGCGTCGCTCTTTTTTCGCAGAATCCGCATCGGCGGCGTGGCCCTGGGCACCTTCACGCCCACCGAAGCCATGGCCGCATGGGAATCTTCCGTGGCCCTGCTGGCCCGCAGCGGCGCCAAGCCCATCGTCGATCGCGTCTTTGCTTTCGACGAACTGCCCGCCGCCTTCGACCGCCTCGCCGCCGGGCCGCTCGGAAAAGTGCTCGTGCAAATTCGAAATGAGGCCCGCGATCGCTTAGTCTGATGTCGAATGAGCGCCAAACCCCCGAAACCCTTGAGTGGAAAAAACTCCCGTTCTTTCCGAATCGCCGTGATCGCCTCGCGATTCAACCAGGAGATCGCCGACGAACTTCTGCGCGCCTGTCTGGGTCGATTGTTCCAAATCGGCATTCCGTCGGAAAAGATCGAAGTTCATCGCGTTCCCGGCGCATTCGAGTTGCCGCTGTCGGCCAAGCTGGCCGCCAAGACGGGAAAATTCGCCGCGATTATCTGTCTGGGCGTCGTGGTCCGCGGCGAAACGCCGCATTTTGATTACGTCGCCGGCGAAGCCGCCCGCGGCATCCAGCAGGTCTGTCTGGAGACCGGCGTCCCGGTCATCTTCGGAGTGCTGACCACCAACACCGAGAAGCAGGCCCGGCAAAGAATCGTCGCCGGCCAGCGCGCCGCCGACGCCGCCGTCGAGATGGCGGAGTTGAAAGCCAAATTTCGATGACTCGACGGCATAACAACGGTGGGTATTTCCACCTTTCTTGAGCTCACGTCGGCTTCATGCCGATGGTCATTTGCCCCCATTCTCCCGGCCGCTTAATTGGCAGCGCCGGAACCCCGATCTTGCCGTTCAACTGCAACAGCCCTCATTCAAGCGTGAATTTTGCCCGGGCGGCGTGAGCGGAGAAAAAAACACTCGAAACGCCCCGATTTTCGTGTAGGTTGGAGGTTATCACGACTCTCAGACCTTCACGGAAGGAGGCGTT
>Ga0187867_10000848_pt1 | contig 26831 bp, 40 predicted proteins | sample June2016WEW_13_1_FD_132976 | JGI IMG/M metagenome (GOLD analysis project Ga0187867, IMG submission 132976) | Peatland microbial communities from SPRUCE experiment site at the Marcell Experimental Forest, Minnesota, USA - June2016WEW_13_10 | ecosystem: Environmental > Terrestrial > Soil >... | reverse complement strand
GGCGAGAATCTGTAGCGTTATTGATGGAAGCGCATGCGGTCCGGTGATCGTCCCGGTCTTCAAAACCGGCGGGCGGCGGGTGACCCCGTCACCGGTGGGTTCGACCCCCACTCGCTTCCGCCATTTGTTTGCAATGAGTTACCGTTGACGTGGCGTAGTTTGTGGCGTAGGATGATTCTGCTGGCGGTTTTGCGGGGTTTGAACCGCCAGTACATTCATGCTCACTCGCAAAATTACAGTCATCCCCATTGTTCGCCACCGCAAGAATTGTCCGTCATCGTCCAGGGGTGAATTCTTTCCAAGATGTGATTGCCCGAAGTCCCTTCGGTATTCAATGAACGGGAAGCAGCATCGAGTGCCTGCAAACACTCGGACCTGGAACGTTGCCGAAGAAAAAGCAATTGAACTTCAGAATTCGTTGAGCAGAGGCAATTCGATTCTTGTTCGTGTCGAATCTGAGAACCCCACTGTCGAGCAGGCGATTGAAACTTTCATTTCGGGCAAGACTAGCGAAGGATTACGCACGGCAACGCTTCGCAAACTCCGTTATCAGCTTGGGGAGTTCGAGAGATTCATGTCTTCCCGCACAAAATTTTACCCAAAGGAAATCACTGCAACGGATGTTATCGAGTATCGGGCGGGATGGGATGCCTGGAAGTCGGGAGTGACCCGCCAGAAAGCCCAGCAAAACCTCCGAGGATTCCTTCGCTTTGCCTGTACGAAAAATTTGCCTGATCTGCTCGCTACGCTAAAACCCGTACGGTTGGCTAGGACAGACAAGGAGCGGCTGGAACCCAGGCCGTTTACAGAAAAAGAACTCGCTCAACTTCTCGCCCAAGTCCCGGTGACGTTTCCCGACACGAAAAAAGCCGCCAGGATCACGGCTCTGATTCATGTCATGGTTGCGACAGGCCTAGCGATTAGGGACACCCTGCAACTTACACGCTCAAACATTAAGGACGGTTGGCTCCATATCGAGCGTCAGAAGACAGGGAAGCGTGTCCAGCAAAGATTGGATGCAAGGCTGTGTAACGAACTACTGGCCGTCGCACACCGTGAATACATCTTCTGGGACGAGCGGGGTCAAATTACATCCTCTGTTGGTGTTTGGCAGTCAGATTTGCGAACACTGATGCAAGACGCAGGGCTGTGGATCAAAGGAAATCTTTCCCATCGGTTTCGTGATACGTCTGTTGATTTTTGGCTGGGGGCGGGATGTAGTTTGACCGACGTTGCGGCCCTTTTAGGCGATACCACCAGAACGGTCGAGCGGCACTATGCCGACCTCGCATCGAAGCGGATGAAGCATCGCTTAGCGAATGCACCTATACGGCAATGGGGGCCAAATGTCTGACCTTCTCACAATCGAACAAGTGGCCGAGATTTTGCAGGTGTCGCCCGAAACTGTCGCTCGACGTTTTGCTAACGCCACGGGGGTCATTGACCTCGGCACCCCATCAAAGAGACGCCGCTATCGTGTTCTGAGAATACCGAGAGTAGTGGTCGAGAAGTATGTCCTGTCACGAGGGGGACGCATCGCCGTTGAGCCAGTACCAATGCCTTTGAAGAAGCCTCTGAAGAAGCCTCAACCGAAGCAACTGGCAAACGAAGAAAACCTGAGCCGTGACCTTGCCCTAGTTGCCAACCAGCACGGACAGGACGCACGCAATACCCTGGACAGGATTGCACGGCGGGCCAGGGCGATGACCTACGTCCCCGCAGACCGCTGGGCGGATATGGTCTGGGTGGACGAGGACGACGAGGCGTAGACGGAATTTTGTTGATATAATCCCGAACCAAGGATGAGCACTGAATTAACGGTAGGCATCGCTTCGGGCGTCGTTTCCTCTCTGATAATTAGAGTCGTCGAACCCCTTCTCAAGAAAGTATGGCGGTCTATGAACAACCCCGACCGTCCTCTGACTATCGGGGAGCGGATTCAGACCGAACAAAATGTCGTGGGGTATACGCAAATGATTGCGAAGTTAGATGACATCAAACGTGACCCACGAGACTTATTCCTCAACATAATTCGACTGATTGTCGGTGCTGTTCTCTCCTTCGTGGCTGCTCTCTGTGTCTATCCATATGGACCGTCCTCAATTCCCATCGTCGTCCTACTGGTCACACTCGGAGTGGCTCTGTGCGGCTCGGTCTTTGTCCTCTCGTATATCCATTCAAATGCACACATCGACGGGACACGGGCGAGGTATCAGAAGAATATTGACTTGTGGAGGTCTCGGTTGAAGGTCGGGGAAACACCCCCCGCTGGGACTTGACCGTTAGGACGACGATTGATTTCTTCATCGGGGCGAGTAAGATGTCGGGCATGAAACGCACACTCCGTTGCTTACCAGTCGTGCTCGTTCTGCTCTGTGCCTTGTTTGCACAAGTCACTAAGCCATACGACGGGTGGACAACAACCATTCTCAACAGCGGGGTTAATAAGAACGGTCTCCGCATTATCAACACGGAAAGTTGGCTCGGGGACAGACGGCATACCTTAATGTTCAAATGCAATGAGTCGGATAAATCGTGCAGTGCCCCGCAGGTGGATACCGTCTACAGCCTGTCTGCGAGCGACAAGTACTACAAGTGTGACGAATACACGTTGAGCAGGTCGAATGAATCGCCTATCATCGTGTGTCTCGTGAGCGTGCAGTGAAAAATAGACATGAATCCGAATAAATCTTACCCCGAAATAACGCCTAAAAACCATATTCGTTACACGGAAAACGCACAAATCGGGGCCAAAATGATTCGGTTCAATCGCCCTGACATCGAGGCATGGTGGAGCAGTTCTTGTACTCTTGTCACGGTCTGAGGATTGTCAATGCCGAGATATCGCATATGCGTGACCGTGATCACAAACGATTCTATCTGTGGCGTGCGGTGAATTTAGCATGCCCAATGCTCGCAACACTTCCTCCACCACACAAATCGCCAGTTCTAGATTGCTTTCCACACCGTATGGAGTGACAATTCTCCGTGCCCCTTTGGAAACAGATTCTCCTCAGAAGTGTGGGTTTCGGTGCTGGCTTCGCAATAATGCTTTGCATCATCGTTGGTCTCTTTGTCTGGTATCGGGAACGCCCTAAACCTCCAAAACCTTGGAGCAAGCAGGCAATCACAGCGGAATACGACTACGTATCGAGTGACGATGACAACAAGATTTTCTTTTATTACACGGTTCAAAACAACACTGAATCGGATTATCGGCTAGAATCTGATACCCAAGTCGAACTAGCGGCACGGCTGAAAGAGGAAAAGGCATTCGATTCCTCTGGCAAGGTTGTGACGTTGGACTACCCGGTCTTCATCCCTGCCAAGGGCCGTGTTCGCCTCAAAGTAAAGATTCCATACACCTATCCTCAGCATGACAAGCAAGAAACCTCAGATGAATTACACGATCACTACAACAAGGTGGCTCAGTTTCTGACGAAGGAGGCCAGTAATCTCGACGGCTTTGTTTTGTTTGACACGATGAACAAGTACGAAATAGATTTCCCGACGGGCTGGGAGAAAGAAGCAAAGGAATCGAAACCCAGTAAGTAAACGCCTAGCTTCGCCAGCCTGTCTGGCAGGTGCTCTCGCTATCATCCTCGACGGAGTCCAGCGAAGCACCACTCAGTTCGAGGGTTGCCAGATTGTTTTCCCTGTCTTGTCGATGTATCCAGACTTTGCGTCTGTGCCTTTTCCAATGAAGACCTTCGCATAGCCGTCCTTGAAGTCGAGTTCGTTGTCGTACTGTGGGTTGATGACAAAATGACCTGAGGGGTCAATAAACCCGAACTTTCCGTTATAGCCCGAACCCTCTTCCCGAACGCACTTACCGACGCAGACCTGTGCCAAGCCCTCACTGAAATTTGATGCGATTCCGAATTGCGGAGGAATCACCAACTTTCCATCACGGTCGATGTAACCCCGGCTGAATGGCTGAGTCGGCTTTGATGAACAATCTCCCGTACATATCGCCGCCAGCCCTTCGCTGAAAGTGGACGCCTCTGGATATTGTGGGGTGATGACTACCTTGCCTGACGTGTCGATGAATCCCCAGAGAGAGGTGTTAGGAACAGTGGGGGAAGTAGAGTAGGAATCCCAAATGTCGCAAGGCTTGCCTAAACAGATGCGTCCCCGACCTTCGTGAAATTCTTCCGCAAAGTCAAATTGGGGGTTTATGACCAACTGGCCACTGCCGTTGGCATACCCCCACTTGCCGGATACTTTCACAGGCAACAAGATGGGACTTGAATCTGCGGGTGTTGCACTAGCAGTCACGGGTGCTTTTTGTGAGCACCCCAAGAGGGCGAGGCATAGGGTGAACAGCAATGCTAGCGAGAGGAATCTTATGCGTGACATCATTCTTGCTCCTGCTCGAACGGTAAGAACGAAGAGTCGGGTGGACTGATGACGAGTCCGGTCTCCGGCGTGATGTACTCTCGTCCGAGAAAGGTCAGGAACGGATCGTACGTCGTCAAACGTTTGGCTTTGTGGACTATCGCTGTCGCCAAAATCTCACTGTCCCGGCTCTTGAGTCTGTTGGCTTGATCGGGCGGCACTCCGGCTGCGATTGCTTTCGCCTTCAACTCCGGCATCCGTCTGCTGTCGAAGCGATGCTGAAGTTCACTCGACTTCATCGAGACTTCGATAGTTGATTGGAGTAATTCGACGTAGCTATTGTCGAGAAACTCTCTGACCTTCGGCCCCGCTGCACTGCCATCAGCCAGTGTGACGACTTCGGTCACGACGGCACTTGGAAGTCCGAGAATCGCTTTGCCAGTCTCGAAGTACTGCGCCTGGGCGAGAAGTGCAGGCAGTTTGTCCTGTTCCTTGTTCAATACCCCGATGAGGCAGCACGAATCCCACACGTCGAGTTCGGGCTTCGCAGGCTTCTCACTCGGCATCCCGCACGCTCCTGACATACGAGACCGAGTTGATGCCGGGAGGGAGCTTGATAAGTCCGGCAAGGTTTTTCAGGCTGACGGGAACCTTATTGAGTGGACGTATGCCCTCGACATCGACGGCGGAAGGCCAAGGACGATCCGGCTTGTAATGCAACTTACCTGTAATCTCGACCGTGCCCTCAAAACTCCCGCCCAACTTCTCGACAAGTTGTGGATCGAGATAAGTGCATTTCACAGGCTGATTCGGAGCAAGTGCAAGTTGCAGAGTGAAGGATCGCTCCTCCGGCTTCCAACTGTCGAGTACAGCGAGTCGCCCACGAACACTGCCTCGGGTCGAGTACTCAGTCTTCTGCGGAACCGGCATTCGTTGACCTGCCTCTTCGACACGACGTTGCGTCAACGCTGTCAGTCGCAGTGGCTCACCAGCGTGATTACCAATCTTGACAACGACATCCTTGGGGAGACTGGAAACAAAATCTTTGAGTGCGACGAGTGAGTGCGGCGTGAACCCCGGCGCTGGACGCCCAGTCTTCTCGATCTTTCGGATGCCTTCTTCCCACCGCTTGACAAGCGTTGCAGCAGGCTTGTGCGTCTTCACGGTCACGGGCTGAACTTCGATGAATGCTGACGAATGACGAAGGTCAACAATCTCCCATTTGACTACCTTGCCTTGTTCTTCGGCAAACGATTGCAGCGAACGGAGCCACTTCTCTGCGGTCTTGAGGAAGTCGTCAGCATCAACGTGAGGATTCTTATCGTCCCCCGACTCAACCTTGAGGGACAGAGCAGGCTGATGTTCCTGCGTGCGGGCTGGTTTGCGGGTCGCCATGATGGACTCCAAAGTTTACAACGGGCGGATAGCGGCAACGGCTGCTCATTGAGATTCCCGAATGGTGACACAACGCAAGGGCGAATACAAGGCGAACATGGTAAACTCTTGGACATGGACGAGGGTCGTAAACGTGTGATCGGCATCATGGCTGCGATTCTTGCCAGTCTGCACATGCAGACGGCTGACGATTTGTTCGGAGGGCCGCAGGGGAGCCCACGGACGGAGAAGTTGATCGCCGCAAGCATTCAGTGGGCTGAGAAGATCATGGAGAAGATTGACGGCGTGTGTGACGACAAATAGCCCTTGGGACAAGATGGATGAAAAATCTCGGAACTCTTAAGTCGTAGACACAAAGACACCCCTGGCAGTGAGCGCGTCCACAATTCGAGCGTTGCTTAATCTGGATACGACGCCATACAAACTTGGAACATAAATCTGCGGCAAAAACCCTAGTCTGTCTTGTAGGTGCTGTTGAGGGATCATGACAGGCTGAAATCTGGAACAGAACGCGTGAACTTTTCCCGTCTCGCTAGCCACAATGGGACCACCACTGTTGCCGTAATTCAGGGCTTTGTCGAGCACGTAGACAGCCGGGAATCCGATCCAGGACACCATTTCACTCTTATCCATCGTTGCAGCCACGATTGCGGATGTTGTCCTTGGGGAGTGAGCCGTGTGCGAAAAAGCGATATTCGGTTGCGTCAAACCGAGAGTTTCGCTCAGGGGGTAGCCGAAGGAGTACACCGGCTCTCCTTCTAGCAAGTCCCTAGTGGACACTGTTATGAAGGGAAAGCCGGAGCGCCCCACGAGATGAACCTTGTTTGAATTAGATTTGAAATCCACTTTCAGAAGGGCAAAATCTGTCTCCGGGTCCACAATGTCGAAGGATACGAATTGGCACATTCCTGTTCCCGCCTTGCCAGGAATCATCTCCTTCGTCAACCAAGCTTGGTCAATATCTTGCCGTACTGGCCCGTTTGATTTTCCGTTCTCAGTTATCACATGAGCCGCCGTGACAAACCAGCCGTCTATGGACACGAAAAACCCCGTCCCTCGGGCCGTGGGCATCCCGTTCCGACACGCATCCGGCAGCTCAATCAGATAAGTAGCCGCTTTCGTGTTCTCCAGAGTGTTGCGGATCACGATTGGAATTATAAAGCGGAGCCAGAAAGAAGTTCAGTTCAATGGACAGAGGCGATCATGCGGAAGATTGACGGCGTATACTCAAGCTCGAAATAGGAAATTCCTGATGGCTCAAGTTCTTCTTGCACCTGAGTTGATCGAAATCAAGGCAATCTCGCCTGAACGCCAAAAGCCGGAAAGGTGTGAGTTAAAAGCGCCACGGAGTCCGATTCTATGACCACGATGATGATGGACCGTCTTTGCAGCCACTGCGGCACACGAATGAGGTGGGATTCGGACGCTGACCAGCAGTGCTGGAAATGTTTCGGCCCTGAACACAAGGGTCAGTCTGGACCGCACAGGGAGTTCGACAAAGACGACAAACGAATTTGTTATTGCCCTGAGTGTTTCGCTAGGCGACAGTCCCTGATGTCAGGGCCTCTCCAGTGAGGAGATCACGTTACGAGCTTATGGTTCTAGCGTCTCGTCAAGAGTGGCAAAGTCTCTTTTGTTCGTCTGCGTATCAGGCTTATCGAGCGTGCCGATGTGAAGTTCAATCCCTCGCCCATTCGGGAACGAGAACGACACGACATCCGATTCTGCATTGGTTATCCGCTCGTGTCGTACAGAGACGCGGACGGTCGTCCCACCCTCACCATCAGCCGGGAGGGAACGCTTAATGGCTCTTGCGAAACCCACTACATCGTCGTTATATGCATCAACCTCTTCGTCGAGTGGCCGAGTAACACGCAGGACCTTTCCGCCAGAAAAATAGATGGCCCCGAGAAGGCGTTGCGGTGATTCTTCCTTGGAAAGGATGAAGTGGCCCAACATTGAGCCCTCCGGAGCGAGTTGTTTCTCGACCCCAGATTCCACAGGCGGGGAGATTTTGCAGCAGTGGGAGAGTGAAGCGACTGCTTCCTGCTTAGACATGCCAACATAGACTTGCTGGCCGCCGAAAAAGAATGTCGGGCGTTTCTCATCTGCACCCGACAACACCAGACAACTTCCAAGCAGGATAAATCCGAGAGGGATTATAGTTCGCTTTTGCATATCCATCTCCGTACGAGCGTTCGATCTACACCAGTATATTCCCATGGGAAAGAGGGCCACTGCCAGCGGCTGACAACGACTGAGAGAATCTGGGTGCTTGCTGGAAGTTTTGCGATTGGTCGTGGCGGGACTGGATTCATTGGATCGGAAAGAATCCCGAGTCACTGAGAATGTCGTCATCCGATTCACGCTTTGGGCACGGCGGCAACGGCACACTCCTCACGAACGACGTAACCGATTCTGGGTCTCGTGTGACAACAGGGATAGTTTCAAGCAGCGAGAATTTGTAACGCCCGTCCTGCCAATCGACCTTCACGATAGAACCACGTTCTGCTTGTCCACTGGCGATCAAATTGGCAATCTTCTGGGTGATCCGACCGGCTCTTGCCAAGGAAAAGCTCGAATGGAAAGGCTTTCACGCAGGAAGGCGCGGCCTCGGTACGGTGTTGCGGCAGATCACGGGCAACAGCACAGCGGGCCGCGATGTGCTTGGTCATGAAGATGAAAAGCTGACAAAGGATCACTACGAAGGCAAGTTGCCAGAGGTTGCGATGGGTGCGTTGAAACTGTTGGAAGCGAAGTCACTCAACGATAGGGAAAAACAATAAACGCTCTACCCACCAATGGATATTAAGGCCGCGAGATGTGAACAGTCCCTAGAGTCGCGGTTTTCGTAACAACGCAGGTGCTGCACCTGTAGGTAAAACCTACTTGGAAGTTTTTCGTGTCTGGAGGCACGATGATGTCGAGGATGATGGGTGAGGCCACTTGCATTCCCTCCACGTGTGGCAACCTGAGTAATCGGATTGTGTCGGAAAAGCCCAACATCTTGACTGTGTCAGGAGGTTCTTTTGCATACTTGCACTGATCGCATATCTGAATGTTCAAATCAATGTTAGTCGCTTCCACGGAGGTCATGTTCAAGGCACCTCCTTCAACATGCACGCTACCATCCAAGTTCATTGGTAGGTCTACATCGGTGACCGGAGTGGGGGAAATTGAAGAATTGAGGGGCGGATTGTTGAATGGCATGAAGGTGAACATCAATTCGGCCTTCGGACCGGGAGCCATCGCCTTTTGGGTTTTCTGAAGTTCTGCTTCAACCGTCGCTAGTTTCTTCTGTAGTGCTTCGGTCTTCACCTCGGCTTTTAGGTCACCAACCTCCTTCGACATCGCAGCGAAGGAGCCTAGAAAGAGTTGTGTGTTATCTTTCTGAGCGTCGTTGGCAGCCTGAGCCTTGGCCTTCAAGTCCCGGATGTCCGCTTCAGATTTATTCTTCTCCTCCTCTTTTGCTTTGTTGTCGAGGTGGAGACTAACGAAGGTCAGCCCACCGATGAGGATTAGAATTGCTAAAGCGGCTCTCCTCAACCACGGGAACTGAAGCTTGTCGTATTCATCCCACTCTTTGATTAGCTGGAAGATTCCAAGGAGGATCGTCCCACCCGCGAGGATATATGGGATCGAATTGAGAAGCCGGGACATCGCTTGCAAGTTGATTGTCGCACAGTTGGCGCGGTACAGTAAGAAGCTTTGGGCCTGTCAGCTACCCATCGTTGATTCGCGTGAGGACCGCCGCTGTGGGATAATTCTTCCGACTAAACGAAAGGAAGGCCCGCATGGCAAAGTGCTTCGTCATTCAACCATTCGACCGGGGCGGAGCCTATGACAAACGCTACCGTGATGTCCTGACGCCTGCAATAATGGAGGCAGGGCTTGAGCCTTACCGGGTGGATGAAGACCCTGGAGCAACAATCATCATTGATGACATCGAAAAAGGAATACGCGAAGCAGAGGTTTGCCTTGCTGACATCACAACCAACAATCCCAACATCTGGTATGAGGTCGGATTTGCGTTGGCTAACGGGAAGCGTATTGTGCTGATCTGCGCTGACCCTCGGCCAGAGCCGTTCCCTTTCGACATCAGGCACCGGAACATCATTAACTACGCGCTGCAATCCTCTAGTGACTTTGAAAAACTCAAGAAAGAGGTAATAACAGGGCTGAAGGCTCAGGCAGAAAAGGCCGAGGAACTTCAAACGGTTGCGGCCATGTCAGAAATGCAGAACACAGGGGGATTATCGAACCATGAAATTGCAGCGATGGTCACGATCATGTCCGAAACCGTGAAGCCTGAAGATGGTTTTAGCGTGTATATGCTTAAGGACAAAATGGGTCGCTCGGGATATACACCGATGGCGGCTGGCCTCGCTGTAGAGAGCCTTATCCGTAAGGAAATGATCGAACGCTTCGAGCTAATTGACCACGACGCACAAGAGAGCTACACAGCTTGTCGGCTAATGTCGAAGGGAATCGATTGGCTGCTACAGAATCAGGATCGTTTTCGGATGAGGAAAGACGAACAGGGCGAAGAACTAGTCGCCAAAACAACCATTCCAGTAACCGATGAAGATATTCCGTTTTGATATTGAGCGTCGAGATGCGCCCAATGGTTTGGATCACCAACACATCGTCAGTGGTGCGCTGGTAACCCTATTGGCCTAATTCTCTTCTGGCCCCTTGACTTCCACCTTGTTCGCACCGGGGATGGGGATGTCGCCCGCCTGTAGTTCTTCGGGTGTTGGTATTATCGGTTCCACTTTTGCACCATTAAAGAGTTTCTCAACCAAATTCTTAACAACTTGGTCGAATTCAGGTTTTGGTAGGGGATAACGAATGTTCAGCGAAGCGATATTGTCGCCCGGAAGATAGAAGTTCCCGCCTCCGGGGATTGGCTTCCAATACTGATCCGTGCTCTTCTTGACGTTCGCTTTTCGGTCGTCCTTTAGCTTCTCGTATCGATACCGTTGAGCATCTTTGAGGAGCAGTCCTGAGAGTTCACCGTTTGTCCCCAAGAAGTGCTCAACAACATTGCCTCGATAGAGAATGTTGTCCTTGCTCATCGCATCTACCTCCACTGATCTACTCTCTGGAAAGGTGAAGTCGGTGAGCAGAACGTGCCACTCCGACACAGCAGGCAACAAAACTCTAGAAGTAAACCAAGCGTAGGGTCCGAAGTTCCTCCATTTGCCGTAGAACCCTACCAGCACTATGAAAACGAGAGTCTCCAGAAGCAAGAACCCGTAATTCCACGTGAGGAAGTCCGCCTGCCTCTTGCACACTCGCTTAAAGGCCTCCCACGATTCGGTCTGATGGTCGGTGAAGTAATGGTCGCTATACGCAGCGGTGAAAACGGTGTGGTAATCGGTGACTACTTGCAGGTGTGAATCGTCCAAACGGAACGGGACCAATGGGCCGCCGATCCAGCCGCTCCAGAACGAGAGAATTGTCAACACGAAAGGTAAGCCAGCGACAACAACACCCTGCACGATCTCGTCGGTCTTGGTGCGTTGGGATTTCTTCAGGCGAACGAACAGGGAGCAGAACCGATGAAAAATGATATACGGCGCGAAAACATAAAGCCCCAGCAAAGCTGAGGCTATGAGTGCGATCATGCGATCCTAACTCAGCGGGCAGGCACTGTGGCTGAAATCCGCACTCCTAGGTTAGCGTCTTCGTAGACTCCGTCCCGGCGAAGAGCGTCTTGGATTTGTTGGGCTTTCTGTTGAAGTTCACGCGCTACTGCCTTTTCAGGCGTGGCATCCGAAATGGCCCGGCTCAATTTTTCAAGGTCACTGACCACGTTTATTCTCCTTTTCTTCACTAGTATTGATGCATGAGGACAGTCCAAAGTCAACAATTTTTTTTGGTTGACGAGGGACCATCCGTAGCCAAGGACCTGGTTGGGTCTCTCGGTTGATTGTTAAACAACAAGACTGCCGCACGGCGGCCTCCCGCCTCCAGCATAGCCTATTTCCTGATGGGGCGTTCCTTGTGGTCCATAACGTGTCTCCCCTTACTGCTTCGAGGCGCTCTTTGCAGAGTGAATCATCCACCCTAGCAACGCAGTGGCTGCCGCTGGAATCCCTAACTTTGTTCCAATGGCGACCAAGTGCGGGTATTTCGCTGCCCACGCTCCTCACATTCTGGGATTTAGTTTCTCGACAGCAATGAGGGCTATGCAGAAGAGAATAGCGAGATAGATGATGAGCTATAGTTTGTAGTATGTCGCAAGAAGAACGGGATGAATTCTACGAAGAGTTGTTTAAGTACAATCCGAGCCGTCCTTCTGTCGAAAGTATCCCGAGCAATTCAGTTCCAGCATCTTCAGCTTCGCTGTAAACCCGAGCGATAAGCCCACCCGCTATCGATCACTCGCGAACGTACCCCGCACTTTTCATTAGGCACCCAACAAAGGAATTTGCATGGGCGTCCCAAAGGGATAAGCCCGCCGTAAAGTTGGGGCAACTTCGTCTTGGAGATTGCCCCGCCACTTCGGCCTGAAACAACTAGGAGGATATATGGAAATCTGTCATAACTGTGGGTTGCCTGAAGGGGCCTTGCGTAACCCGGGACGAACTGCCTCAGTTACAGCCGCCGCTCAGTTTGGGGATAAGCGTTCACGTAGGCATTCGGTTTGGTGCTGCACGGACGAGTGTGCCATTCAATCGTTGGCTATCTCGAAATACGGCAAGTCGTCATTCCGTTGGCCAATCACTCTTGCTCAGTTCCGAGCGATGAATCCGCTTGAAGAAAGCCGAAAAAAGCGGGCACCTAATAAGGCGTACTTGGAACGGTTAACAACAGAAAAATCAGTCGAAATCACCTGTTGAAACTAAAGGGGTTATACGGACTTATTTGTCCTTAATCGAGGGGTTAAGGGTTTTGGTCGAAACGGGCATTTAAGGGCGTTTTGGACGGTTTTATCGATTTCACGACGTAACACGCAAGTCGGGCAATGCCCAGAATCGAGGTATACAGTGCCAGTTGGAGTTGTGCCACCCGCAGTAGCAGCATCAATCGCAGCACCGTTTGAGTCGTGTGAAACCGCACAGGTCGGCGGAAATTATCAACAGGGTTGTTACGGAGAGCCCGCAGGAACATTCACCCCAGGAGGACCTTTTGATGTCCTTCGGGTTCAACATTTACCCGCATGCACCAGAGTGCAACTCGTCTCTGCCAGCAACCCGTCCGTGATTTCGTTGGGTCCGCAGGAATACAAAGTCATCTTGTCGCTCAGCGGAACTAACACGGTGCAATTGAACCCGTCATATGGTGACAATTTGAACGCTCCGTCGCAGGGCCCGATTTCGCCAGCGGTGCCAGCATTCGTTTTCACGAGTAGGCAGAGATTAATCTGTACGGTCAGTCCTAGTGGACTCGTCCAGGCTACAGGGCGTGGAGAAACTATCATACTTTGTTCATCGGTACGGTGTGCAAACGCCTCAATCCCTGGGTCCGCCGTTCCGCCCGCTGGGTTGGTTGGGACAGAGATCGCCTGTGAGGTCCGAGTTGTTGTGCTCGCCTAGTTATGACAGAGATAGCAGAGCAGTGGATAAATCAACGAGTGCAGGATGCCAAGTGGAGTAGTAAGCAGTATGACCTTGACATCCAATTCGTTGCGGTAGCAGTGAAGTCATTCGCACAGATACTCGTAGACTTCGCTGAGTTCTACACAGAAAACAAAAAGGGAGATTCAAAATGAGCGTCACAGTAGATTTCACCTCAGTTTCAGATGTGCAATGGTATTACCACAACTTTCCTCGGACGTACAACCGCTATGCGGTTTATTTTTCTGAAGCTTTGCAGAACGACCCGGCAGCGATGAGTCAGTATTTGGCCTGGATTCAGAACACGGACACCGAAAGTCCCGTTTACGAGGAATTCGGCTACATCGAATGCTAACTGAGTGACCGAACAAGGAGGAATTATGAACGACCGTAAGCCCATAATCGTGACTCGCCCAGATGGTTCACGCCACACAATCAGCCAGTACGAAAGTCAGCGTGTCGAGCGGGAAGCCGCCGAACATCAGAAACTCGTAGATTCGCTCCGCCCAGGGGGCAAGCCGCTCGTCAGGAAGCCGAGACAGCCGCTCTATCCACCTGTGGCTCGGCAATCAAGTTCACCGATGGTTCCGAATCCACCCGCACCGAATACTGCGATCCGTGAAGTAGTCGCAGAGGATTCACTGACGCTGGAAACTATCGAGCAGGAGATATCGAAAGCGATTAACGCAGGCAACTTCTCATTGGAGATTCTTATTCGGAGCAATCCAGAGCAGCGGTTCCTTCTGGAGAACCAGGGCTTCACCCTTGCGGGTGTCGTCCAACGTAATGACCCGAATACTCATCAGAGCGTGACCTATCTCAGGTTCCGCACGATGTGCCAGAGAAGCGGAGACGGGGTACTGAGCGTAGATTTACCGTAGGAGAATCATGCCAAAGCAACCGACACAAGATGAAGAGTTCGGCAGCACTCTCGCAGCACCCGAAAACACTCCGATTGCGACCTTGAATGCAACCCAGCGTCCGACGGTCATTCAAAAGGAAGCCCAGAACATCACTCGCAGGAACAAGAAGAACAGTAAAATTTTAAGGACGGCCAATCCTTTTACTCGGAGTTCCCCCGACGACGAACACAATCAGCTACTCGGGTTTTGAATAACAGAGGACGCTAAACCACCCAGAAATATCTCGGGCAAGACGCTTAAACCGTATGTGATGCGTCCTCGACCAAAGGTACATAGGAGGAGTCATGGAAAACAAACCGAAGAGAAAAAAAGTATGGCGTGTTCGAAATCCCGCTAGCCAGATTCAGGAACTACTAGACACGGGCTTTGCAGCGTTGATGCAGGACAAGTCTCTCAAGGCTAGCAAAGCTGCAGATTTGGCGATGGCTCGGCTGTCCTGTCTCCAGAGTTTATTACTTATAAAATCTGAGGAAGCGAAAGCACGTCTCAAGCATTCGGATGTAGACGCCTTGATGAAAGAGAATGCCGAACTTCGGGCTCAACTTGGCAAGACTACGGCACAACCTACACCAAAAGAGTCCGATGTTGTTGCGCGATTTCGGACAGACATCAGTAAATTATAGGAGGAGTCAATGAACGCAGAGATGGAAGCACAAGTTCTAGCCACAGTCGCAGAGATAGAAAAAGGGATGCAACCCGACGAGTTCCTCATGGAAGTGAGGCAGCACCTCACCCTATCGATTAACGAATTCTCCACACCTGTCTGTGATTCCAAACTCAAGGAATTCTCAGAAGGACTTCTCGCCAAAGTAACGCCTGCTCTGGGAGCGGCATCCACCCCAGACGAAAAATGGAATATCGCCAAGACAGCACGAGATGCTTTCCGCATGAAGCTGGAGGCCCTGGGGCCCGAAAGGTCAGCAGAATTCCAGAAGATTCTTGCCCTTCGAGAACCGTGGCGGACACGGGGTAAAACTACACCACTAGGGGCATGCTCAGCACCAGAATCAATTTGCCCCTCGAAGGCCAAGGTGGAAGAGATATTCTGAGGAGGAAGTATGCGAGAAGACTTCGGGCGTTCCCCCGTGGCACGCCATCAGTGGGAACTGAATGACGTCGATTATATCCCAGCGATTCCTGACCATCCATATGTTGACGAGAATTCGCCTTTAGCAGAGACCGAAGTACGTTTTTCCGAGGATGAGGGGGCGCGGCACAGGAGCATTTATCTGGACTGGCACAACCACCAGGGCGAGCGAGAATTGGAAATTGTTGCAGGCTACAACCCTATCTCACGGGAACTGTTGAACTCTGCAATCACTGAGACCGAGGCAGTACACGGGCCTTTGAAGACATTAGCAATAACAATGGCTCGCGACAACGCACGAGCACACGCCTTATTTTTTGTACAGAGCGGATTCCAGCGTGCATCCGACAGGTCACGCACGACGTGGACATACCTACTAGACATCGAAGAACGGCGTAAGCAGGCACGACAGCGTCCTAAAAAGGCTCGTGTCGTAGATGTAAAAGAGCCTGAGCCGAAGCCCACCAAAACTCATCTGGAACAACTTGAAGCCATCCGTGACCAATACGTAACGGACGGATTGAAACAGGTGCCACAACGATTGCTGGATGAGATTCAAGCGGAGAAAGAACTTCAGCAGAAGACGGCACGCATCGAAGAGGAGCGAGCCCGAGTAAAACAGAGTCCCGAGTATCTTGAAATTCAGCGGCGACTGGATGAACTACGGAAGAAGCAGTCGTGAAAACGCAGCCCTTCTTCGTCCTTCGACTCCATGAAACGCCATGCAGACCGAATACAACCTACGACCGCCATTGCCCCACCTGCTGAAGCTATAGCCTCGACGTCGGTTCTTTTATTCGGGTGGCTTACGATGATGATGGCGGCCTTAAACTCTCGTGCGAGATCACCCAGAGGCGTCAACGCCGAACGGACATCTTGCTCTTTATTCCCGTTGAGCTTCCCGAGGTGGTTCAGGAGCGGGTCGATAATGACCAGCTTGAGATTGGGGTTGTTGACGAACTCCGCCCGTAATGCAGGCAGGTCGGTATCGAGCGTGAATTGTTTTACACCGTCTTCGCCCGTCGTAGTTTCGACGATGCCAATACGGGTGAGATTGGCCTTTACTGCCATCAACCGAGGCACGAGCGTGTCAGATGCGGCATCTTCCGATGAGAAGATGACGACATCCATGGGAGGATTCGGATTCGGACAATCTGGAAAGGGCTGTGCCGTCGTCACCCTCGCAGTGATGTCCATCGTCGCTAAACCTTTGCCAACACCTGGGTGGCCGAGGAACAGCGTCAACTTACCGAAGGCGATGCGGTTATCCCAGAGCCAATCGATATTCTCGGGTTTGATGTCCGATGCCTTCTGGACATTGAGACGCATCGATGACGCCGCACTCGGTGGCACAACTTCATTATTTGTGTGAAAGAAATATTTCTTGCCTGTCTGTTCCTGCAGCCGTGCGTGATATTCGCTGAAATGCTTGTCGCAGCAGTTCGCCGACGAGTGGAAACACTTGAATCCCGGGACTCCAACTTCGGTTAGGAAGACGGCATAATCATGCACAGGATTAAATGGGCACGGTTCACATAGCCACATCAACCCGCCCTCGGGCCGTTCTTGAGCGTCGTTATGTTCGATGCCGTAGAACTCAAAGAATTGTTCCATCTTCTCGATGGTGACTGGCGGCAATTTTTGCTGGTCCTGAGACTGGTTCTTCTTGATGATGATGCCCGCCTTTTTCGGGAGCAAACTCGTCATCTGTTCGAGAGATACAGGAACAATGTGCTCGGGTACTCGGCGGATAGCAGAGCGGCGATGCGGACGGCTGGTAGTCGGCTCACCCTTACCCGTCATCGTGCCGTAGATTTTCGTAATTCGATTCGGATCATGGACGGACGTATCAATCTTGACTTTCTCGTTGGAAAATTTCTTGTCAAGATGTCGGAGCACATTGCGGACGGCTGTCTCGACTTCAATCGTGTTCGGTAGGTCAAGGCGATAAAGAGCGTGATACCCGTTGCCACTATCTGCGGTGACGGGCGAGGGCCAGCCTTCATTCTTGAGATAGCTGGCTACCTCTTGAAGCGTTTCGAGAGCGGCGGCTTTTTCTTCGTTGGTCGAGGAGATGCCCGATGGACGCACGGGGTCGGCATCGATGAGGAGCCAATCTCGATGGGTGACGTCTTCCTTACTTGTCGTGGTTTTTGCAGGCAGGATTTTATTCGAGCATCGTGCGAGCAATGCGGGGTTGCACGAGTTGAGCGTGTAATAGATGGCGGGGTGTTTGCCGTCCTGTTCGGCGACGGCCTGGGCGAGTTTGCCGGGGTCGTCGAACCAACCGCTCAATGTATTCTTGGATTTCGAATGTTTTGGGATGCGAACTTCTACGACTTTGCCAGCGGGATGAAGAATTGCGGCGGTGGCGGTAATCCCTTCGACTGTGGTTTGGACTGTGGTTGTTGACTCTGCTTCAGATTCATACATTACATCCTCGTTTCCCCCCGAAACTCTGGGGTAATTTTACTGCTCTGGCCTTTCGCTACAGGCCAGGGTTCGACCGTTGAATTGGTCGATTGGTGCACAGAGGTTGGTCAAAAAGCTCAGATATACCGGCGAGCAACCACCAACCCCTGTCCACAGAGGTTGGTCGTGAAGAAAGAGCAACCCCTGTATATATCTCTAATATTATCTATTACTTATAGGTACAGGGGTTGGTCTCCGCTAGAACAAGGGACCTGACCAACTTCTGCATCCAACGCTCGGAACTAAAAAACACGAGCAACCCCTGTCATAAGGAACGATCAGGCGGGTTACAAATAAAAACTAAACGCCCGTCTTTGCCGAGAACCCAAGCTGACCTTTCAGTAGACGAGAATCTCCCTCAATTCTCCATTCTTTGGGACGATGTCGATGACGTACTCGCCCGACGGTGCCATCCGATATACGATGTTGTACTTGTCTAGGACGTGTTCCCACTGCGTTGCGTAGAGCTTGAACTGGTCGAGGAACGCCTGACGATTAGCACAGACGAGTCTGTACTCGTTGACGCCCAGCATCGGGATAACAGTCGGCTTCCACGGAGCAGGATGGTTGTGTGCATAGAGCACGCCGCCATAGGCGAACTCCTGACGTGTGTACGGGACGTCGGGACGCTCGTCAGGTTCCATGTCTTCAGCGAGAGCCAGAAGCTCGTCCTCGGCTTTCCGCCATAGCATGATGATGGTCTCGGCGGTGAAGTCCGTTCGCTTCGTCAGGTCATCGACGAGAGGCACGGTGTCTGCGATCTCTTCGACATAGTTCGCCAACGTTGCTCGGGTATACGACTCGGGACTCCGATGCCAGCCAACAGGGTATGTCGTGTCTAACGGGTCGACGAGCACGTTCAGGATCTTCTGCACTCGTGTCACACGTTCGGAATCTGTTGTTTGTGTCATGGTATTTTCCATTTCATTGCCCTCCGTCCTGAATTGCTGTAACCACTCTCGCCGCTTCCTCCGCCGTCGTGAAATAACCGAGAGAGCGAAGCCTACCGTTCTTCCTGATTCGGGCTCGGTAATGTTTCTTCTTCTTGGGGTAGAATTCAACGCCCGACCCCAACCGACTCTGACAACTTCGATTGGCAAGTTGCTCTCTCTGAGTCGCTGGTCGGAGATTATTCCGACGATTGTTCAACCCATTGCGGTCGATGTGGTCTGGTGTTCTTCCATCCGTGAGGGGCATTAGCAACTGGTGAATCCCTAGACTACTCCTACGGCGACGACCTGTTACCGCATAGACAGGTGCACCTCTACGGGTGTGAACACACCACCGATACTGAGCGACTAGGGGGTAATCAACCGTATCCAGATAGCACGGCCATACGCTGCCATACCTGCATTCCAATGCGATGACTGATATTCTGTCGTTAAAGTGCGTGACTTTGTTCGGTGTTACCCCCCTTTCGTAATTTCCTTTTGGCATGGTTCCTCCTAAGTCGCTGCTCCGGTAGGGGTGTCTCCACCCCGTGAATCTATTTCTGCGGTTCTGTCGTGCGTACCATGAACGCATAGAAGGCGTCCATTTCTTCAGTCGTCGGGTTGGCGGATATAGTAAAGGCATCTCCCCGCTTCTCCATCTCATTGAGGTCTGCCTCGGTGAGGCCGATTGGCATGTTGCGATGTGCTTTGTAGTCGGTACCTAGTTCGTTCTGTTCGCTCTGTTCGTTGTTGGTCATATTGTTTCTCCATGCACCCGTGCTCTGGGTGTTCTCCGAGTCTTACCCGGTATTTCGGAGTCGAACAGTGGTCGGTGGTTCCATAATCGCAGTCATCGACCTGGGCGAAATATCCCTTTGTCAACGGGTATGAGTTTCATATCTCACCAAGGATGCGGACTCACTGTTCCTTGGTGGGTGTTGGTCACTCGCCGTGCCCGAGGAGAGCACACCTGAACTTCATCTGGTATGTCGGTTCGCCGTCAGGTGGCACCGCCGTCTATCTTCTATTCACGACCTGCCACGGAACCCTTCAACTTGGGTATGTTTCAGCAGACCGAAAGGAACGCATTCCTCTACTTCTCAATCCTAGCACAGGGGGCTTGACAAGTCAAGCAGTTTTATGCATGCGGATTTCGTGTTAGATCTACAAAACTACACGGTCCCTATCCCGATGCCGCCCGAGGGTGATCCGCCCTCCTACGGACAATCAGAGCCTCGGGTCAGCAGGTTGGCTCTCTTTTCACAAAAGGCTTACCGTTGCGGGGTACCACGATCACGCTCTGGCAGTGCGAGCACGTGATTTCATTGTCTGTGCTTTCATCAACGGTCCCGACAAGAGGGGTTCCGCAGTTCAGGCAATCAAGTATTAGTGGCTTCGACATGATTCTCCTTACCCGTATCGTCAGGGTGCAGGGGTCATTCCCGTTTCTTCCAAACGTTCTTCATCCACGTAAACATGTTCTTCTGTTCCGACTTCGGACCAAAACCCGCCCAGGTATCGGTTCCGTCTGACCGAAGTTCCAGCACCATGCTAAAGACCCCTGGATAGCATTCCTTGACCTTATCTCGAAGGTCCGCAGCGGTCAGGATTCCATCCTCGTCTATGATGAGCCACATCGTTTTCACCCAATGCCACCAAGCCAAAGGCAAGAGCGACTCTTTGAAGGCTTCCTCCTGCTGCGGAGTTGAGGAAGCTAACCCGACCACAAATCTTTTCTTCACTCCTGTTCTCCAGATACAGATTCGGGCAATACTTTTACGAATGCCCCATCTGTGACTTCCTCTTCTCGGAAGATTCCAGTGACGCTATCACCAACAAAACCTTTTTCGATGGCGAGTTTCTGGATTGAATACGTTTCACTGCGCAGTGCTTCCCTGTCGTGAACAAGGCAGTAGAGATACGAACCCAGATAAAGAAGAACAACCAAGGCCGTCATACCCGCAAACAGCGTAGTTATCCAACTCGGAGCCTTAAACTCCAAGCAGCCAAACAGCCCACTGACGCAGATCACCGCCAACCAACCCAGGGGACGCAGGACTGTCGAGCGGGAACCCTGTGCAGTTGCTTGGTGGAGAAGTGCGCTAATGAAGTGGGGGGGCATGAAACACCCTGCATTCTAACAAACGCTATCTCCTGTATTTCCAAAAATCCCGCACGGGGTTGCCAGAGCCAACGACAGCCCCATGGATTTGAGATAATAGAGGTAAGGAGAAACGAGTTTTATGAATGAAGAGACAGCGTGTTGCGAGATTTGCGGGCACTCGGAGAAGGCTCATAGCCGTGGTCACTGTTTCGAACTGAAATCCAAATCCTCATCGGAACCAAACCGTGCTGTTTTTGCGGAAGGTTGTACCTGCACGGGGTTTGTCCCAAAAGTCTGAATGAACGGAAGCATTATTGGAACAGGACTCGGCAGATTGTCGCCACCCCGACTACAAAAATCGCCAACAAGAGCACCCGCAGAAGAATGTGCTCAAACGCCGAACAGAATTCGTCTATCGAGCCAGCCAGACCTACCCAACGAGAAATCCTGCTTTTTCTTGCCAAAGTGCCCACCACAGCCAAAAAGATTTACTCAAAGGTTCTAAAGACTCCCACTACTTTAGTTCGAAATGGATGTTTTCAATAGATCCCACTAGGACATGACCCTCCAAGGGGACAGATGGGACCCGAGAAAGTAGGACCCTGGATGGGACCCTTGTGCGAATGCGAGCCTGTAGAAACGGGTAAATAGGGGACCCGTTGAAAGAGGAGGTATGTCATTGATTCTGCTAGGCCAAGCTGGGCAGCAGGGTGGACTCTGGGTGGGTACAGGCCGATGCCGCCTCGTCCATTTTTAACAATCCTTTTTCAGGACCCTAAGTACATTAATCCTTTATTATCAATAGTATCCACCAGTTTTTGGTTTCCAGGTTCGGGCCCTCGACTGTGGCCGAATCGTCCCCGATCTGAAATCCAGGTGTGCAAAATATGAAAGGAGGGTGACCGTCCTTTGCATCGCTGGGGATGGAAAGTGGGACGACCCGCCCAGAATGCCCAGAATCCAGGCTCACGCTCAGGCCACCACTTCACGGGCTAACTAATTGATTCTACACGTCTAGATTTCACACATTAGAACAAACGGTGTGCTATGTGCATTTCGACCAATGTTCATGCGGGTCTAAGCGTCATTCTCAGCGTGAGATTCCATGATGTTAACTGCCTAATCAACATGGTCGAGACTGAGGCATAAGGGTGAAAGTGGGAGATTCGCCGTAATCGTGTAGTGGTCATACCACAATACCATTGGTCCAGCGGTCTGACAGCCGAACAACGCTTGAGCGAGCACTGGCGTGGTCCTGGCGATGTGGACATCAACTTCGTCGGAGACGGCCTTGGATGGTCTGGTTCAGGCTACTTGATGGGGCAATATTAGATATAAGACGAAGGTCTGATTCTGATCTCAAGTACTCGATTGATAACACAAGGGGTTCGAGGGACATGAGACAGGGACACGGGGCAAACCTGAGGCTTCACATGCTTGTCGTTGTCTCTTTATCCTCTAGGGTTATAGTGCTGCAGATGTGTGGCCCGGATTCGCTCTGGTTCCGAAGCGATGTCACGAGAGCGTATAGACGCAAGGCGAGGCCGACGTAGGTGTGTACGACAATGTCATACCAAGCACGATTTACCTTGACAATGTGTGATATAGTATGATGTAATCACACTAGGAGGGGGCACATGCCAGATAAAATGAGGTTCACGATTTGGTTGGACAAAAAAACGGTCGAGGTTCTCAAGGCCCTGGGCGAGAAACAGGAGCGGCCCGTGGGCTGGCTTATCCGCAAGGCCGTCGAAGATATGGTCGCCAGTCCAGCGACAAGTATTCTTATTAATAAGATCGCCAAGGAGAAGCTAGGGCGAAAGGATGGCGAATAAATGAGCACACCGGTTGCTTTAACCCAGCCTGAACTTCGTAGCCTGCTGACGGTCAGCCGAGAGCAGGAATATCGGGCCTATGTCCTGTTCCTCGTGACCACACTCCACGGTCTGCGGGTCAGCGAAGCCATCGCACTTCGACGGCGAGACTTTGCCGTCAATGGCGACGTGATCTTCCTCACGGTCCAACGCCTCAAGGGCAGCGAGAAGACGACGCAACGGTTGAACGATTGCCTCGATTCTCTGTTCAATGAGGCGAAGATCGTGGCCGATTTCGTCAAAGATCTCAGGCCCCAGGATCTGCTGTTCCCTGACACAGACGGCGGCATGCTCACCCGCTGGCAAGTGACAACCTTGATACAGAAATACGGACGGCTGGCGGGTGTGCCCGAGCATAAGCGATTCGTCCATTCTTTAAAGCATACCTGCGGTATTTCGATGCGGCAGGCTGGTTGCAAACTCGAAGAGATCCAGGCGGCTTTGGGCCACAAGAATCTGAACTCCACGGCGATGTATTTGCGGGTGAGTTCGGATGAAAGTGACGACGCTCGGGCTCGGGCGTTCGGTGCTGCTGTTGGGGCTGGAGCGTAGTCACCAATATGCTTGTTCTTGTGGGAAGGGGACCCTAAGGCGTGAGTCACTTGGATGTGACTACGACGAATGTTCGAATTGGATTGGGGGATGTATGCCAAAACCGCTCATGATATTCGTTCTACTCGCAGCGTCTGGACTCACGGCACAGGAAGCCAAGCCCTCACGTGCAGCGTGTCGGACTGACCTAAAACAGTGGATGGAGATGTTCCGTACGGCGAATGAAGACCCTGCGTGTGCTAGTGGCTCATTATCCTGCCCGTTTGTACCAGCGGTTCGTGGGCTGGACCTCAACCAATTAGTAAATTTGCCGGATCAAATCGAGGCTTGCCTCGCCGTGGATCGGCATCGCCGCTATGATTACCAATGGACGCTCTCCCAGACCGAGAATCTCATGGTGCGGCGAACAGCGGTTTACCTCATTTCAAAACACGAGATCGAAGATTATGGCGAATGGGAAGACACTCAGCGTGGAGTTGTCACGCCCACAGATACGGACGATCCTGATACCGTCGCACGCAATCGGTAACCTTCAAACTCGCCCAGCAAAATAGACAGCCAAAATGCCATTGTGGGACCGCTGGTCTTCTCCAGACGTTCGCCCTACACTAGAATAGGAATTTCAAAGAAGGGCGTTGGAAATGGCCATCGTCGATCTGTTCTCGAAACGGCAAAAGGTGCTCCGCAAGGAAGTACCTGATGTCTACACATACGATCAAGTACCCCGACCGTTGCGGGTTCAGATTGCTCATATCCTGCGTGACCTCTTCGGTGAGCGAGTGCAGTACGACATAAATGACTGTCTGAAATCGTTCGGGGAAATAAAGGCGACGTTGTGCCGAGAGTATGGCGTCTTCCGTTTGACTCGTACAAGTTGGAATTCCGTTGATGAGGAAGTGATTAATTTTGTGCTTAACGAGTCTGACCACGAGCGAGTTCTTGACGTGGTTGAAATTTCATTCCACTTGAATGTGCCTTTTCGGTCTTCCGATACTGTACAGAAAGCAATACTTGAGTTGAATGCTCGGTTTCGTGAGCGTGGCATCGGCTATCAGTATGAATCCGGAGAGATGATTAGGGTCGACTCCCAATTAATTCACGCTGAAGTCGTCAAACCCGCTTTAGCCCTGCTCACAGCCCCAGAATATGCAGGAGCCAACGCCGAATTCCTCAAGGCATTTGAGCACCACCGCAAGGGCGACACCAAAGAATGTCTGAATGAATGTCTCAAGGCTTTCGAGAGCACGATGAAGGCAATTTGCACGAAGAGGCAGTGGGCGTTCAATCCGACGGACGCAGCCAAAGACTTAATCGACTTGTGTCTGAAGTATGACCTAATCCCACAGTTGATTCAGTGCCATATTGGCGGTGTGCGGGCTGCACTGGAGAGTGGTATTCCGACGATTCGCAATCGGCTCTCGGGGCACGGGCAGGGACCCACAGTAGTAGATGTCCCGCCACACTATGCCAGTTACATGCTGCATCTCACGGCTACGACTATTCAGTTCTTGGTGGAGTCGGAGAAGGCTCTGAAGTGACTCAGTACGGGAGAAGACCGTTGAAAATCGGAGCGTCGTAACTATGCCTCGCCAACCGAGTTCACCTCCGCCACGACCTTATGATTGGCCGCTCGACCGGACTCAAGCAGCCTTGAAAAAGCAACTTGCACTCTTAAATGCCTTCCGAGGCCGGAATCACGAGCAAGCCGAGAGCGACAAACGTGGGTGGGCGAATCTCACTCTTAATATTCTGACGCACGGTTTTGGCCCGGGTAGCAACAACGTTCAACAGTTCAGACATGCAGACTTGGTTGGCCGAGTTTCTGCTCCCAGTATGACCAACGCCCAGTATCAGTACAACTTCGAGCGGGGTATAGACGCACTCGCCGCAACAATCAAAAGCAGCCTTGACGAGTTGGAATTGATGGATGTTTCTGAGACAGTCCCATCGGTGAGAGGAGAGGCTGTTATGAAATCGGACTCACGACTCGTTTTCTTGGTACACGGTCACGACGATGCCGTGAAGGAATCAGTGGCACGGTTCTTGGAGAGACTTGATCTAAAGCCCGTAATCCTGCACGAACAGCCCAATCAGGGTAAAACCGTGATTGAGAAATTTGAGGCTCACTCCGACGTCGGCTTTGCCGTGGTGCTACTGACTCCAGATGATGTCGGCGGATTGGCGTCGTCGCCCGACAAACTCAGTCGCAGAGCACGCCAGAACGTCATTTTGGAATTGGGATATTTCATTGGGAGATTGGGTCGTGCGAAGGTCTGTGCTCTGTACAAGGAAGGGGTTGAAATCCCCTCAGACATTCATGGCGTGCTCTACGTGCCATACGATGCAGGTAACGGCTGGCGTTTGCAGTTGGCGAATGAAATAAGGGCCGCAGGCATTGCGGTAGACTTGAACCTCGCCTGAGTGCCATTCATCGATAAACCTCGGCAAGGGCAGAAGGGATGGCGTACGGCAAGATGGCACCGTCACATATCATTGCAAAATTGGACCCCCTGCTTTTTCATGGCATCACGACCGAGGTTCAGGCTGTTTACCTCCTGGTCGCTGTTCGAAAACTCCTCGAACAACAAGAAGCGAAGAAACAGTACGAGTACTTGACGTTCCATTGCGACTGGGTACTCCATTCGAAACTGTGCGGAACGACAACGCAAAAGATTCTGAATCGGTTTGATGCTGCCCATCTTCACCTTAAGACAGGGGAGGAACTTTGGAATCTACCACCAGACCTTCAGGGAGAAATCGACCGAATTTCAAAGATGACATATTTTGAGCAGGAACTTACCCAGTTCTTAGAAACCAACAGACTGCCCAGTTTGAACACGAACCGTTCAGACGGGTTTGCTTATTTTCTCCACCTTTACGCAAAGGTCGTAGAGGGTTGTCCGCTGCTAATGACCGAGGAAAATGAGTCCGCCAGTATTGCTAAAGTGACACTCTATGTGGACTTGGCGAAAGCGTCCCAACAAGACGGCGGCGGTATGCTGCTTAGGGTGAATTGGGTAATCTTGGACAAGAAGGGCAATTCGGGCATTGTCTACGTCACCCACTCGTTTTCTTTAAACCCAAATCTAACTCCTGCCCCGTCGAGATTAGGTGCCCAATCATGACGTTTTTGCGGATCGATCCCGCACCTCACCACGGCTTTGGAACATCAAATATCTGTGCACCAATATTTGCACGTTAAGGGGGTAGCGTGGTCAGGAATAAGATGGTCCTACAAGGTCTTGGACTAGTGGTTGTGGCTGCAGTCTTGATGAGCAAGCCCCGTTGCAATCGTGGCTGTCGAACGCTGTTGGAGCATATCCTGTACCACGGTCTAGACGACTTGCTTGGCGGAGTTTTGGCGTAGACGAACCCGATACAGTCGCCCGACGGTAATCCGTCCTTCGCTTAGTTTGATGCGATCAAAGTCGGGCCCACGGTCTTCTGAGCGGCATGCTGAGAGTGCGAATGCCTTTGTCATAAAGCCCCCGTGAGCCCAGTATCATTCGAACATCGCATCACTCGTTTCAAAAGTAACGACCAGCCCATAAATTTCCTTCGTCCACACAGCCAACCACGTTGGTGCCAG
>Ga0187867_10000845_pt1 | contig 26906 bp, 19 predicted proteins | sample June2016WEW_13_1_FD_132976 | JGI IMG/M metagenome (GOLD analysis project Ga0187867, IMG submission 132976) | Peatland microbial communities from SPRUCE experiment site at the Marcell Experimental Forest, Minnesota, USA - June2016WEW_13_10 | ecosystem: Environmental > Terrestrial > Soil >... | reverse complement strand
CGCATCGGGCGCAATATTTCCACCCACTGCCGGCGGCGGTCAGTTGACGGTGGACGCCGAAGGTAAACTATTAGTCCCCACGATCCAGGGTCTGATTGTCGTCGATGGCCAGCGCCGCATGGAAGTCGGCAAGCGAGAGGGGCTATTAGCGCCAGTTTATTCGGTATTGCAGGATCGGGAGGGCTCCATTTGGCTGGGTCTGGCAGGCCGCGGCCTGGCTAGGTGGCAGGGTTATGGCGAATGGGAGGGTTTCGCTCCGGACACTGGACTGGAGAGCGAGTTGATCTACGAGATCTTACCGCTTAGCGATGGTTCGTTGTGGGTCGGTACCGAAAACGGCCTGTTTCGGGGCCGCAAGACCGGGGACCGGTGGGTGTGGAGCAGACACCCGGCGGTTGGCAAGATCCCTGTGCACGCCGTGCGTTTGGATCGCGGCGGAAACCTGTGGCTCGGCACGGAGGGCTACGGTGTCGGCCGCCTCGACGCGCGCACCGGCAGGCTCGAATGGTTCCGAAAGGACCGCGGACTTGCAGGCGAATACCCCGCTTCCCTGGTGGTGGACCGGTCGCAGCGCGTCTGGGCGGCAACCGAACTCGGTCTGTTTGTGGCGCAGCCTTCCCAGAAGCGATTCGAACATGTTGACGGCGTTCCGTCGGTGCGCTGCTGGGCGGTGGCCGAGACGCCTGACGGGGAAATCCTGGCCGGGACGGCCAACGGCTTGTTCTGGCTATCGGGAGGCAGATGGCGCCGCATCTCGATGGCGGATGGGCTGCGGCACGATTTGATCCTGGCGATCAACGCGTCCAAGCCGCACGAAATCTGGGTGGGCTACTGGTTCTCCGGCACCGTAACCCGGATTCGGGTTGACGGAGAGCGCCTCTCGATGACCCACTACGGCCGCGAGGCCGGTCTGCGGGGAGAGCTGACTTACTTCCTCGGTTTCGATGCCCGCGGCCAGCTCTGGGCGGGCACCGATCAGGGCGTGAAATCCTGGGATGGAGAACATTGGAAGCAATACGACCAAAACGACGGGCTGATTTGGAACGATTGCGACCTCGGCGCCTTCGCGGCCGGGCCCGATGGCGCGGTTTGGCTTGGCACCAGCAGCGGCCTCTCGCGTTTCAAACCGAGCCGCGTCAAACGCCAGGCGCAGCCTCCGTCCGCGGTATTTACGAGACTCATATTGGGTCATACCACGCTCGAGAACGGCCGCTACGTCTCGATGGAACACACAGCGAACTCCCTGGCGGTGCAATACTCCGCGTTCACCTTCGCCCATGAAAGTTCGCTCCTCTTCCGTTATCGGCTGCAGCCGCTCTTCAGGGAATGGCGGGAAACCACGCTCCGGGAACTGCAGTTTCCAGAATTGCCCGCCAACGACTACCGGCTGGAGGTGCAAGCGCGGGACGGTTCGGGCGAGTGGAGTGCGCAGCCTGCCGTGTTCGCCTTCAGAATCCGGACGCCCTGGTGGCAATCCTGGTGGTGTCAGGCCCTCATGACCGCAGTGGTCTTTGTGCTCCTTTGGATGGCTTGGCGCTGGCGGGTATTTCATCTGGTGCGGCGCCAAAGGGAGTTGGAACGGGCAGTCGCCGACCGCACGCAGGAACTGCGGAAGGAGAAACACGAACTGCTGCTGGTCCGGGAAATCCTGCGTGAGAAGGCCATCAAGGACGGCCTGACCGGATTGTTCAACCGGAACGCTTTCTTCGAGATTTTGGAGAAGGAATTCGAGAGGGCCAGGCGTGAGACCCGAACGCTTGCGCTGATCATGGCGGACGTTGATCTATTCAAGACAGTCAACGACACACACGGGCACTTAGCCGGAGATGCCGTTCTCCAGGAGTGCGCCAGCCGTATTCAGCGGTCGGTGCGGTCCTACGACACCGTCGGGCGATACGGAGGAGAGGAACTAACGATCCTGATAGCGGGATGCGAGCCGGAAGAAGTTGCCGAGCGGGCGGAGACGATGCGGCAATCGATCGCGCAACGCCTCTTTGCCACGCCGGCGGGCGATGTCTCGGTGACCTGCAGCTTCGGCGTGGGCACCACCACCGGCACGGAAACAAGTGTGCAAGATCTGGTAGCGGCGGCCGATCGCGCGCTCTATGCCGCCAAGGAACGCGGCCGCAACTGCGTGGTTTTGCTGAGTGGGGGCCATCTCGGCACGCGCCCACTCACGCCCATCGGCGCTGCGCTGAGCGCGTAACCCCGTGGTTCGGTATGCCGGAAACTCATGGTCGGGATCGAGCACGCCCGTTGGCGCGCGAGAAGGCATCTCGCAGGATGGAGTGTCCGGCCCACCTGAGAAGTGCCTTGCCGGTTCCAAGGAACAAGAGGGACTAGTGTAGTGCGTCGCGCAGATCGACGATTATGTGCACACCGTGGGGCAGGCTATTCAGCCCGCGGACCCGCTCTCTAGCGGGTCCAGCCGCCTGAAAGGCGGCTGCGGCCAAGATTGGCCGCCCCACCGGCCGCGGGCGGATTGCCGCACCCGCTCAAGCCATGTGACCGTCGATTAGCAGGACCGGGTTCGTTCGCGGTTCTTTGGCGTTGGGCGCGCCAGTGACGCCGGGCACCAGCGGCGCCTGCTCCATTGCCGGTCCGCGACCCGCGTGCTGGGGTATGTGGATGGTGAAGGTCGAACCTCTGCCGGGTTCACTAGCGACGGTGATGGCGCCGCCCATGAGTTGGCAAAATCCTTGGCTGATGGAAAGTCCCAGGCCCGTTCCCCCGTAGTGACGAGCCGTCGAGGCATCTACCTGCGAGAAGGGCCGGAACAGTTTGTGGAACTGATCCGGGGCAATTCCGATGCCGGTGTCCGAGACGCGCCATTCGATTGACTCCGCGCCATTGGCGGTTACCGGGACGACCTCCACACGAATGTTGCCGTTTTTGGTGAATTTACAGGCGTTGCTCAACAGGTTGTAAAGGCTCTGCCGGAACTTCGTTACATCCACATACATCGGGGGAAGGTTGGGAGCGCAGTGCACACTCAGCGTGTTGCCGTTCTTCCGCGCCAGCGGCGCCATGGCGGACGTCGCGTCCTCCAGGATCTGGGTGGGCAAGGCGTGCTCCCACAGCAGTTCCGTTTTTCCGGCTTCGACCTTGGATAGATCCAGCACCTGGTTGATCAGGCTTTCCAGGTGCTTGGCCGCCGCGGTGATGCGCGTCAGGTCCGCAGCCGGCCCTTGCTCGTGCTTGACCTCGGCATCCTCGCGCAACATTTCGCTATAGCCGATGATGGCGTTCAGTGGAGTACGCAGCTCGTGGCTCATGTTGGCCAGAAAGGTGCTCTTGGCGCGGCTGGATTCCTCGGCAGCCTTCTTCGCGGCGAGCAGATCATCCTGCACGCGGCGGCCCGCCGCGATCTCGCCGCGCAGTTCCGCCTCACGGAGTAGCACCCGAAAGGTTGCTGTGCCGGCCGCGATCAACATCGCAGCGATGATAAGGATAATCGCACTCAGCCAGGTTTGCAGCCAGTACCCGGTCTCCGCCACACCTTGAGAGAAGCGTACTTCCAGGGGCGTCAGTTCGCGGTTGATACGTTCGGTTTCAGCTAGAGTCTCGTTGACGACATCCTGTTTCACGGTGTGCGACAAGATGCGTTGGTGCAATCGCTCGGCATCTGTCTCGAGCGCTATAATATGCCGTTCCGCTTCCGCCCAAATCGCTATGGCTTTGGCCGGCTGCGGTTGCGAGCCGAGATGGCGGTAGAGCCAGATCATCCGGCCTCGGTCTCTCTCGTCGATACCGGCTTCGGCAATAGCATGGTTGAGGATGGCCGGATCATAGAGCGGCAGGTCCATTTGCTGGCGGGCCCTACGACACGCTAACGGTATCGCAATGGCGGCTCGAAACCGTTCATAGTCGGCGTCGGAGCGCGTTTGCGTGTACCGCATCAGGTTCAGAATGGCATCCTTTTGACCCTTGGACCATAATGCCTCCGCCTGCGTGTAGCCGCGCGCCGCGGACAACATTTCCATGCACATAATGGCAACGAATGCGAAACTGGCAATGACTACGAGCCAAGCCCCACAAATCATTGCCAAACGAATCTTGTTTGGACCAGCGGTTCGGCGATGGCTTTCCTCTTCGTAGCGGCACACAGCCCCGGTTTGCGGCGTTTGACGATCCGACATGGTAGTCGCTCCAGGGTATGGCGTGACGCTCAACTCCGAGTCTTGAACGTCAAGGACGCCCGGCTGCAAATGCCTCGACCCCGAGCATGCCCTTCTGGCTCAAAGCATACATACTGGCCCGTAAAGAGGGTCATATTCAAGAGAGCCGGGTCCGAATATAGCAAGATGATACCGTGAGTTACGGCCGAAGGCTAGATGAACTTTGGTTATGGGCGGGCAGCGGCGCTATCAACGCGCGGGTTCGTAGAACTTCCAGTTCGACACGAACCCCGTATTGAGCGGCTGCTTGGTCAGACTGGCGCGCACCATCTCCACCGGAATCGCGTTCATTTTCAGAATCGCGTCGTGGAAATCACGATCGGACATTTTCCCCGCGCCCACCAACTCCTGGTGCAGCGCGCGAAACTGCAGCGCGCCCAGCATATACGCGACCTGATACAGCGGCCCATAGTAGCCCGACTCGAACGAGCGGCGCACTTCGCCGGCCGCGTTTTCGCGCTCGAATCCGACGCGGTTCACCAGAAAGTCCACGCACTCCTGCGCGGTCATTTTGCCCAAGTGAAAGCTCAGCGAGAAGATGATGCGCGCGCAGCGGTGCATGCGCCAGAACAGGGCCCCGATGCGATCTTCCGGCGTCTTGGTGAAGCCCTGGTCCCATAGCAGCATTTCCCAATGCAGCGCCCAACCCTCCACCGAAAACGGCGTGTCGAAGATGCGGCGATACGGCCGGTAGCGTTCGTCCATGAATTCCTGCAGGAAATGGCCGGGGATCACTTCGTGAAACGCGGTGGCGCGCGAGAAGTGTTTATTGTTGCCGCGCATGCCCATGAGCTTCTGCTCCTCGGTCATGCTCTCAACCGGATACGAAACGCTCAGCACCGAGCCGCCGGTGAAGAACGGATTGATGCGCTGCCGCTCCGGCGTCATCATCTCCATGCGCCAGGTCTGCGCTGCTAGCGGAGGCACCGTCACCAGGTTGTGCGCCCCGACGAAATCGATGGCTTCTTCGACCAGCCCCAGGATGAAGGCCGGCTGCTGTCCCGGCGGTACGTAATCGGATTTCACGTGCTCCAGCGCCTTCTTCCAATCGTCGCCATACCCCAGTTCGCGCGAGGCGCGCAGCATCTCGGCGTCGCACCAGGCGAACTCGCGGTTGGCAATCTCGACGATCTCCTCGGGCGTGTAGGGAATCATCTCGTAGGCCAGTTCGCTCACCAGCATGTCGCGACCCACCGCATCGCCGACGATGGTGTCGCGGTCGCCCGGCTTGATCCCGGCCAGCTTCTCGCGAATCAGGATGGCATACTTCTCCATGGCGGCCGCGCTCTTCTGATATGGCTCGGTCACCCACCAGGTGAATAGCGGATCGTAGCCGTTGTAGAATTCGAACCAGCCTTTCATCGTGTCGCGCAGGCGGTCCACCGTGCGCGCCGCGCGGAATGCGGCTGTTTTCGCGACCTTGATCTCCGCCCCTTTGGCCGGCTCGTTAATGCGCTTGGAGAGATCCTCCATCTGCTTGGAGATCTGTTCCAGTGTGGACGCGGCCGCCGACGGGTCCAGCGGATCGACACGCTGCCGGGCCTCCTTCAGTTCGATGATGGCGGGCGCGAATGGGACCAGTTCCGCGATCTCCGCCGAACGCTTCCGGTTCAGGTCGAGCTGCCGAATTTCGTGGTCCAGCTTATTGCGGAAGAGAAGATAGTCGATGCGGCCTTCCTGCGGCAGGCCGTCGAACTGGATCTGTGCGAGCGCGGCCCGCCACGCTTCGTAGAACTGGCGCATGACCCGCTCCGTGATGGGAGAGAGTTGCACATCGTAGTACCGGCTCAGGCTCCACAGGTCGCTGGAATATCTTTCCAGCAACGGTCCCAGATCGGCCGGCGCCGGACCCATGATCTCGCGCACGTCGGGAGCCCGGTACGGTGTGGGCGGTGGACGGCGGGTGGGCTGGGCGCACACGAGCGCGGCGGCCGTGAGCAGGGTGGCGATGGTTCTGGCTGCTTGGCTATTCATCCTATAGATGTTGATAGCACGATATCGCCGCTGGAGGGCGGGATTTATCCCGCGCGGGGCTTTAGCCCCGCGTCTGGCGAGTACGGTATCCGAATAAGAAGAGGCCGACGTGGACGTCGGCCGCAGGCGTGGACGCCCGCCCCACAGGACTGGACTCACGTCCCGCCTAAGGATTAACCGTGATTCTGCACACCGAAAAGTTGACAATGCTGCTGGTGGTAGACGAGGCAATAGCCTGCACGCGGGCCAAATAGGTCCCAGGTGCAACCGCCGCTCCAGCGCCGGTTTTTCCGTTCCAGGTTACGCTCTCTCCCGGCGCCAGGACCATTTTATAACCGTGCAGCGTCCGGATCACATCCACGGTGGGCGTGACATCGCTATCCTGGATGATCTCCACCAAGGTGAAGGAGTTGGCCGCGATTGCGTACTTGATGCTCGTCGACTGGCCCGCCGAGATCGAGATTGTGTTTGGCGTGGCAACCGGCTGGTACAGAATCGGAGGCGTTGTCGCGGGAACGTATGGGTACGGGGTGTACGTGTCGCCCAACAGGATGACGTTGTTGGTATTCGGCGGTCCCAGACCCGCTTGCGATGCATAGCCCAGATAAATCACGGAGTTTTGCGCAAACTCCATGACATTCAGCCCCACCCGGTCCACTGCCACGGGATTCAGGCCTGCCAGCACCACGTTCGTGGCCACCGGGTTTCCGCCCGTGGGGCCTTCGCCGTCCATCCCCCAAACGCCGTCGATCACGGCGAAATCGATGGGCCGAATCATGTTGAGATCGATGATCGACTGATTGATGCTGCGAAGATGCAAGTCGTGGCGCGGAAGATCTGTCTCGACCGGTGGGGCATAAGCTGTCTCGGAAGCCAGGCCCACCAGGTTTTTCATGGAAAGCGTGACTACCGCTTCCTGGTGGGTCTTCATTTTGCCTACGCTGATAAAGAAAGTATTCGGCTGCAGCAACAGCGACGGAACCCACATCTGCTGATAGGCGGAGCCGCCGCCCGGAACCGGGGTCAAAACATAGGTCCCCGTCACCAGGTTCACCAGTTGCACTTGCGGATAAGCCTTCTTGGTAAAGATCGCCCCGTAACCGCACGGACCCCAGTACGGCTGGTTTCCAGGGAGTGGAGCTTCGATAAGCTGAATCTGGGTCGCTCCGGCCGCGATGCACAAATCCACGACGGCCTGCACCACCTGCGGATCGGTCGTGGCGCCGGAGGAGGACGGCTTGGGAACCACCAGATTCGGCTTGATCAACACCGTTTGCCCGGCTAGGCTGGTGGGAAACTGCCCGCTGGCGGACAAAGCCACCGACGCCGCGGTATACGGATCGCTGGAATAGCCAACGCCTACCTGGTAAGTGGTTGCGCTTTGCGCTTTGGCGCCGGCCAGCAAGGCTGAGTTGGCCGCCAGCAGCCCTATGAACGACCGCCGGTCCATCCCGGAAACCGCGGGCCTGGCGCTTTTCTTGCCTGGATCGGTCTCGTCAACGCGATACTTGCACATCTACGTTCCCCCCTGTCCTGCCTATGATAGCTGGCCCTGTGCATAAACTACAAGCTGTTTCCAGTACCCAGTACCTAGTTGCCCGGCGTGGCGCAGACGATCGTTGTTTGTCGTCTGCGCACCGTGCCCGAACTCGGCAGGCTACGAAAAACGATGGCCTGCCCCACAGCTAATACGCTGGGCACCGGAGCACCCATTACCCTCCCGGCACCTGCTATACTGGACAGCGGATGGTTTTTAACCACCCCGCACTGCGGACATCCTGTTTACCAACCGGCCGCCAAGCACCGGCCGTTATCCCCTGTTTGCGTTTTGCAGCTCTTGGAGGTACCCACACACCAACTCAATGAAATCCAGTGTGCAAATCAGCCGAGGCATCGAAAGCCTGTTCGGCACCCGCGATGAAAACATCCGGTTGATCGAATCGGGCCTCAAAGTGAACACCCAACTCATCGACAACCTGTTGGAAATCGAAGGCGAAGCCGAAGCCGTTTCTCGCGCCGCAACCATTCTTGAAGATTATGTGGCGCTCGTCCGCGAAGGGCACGTCTTCAATAACGGCGACCTGAACAGCTACCTTCGCGTGGTCACCGAAGACCCCGAGGTTAGTTTCCGCGCCCTGGTCCAAAGCGGCCGCCAGCGCAATTTCGGCAAGAAGATGCTGGCGCCCAAAACCCCGAATCAGCGCCGCTACCTGGAAGCCATCGAGCGCAACGACCTGGTCCTCGGCGTCGGTCCGGCCGGCACCGGCAAAACCTACCTGGCTGTGGCCATGGCGGTTTCCGCGCTGCTTTCGAAGCGGGTCTCGCGCATCATTCTCACGCGCCCCGCCGTGGAAGCCGGCGAACGCCTGGGCTTCCTCCCCGGCACCTTGCAGGAAAAGGTCGATCCCTACCTGCGCCCGCTCTACGACGCCTTGTTCGACATGATGGAATCCGAGAAGGTCGACAAACTGCTGGAGCGCAACACTATCGAGGTGGCGCCCATCGCCTTCATGCGCGGCCGCACGCTCAACGATAGTTTCATCATCCTCGACGAAGCCCAGAACAGCACCACCGAGCAGATGAAGATGGTGCTCACCCGCACCGGCTTCAACTCCAAAATGGTGGTCAACGGCGACATTACCCAGATCGATCTTCCGCCGGGCAAGCGCAGCGGCCTCATTGACGCGCTGGAGGTGCTGCGCGGCGTGGAAGGCATCAGCTTCGTGCAGTTCGATGAGCGCGACGTTGTCCGTCACAACCTGGTGCAGCGCATCGTGAAGGCTTACGAGCGCTATAACGAAGCGGTGGGCGCCGGACGCCAGCTTAGCTTGAAACTGACCGAACCACCCGCCGAAGCGGCTCCCGATACATGTCTGCCTCCGACGACAATATAGTTTTGTTCCGCCGCGCCCCGGCGGAACTGAGCCGCCGCAACCTGGAACGCTTCGCCCGAACTTTGCGCGGCGAAGTCGCCAAAGGCGCCGGCTTCACCTGCCTCATCGCCGGCGACGCCGCACTCCGCCGCCTCAACCGCGACTTCCTCGGCAAGGACTATCCCACCGACGTCCTCTCGTTCCCGAATGCCCAATCTACCGCATTCCTCGGCGAAATCGCCATCTCCGCCGCCCGCGCCCGCGCTCAAGCCGCCGCAATCGGCCACTCTCTCGAAAATGAAATCCGCATCCTGATGCTGCACGGCCTCCTCCACCTGCTGGGAATGGATCATGAAACCGACCGCGGCCAAATGCAGCGCGCCGAAGCCCGCTGGCACAAGCGCCTCGCCCTGCCGGAGGGCCTAATCGAAAGGAGGGCGGGCTTTAGCCCGCGCGGGACTTTAGTCCCGCGGCTCCGCGCATGACCCTAGCCCTAACCCTCGTCATCATCTTCCTGGCCCTCCTCCTGGGCCTGGTCACCTTCGTCCAAGTGCTCTACCTCGAGAGCCTCCGCCTGCGCACCCGGGATTTCCCCGCCATCAAATTCTTCAAGGAAACTCTCGAAGACAAAATCGGCTTCCCCACCGAAGACGGCGCCGGATCCTTCACCTTGATCAAACACACCGCCATTCTCCTGATCGCCGTCCTCTACTTCCTGGTCTTCGCCGACGGTCAGGCCTGGACTTGGCCCGAAGCGCTCGAAACCGCCGTCTCCTCCTGGCTCACCATGATCGTGATGGCCTACGTGCTCCCGCAGGTGCTCTACCGCCGCACCGGAGCGCAATGGCTCGCCCCACTCGTGCCCCTCATCCGCGCCGTGGGCCTGGTCGCCAAACCGTTCGTCGCGGTGCTCGCCTTCTTCCAGTCGCTGGTCGAGATCGCCGACAATACCAGCGGCGACGAAGAGCCGCCCACCCAGGCCGAAAACATCGAGGCGCTGATCTCCGCCGGCACCGAGGAAGGCCTCATCGAAGAAGAGGACCGCAAACTCATCCAGTCCGTGGTCGAGTTCGGCGACAAGGTGGTGCGCGAGGTTATGACGCCGCGCCCCAATATCGTAGCCATCTCCGCGGACGCGACCCTCGAACAACTGCGCCAGCTCGTTATCGACGAACAGTATTCGCGCATCCCGGTCTACGAAGGAACCATCGATCAGTTCATCGGCTTTGTGCATGTGCGCGACATGTTCGAGCTGGATGAAGACCAGCGCGTCAACCGCACCGTCCGCGAGATCATCCGGCCCATCCGCGCCGTGCCCGAAACCAAGCCGGTCAACGACCTCATGCGCGAGATGCAGCAGGACAACACCCACATGGTCATCGTGGTCGACGAGTACGGCAACACTGCCGGCCTGGCCAGCATGGAGGATCTCGTCGAAGTCATCCTGGGCGAAATCCGCGACGAGCACGAGCCCGATTCCGACGTGCAAGAAGACGGCCAGGGCGGCTACATTGTCTCCGGCAGCTTCGACGTAGCGCGCCTAAGCGATCTGCTCGATTTTCACCCGGAGGAAGATCTCGAATCCACCACCGTCGGCGGGCTGGTTACGGAATGGCTCGGCCGCGTGCCGCACTTGGGCGAATCGGTCGAGCGCAACGGCATCCACATCGATATCCTGGCCAGCGACGAATTGCGCGTGGCCCAGGTGCGCGTGCGACGTTCGATTGTGGGGCAGGCTGGCAGCCTGCAGCCGATTGATAATCGGCCCACTTCATTATGAAATCCGGTTTCGTCTCCATCCTCGGCCGCCCCAACGCCGGCAAGTCCACGCTGCTGAACCAGCTCATCGGCGCCAAAATCGCCATCGTCGCCAACAAACCCCAAACTACCCGCACCTCCATCCAAGGCGTGCTCACCCTCCCCGATGCCCAGATCGTGTTCCTCGACACGCCCGGCATCCACAAAGCCGATTCGCTGCTCACCAAGCGCATGATGGATACCGTGCGCGCCGCGCTCGGCGAACGCGACCTGCTGCTGCTCGTCGTGGATGTCTCGCGCAAGTTCGGCGTCGAAGACCGCCACGCCATCGATCTCATCCGCAAGGCGGATACCCTCACCCTGCTGCTCCTCAACAAGGTCGACCTGCTGCACAAGGACAAGGGCGCCCTGCTGCCCCTGATCGAGCAATACCGCGCGCTGCACGACTTCGCCGGCTACATCCCCATCTCGGCGCGCTCGGGCGATGGCGTCGCCGAATTGCGCCAGGGCATTATCGAGCGCCTCCCCGAAGGCCCGGCCTACTTTCCGCCGGACCACATCACCGACCAGCCCGACCGTTTCCTCGCCGCCGAGCTGATCCGCGAGAAAATCCTGCAAGCCACGCGCGAGGAAGTGCCGCACTCCGTGGCCGTCTCGGTTGAGTCCTGGGAAGATACCCCCCAACTCATTCGCATCTACGCCACGATCTATGTCGAGCGCAGTGGACAGAAGGGCATTATCATCGGCGCGGGCGGCGCCATGCTGAAAAACATCGGCACTCTGGCGCGTCACGAGATGGAGCGCCTCTTCGGCCGTCACATCTATCTCGATCTTCATATCAAGGTGCAACCTAACTGGCGCCAGAAGGCCGGCTTCCTCGCGGCCCTCGACTGGCGTACAATGGCCGGAGCAGATGAAAATTAAAACGTTAGTCTCCTTACTCATAATCCTGGTGCTGGCCGCGGGCGTTTGGGCCGTCGATAAGCACCCTTCCGACGATCAACTCTACGATCTGGTCAGGCGCAAGCTGGCCGACGACGTTGTGGTCAAGGGCGGCGCCATGGAGGTCGAAGTCAAGGACGGCGTCGTTACTTTGCGCGGCAAAGTAGAATACGAACAGCAAAAGCTCAAGGCGGAGAAGGTCGCGCGTAAAGTCCCCGGCGTGAAGCACGTCAACAACGAACTGATCGTGGTGGGTAAAGGCAACCCCCGTTGATCAGCTCCCACAAATTGTGGGGCGGCCAATCTTGGCCGCAGCCGGCTTTCAGCCGGCTCTTCTTCCTTCTGGTCATCTTCCCCCTCCTCGCCCAAGACCTCCCCGACCTCCAAGTCGAAAAAGTAGCCCACGGCTACCGCTTCACCCAAGGCCCCGCCTGGTCCCACGACGGCTACCTCCTGTTCAGCGATATCCCCAGTGGCAAGCTTCTGAAACACGTGCCCGATGGAGCCACCGAAGTCTACCGCGAGGCGTCCAAAGGCGCAGCCGGCAACGCCTTCGACCAGCAAGGCCGCTTGTACACCTGCGAAACGCACGCTCGCCGCGTGACCCGCACCGACAAAAAGGGCAGCATCGAGGTGCTGGCCGATAAATGGGACGGCAAGCGCCTCAACGCGCCCAACGGTATCGTCGTGAGCAAGTCCGGTCATGTGTACTTCACCGATCCGGCATTCGGCAGCCAGCAGGACGCGCGTGAGCTCGATTTTTACGGCGTCTACCACATCGCGCCCAAAGGCCAATTGTCCGTGATCGCCAAACCCGCCGGCCGCCCCCATGGAATCGCCGTGTCGCCCAACGGGCGCATTCTCTACGTCGCCAACTCCGACGAGCGCAACATCCGCGCTTACGACGTAGACCACGAGGGCGAAGTCTCCAATGAGCGCGTGGCAATTTCCAAAATCGACGGCATTCCAGCCGGTATCCGCACCGACGATAAGGGCAATCTGTACGTCGCCGCCAAAGGCATCGCCGTCTACAGCCCGGAAGGCCAACTGCTGACGACCATCCCGCTCGCCGAGACGCCCTCCAATTTCGCCTTCGCAGACCCCGATTTCCAGACCCTCTACGTCACCGCCAGAACGTCCTTGTATCGAGTCAGGCCGCCCCTCCTCTCCAATGCCCGATAACCGCCGCTATCCCCAACGCCCCGTCCTGGGCATCGGCGCGCTCATCTTCGAACGCGGCAGAATCCTTCTCGTCGAACGCGGCAAAGAACCGTTAAAGGGTTACTGGTCCCTCCCCGGCGGGGTCCTCGAAATCGGCGAAACGCTGGAACAAGGCATCGTTCGCGAAGTGCGTGAAGAGACCGGCCTGGAAGTCGAGCCGCTCAAGATGCTCGAAATCTTCGAGCGCATCATCCGTGACTCCCAAGGCGCCCCCGAATATCACTACGTTCTGATCGACTACATCTGCCGCGTCACCGGCGGTTCCCTCCGCGCCGCCGACGATGCCAGCCGCGTCGCCTGGGTCCCACGCCGCCTCCTATCCACTTACCAAATAACTACCGGCACTCTACCCGTCATCGAGAAAGGCTTCCGCCAGCGCCGCAGGCACACCTAGCGAGTCCTTTTGACACACTTGTTCGTGGGGCAGGCCCTCGGCCTGCGGCGGCCTCTCAGGCCGCCTCTTGGTTGTCAATGGGCCTTTCCCTCAACTCTTAACTGCCTCTCGGTTCGCGGCCTTCCGGCGATGGGCCGGGCATCTCAGCCACACAGATATGGAACATCGCGTGCTGAACTTTATCTTTTACCGATGAAAAAACTCCTGCCCCTCGCCCTACTTCCCCTGGCCCTGGCTGCTCAGCACGTGCCCGGCAGGTTCTACGCCGCCCCTCCCGATCGCCCCGCCCTCGCGAAACCGCTGCCACCCGGCACGCAACTTCCCCTTCCAGCCGGTCTCCTCTGGGAAATCGGGCCGCTCAGCGACGCGGAGCGCCTGCCGCGCCCGCGTTTTGGCGCGCGCCAGATCGGGTTGCGCCGTCCCGTCCCCGCCGCCGCGCTCGCGTCCGCAACCGCAACAGCCCTGCCGGACGGGCGTCGCGTCGTCCGTGTCGCCCTTGGCTCCGAAGGCGCCGAAGGATTGCGCGTCCATTTCGAGGATTTTTCGGCCGGTACAGGCCAGGTGTGGGTGTATGCCGGCCCCTCGTCCGGCGCTCCCAAACCCGCCGCCGCCGGCCCCTACACCGGCCGCGGACCGCTTGGCACGGGCGATTTTTGGTCCTCCACCGTTGCCTCCAGTTCCGTAATTGTCGAGTTTGACGTCCCCGCCGGCGCGTCGTCTCAGGGCTTGCCGTTTCGCATTAGCGCCGTCAGCCATCAATGGAGCCAGGTACTTCCGCGGATGGGCACGCGAGACACGGCCGCCTCTTGCGAGCTCGATATTAGTTGCTACCCGAGCTACCTCCAGTACGCCGGTGGCGTGTCGCTGTACGACTTCGTAGCCTACACCGGGGGCGCCTATGTGTGTACCGGCGCCATGGTCAACACCACGGGCCAGATCCCCGAGCCCTACATGCTTACGGCCAACCATTGCATCTCGAACGCCGCGGAGGCCCAGAGCGCCGAGTTCTATTTCGACTACCAGACCAGCTCCTGCAATGGCCCTCCGCCCAACTTTGGACTCCTGGGACCGGAAGCCGTGGGAGCAACCTACCTTGCCGGTGCGGCGGTCTCAGAGGGCGATTACACGTTGCTTCAACTGAGCAGCCCCCCAACTTCCTACTACTTCGGCTGGTCCGCCACCGATCCGCCGATTGGGAGCCAAGTGGTGGGAATCCATCATCCCGAAGCGTCCTGGACCCGCATCAGCTTCGGCACCCGTGCGCCCGACCAGACTGTGGACGTCTCCGGCACCCTGGCGCCGGCCAACCTGTACGACACGGTCGACTTCACCCAAGGCATTGTCGAGCCCGGCTCTTCGGGCTCGCCGCTATTGAACGCGGACGGCGACATCGTGGGCACGCTGACCGCCGCGCCCGCTCCGGGACCCGGGCAATCTGTCTGCGATATCCAGCCCTTTTACGCGACATACGGCCGCTTCTCCACAGCCTATGCCGTGCTGCGGGGCTATTTGAACGTCAACCCGGCGCCCGCCTTTACCGTCGCCCCTCAAGGTCTGCAGTTCACCCAGTCAAATGGTGTTCCAGGTCCGGACCAGCAGATCACCATTACCACGCAGAGTCTCTCGCCCGTCGCATATACCATGGTGACGGCCGATGGCTGGCTCTTACCCGGGCAGAACGGCACTACCGGTCAAGTTTCCGCCGCCTCTCCCGTCGTGCTTGGACTTCAAGTCTACAACGCGCCTCTCACTTTCAGTGGAACCTATAAGTCATCCGTAACCGTTACGGTCGGTACCGGCGCGCCCGTTACGATTCCTGTCACCGTCACCGTCGCCAACACGCAGTCGAATGTTCTGGCCAGCCTGGATTCCGGCGCTCAATTCCTCGACATTCTTTCTGTCCCCGACAATAGTGGCGGCGCCGATTGGATTTTCAACATGAACCTTACCGAGGTTGCCGGGGTCGGCACACAACTGACCGCATTCAAGGTGGGCGGAGTAGATTACTCCAGCATGATTCCCGCGCTTTTTGGCGGCTCCACGATCCTGCCGGCGCAGTCTGTCAACGCCGTGGCTCGCCTCAGCACTAACGACGGCATCCCGACCTTTCCCAGCTTGACGCAGGTCGAGTTTGATGGAGTCGATGCCGCTACCGGTGTGGCCTGGAGTCGGGTTATAACCGGCGTCACTTTCGAGGGGACTCTCCCCACCGACCTCCTGGAGATCTCCATTCCCCAAGTCGTGCGGCGCAACGCGTCTTCGCCAGACTGCCCCTTCCGGCAGCATTTCGTATTCCAGGCGGTGGGAGTTTCCCCGGTGACACTCGCTTTAACGCAGGGCCTGGTTCTCGGCAACAGTCCGTATACGCCAGTCGCTGGCCTCGTGGGATCGACCTATATTCCAGCAGGAGGAACTCTGCAAAGCGACTACTGCTGGCCCGACAACGGAGGGGGGTCTGTCAACGGTGGATCCGGAGTTGTCCAGGGAACCGACCCTACCCTCACTATCCTCGACGCATACTTCACGGCATTTCTCTATCCGGCGGATTCCGCAGTTACTAATCTGGCCGCTACTCCGTCCATCCTCAATCTGACCGCGGCTAACACGGAGCCGGTCGAAGTATCCGTCGACCCCGGCTCGCCGTCCGCCCCCTGGGACGCGTCTGTCTTCTACGCGCAGCCCCCCAATTCGTGGCTCAGCGTGACACCACTGGCTGGCGCGGGACCCGGCACGGTGAAGATCGCCGTCAATCCGGCCGGATTAGCCTCCGGGGTTTACCTCGCCAACCTGATCGTCGAATCGCAGAATGCCATTCCCCAGTATCTGAACATCCCCGTAACCCTGACGGTCCCGGCCACTGAGATCGCCGCGGTCAATGGCGCGTCTTTCACTTGGGGCGCCGCGCCCGGGATGATCGTCAGCCTGTTCAGCTCCGCCATACCACTGGCTACGGGCACCGGGCTTGCAGAATCCGTTCCGCTGCCCACCAGCCTCCAAGGCACCACGGTCACCGTCAATGGCCGGGCCGCGCCACTCTACTACGTCTCCCCCACCCAGGTGAACGCGCAGATCCCTTACGAGGTCCCGCCCGGCACGGCCACGCTGACTGTCCGTAACTCCGACGGCCAGACCGCCAGCCAGCAGATCTATGTCAACCCCGTCGCCCCCGGCGTCTTTCTCAGCGGTGACGGCAAACACATCGCGCCCAACGTTTCCGTGAAGGCCGGCGACTATGCCACACTCTATCTGACCGGACAAGGCTTCGTTTCGCCCACCGTGGCCACCGGAGCGGCGCCTCCGCCACCTTCCCAGATACCGGTCACCCAACTTCCGCAGCCGCTAGCCAATGTGGCGGTCTTAGTCAACGGCGTCGCAGCCCAAATCACGTTTGCCGGTATTCCCTATTACCTGGCAGGAGTCACCCAGGTCAACTTCGTCGTCCCGCCCGGTACGCCCGCCGGCGATCAACCGGTGACTGTCACCCTGGCCGGCGTGCCCAGCAACACCGTGTATCTCAATATCGGCTACTAAGGCTTTCCGCAGAATGGCGCTAGCTGTGGGGCAGGCCATCGTTTTTCGTGGCCTGCCGAGTTCGAGGAAGGTGCGCAGACGACAAACAACGATCGTCAGCGCCACGCCGGGCAAAGGAACCGTTCAGTTAATCTGTTAGGTCGATCCGAAGTTTTCTGGAAAAGCAGTTCGTCGATGTCATTCAATGGAACGAGCCGGAAGACGGCATCCTGGCGGTCCGCCACCCCATGGCCGACATGGAGATTCAGACCGGCGGACAGTTGACTGTGCGGGAATCGCAGATGGCCGTGTTTGTGAACGGAGGCAAGATCGCGGACGTGTTCGGGCCCGGCCTGTACACCCTTAACACCCGCAACCTGCCCTTGCTGACCGATCTGTTCAACTGGGACAAACAGTTTGAATCTCCGTTCAAGTCCGACGTGTATTTCTTTTCCACGCGCCTGCAGATGGACCAACGGTGGGGCACGCCCACGCCCATTACGTTTCGCGAAAAGGAGTTTGGTGCGGCACGCCTGCGCGCATACGGGATCTACTCGTATCGCATTGCCGATCCGCAGGTCTTCTTCACCAACGTGTGCGGAACGCGGGAGGTGTACAGCGTCGCCGACCTGGAAGGCCAGCTTCGCGACACCGTTGTCGCCCGCATTACCGACGTCATCGCGCCAGCCGAAGTAGCCTTTCTCGACATGGCGGCGCACCAGGCGGAGCTGGCCGACAAAGTTGCCGCGCTATTCCGCACCTCATGCGCCGCACTGGGACTGGCTCTCCATTCCTTTGTGATCGAGAACCTTTCGCTGGCCGAGGAGTTGCAGAAGGTGCTGGACCAGCGCATCGGGATGAACATGGCAGGCGACCTGGGCCGCTACACCCAATTCCAGGCCGCCCAGGCCCTTCGCGACGCAGCAGCTAACCCCGGCGGCGCGGCCGGCGCGGTCGTGGGACTGGGCGCGGGTGTGGCCATGGGACAAGTTATGATGAACGCCACGAAGTTGGCGGCAGCCGCTCCAGTCCCGTCGAGCGCTGCCAGATTCCGTTTGGAATGCGGCCAGCCGGTTCCTCAACAAGCCAGGTTCTGCCCGGCTTGCGGCAAGGCCCAGGCATAAGGTCGCCCCATGGATTGCCCCAACTGCGGCGCTGCCATGCAACTCGACAAAGGTATGGACTCGTGGAGTTGTATTTAATGTAAGACCGTCTACCACAGCGAGGCGAACGACGAGGGTGTGCACGTGCTTAGCGACACCTCCGGCTTCATCTGCCCGCTGTGCTCCATCCCGCTGGCGCAGGCGGCCATGGATGCACACAAGCTGTTTTGCTGCACCCGGTGCCGTGGAATTCTCATTGCGGTTCCGGTCTTTGTGTCCCTGCTGGACCAGTTGCGCGCGAAACAGGCCGGGGCATGGACCATCGCGCATCCGGCCGACCCCAGCGAACTGCGGCGGCAGATCAAGTGCCCGCACTGCGGCCGCCAAATGGATACGCACTTCTACGGTGGTCCGGGCAACGTGGTGATAGACGACTGCGCGGCCTGCGAATTGAACTGGCTGGACAAAGGCGAGCTGACGCGCATCGTCCGCGCCCCTGAAGAGCTTACCTAATTCTCACAGGCTGAAGCCTGTGCCACCAACTGCCGCAAAGTCATTGACAAGCGGTGGCACAGACTTTAGTCTGTGGCCCCCAATGAGTTGCGCGGATTCTTAGTCATAGTGGGGCGGGCTCGCAGCCTGCGGCGGTCAGGCCGCCCCTTCACCCCATCACCACCACAGCCTTCCCCAAAATCTTTCGCTCTGCCAACTCGCGCAAGCCCGCCGCCGCATCTTCCAGCCGGAAGGTCTTGCCCACCACCGGATGGATCTGTCCACCCAAATACATGGCGGTCAGCACCTCATGCGTGTGCGAGAGAAACTCCGGATGCTGCGCCACGTACTGCCCCCAATGCACGCCCACAATCGAGATGTCCTTCAGCAGGATGCGGTTTGCCGGCACGCTGGGGATGCGCCCGCTGGCGAATCCGATCACCAGCATGCGTCCCTCGCCGGCCATGCACCGCGTCGACAGGTCGAACACCTCGCCGCCCACCGGATCGTAGACCACGTCCACGCCGCGTCCGCCGGTGATTTCCTTGACCCGCTCGACCCATCCTGGGTCGGTATACGCCAAAGCGTGATCGGCGCCTTGCGCCAGGCAAAAGTCCAGCTTTCGCTCGCTCCCTGCGGTGGCGATCACCTGCGCCCCGTAGGCCTTGCCGATCTGAATCGCCGACATGCCCACGCCGCTCGCGCCCGCATGCACCAGCAGCCATTCGCGGTGCGCCAGGCCGGCGCGGCGATGCAACGCGAAGTACGACGTATGATAGACCACCGGCATCGCGGCGGCTTCGGGGAAATCCATTCCCGCGATCAAGTGAAACGTGCGGCTCGCCGCCGCCAGCGAGTATTCTGCGAATGCGCCATTGTGCGTCATGGCCGTCACCGGATCGCCCGGGAATACGTGCTTTACCTCGGCGCCCACCGCATCCACAATGCCGGAAACTTCGGCGCCGGGTGTGAATGGAAACGGCGGCCGGATCTGGTACTTCCCTTGAATCTGCAGAATGTCGAAAAAGTTCAGCGCCGCCGCGTGATTGCGGATGCGCACCTCATTCGGGCCGGGTTCCGGTACCGGAATGTCGTCGAGCGTCATCTGCTCCGGCTCGCAGAACGCGTGTACTTGCCAGGACTTCATGCGAACGAAACGGTAGCATACGGCTCACCGCCGCGGCAACTGGTGAGCTATTGCCATCCCCCAAGAATTGCGCCCATCGCCAGGTAGCAAACAAGCTGATAGCCAGTGTCGATGAAGAATAAGGTCCGGTTCTTGTGGCCGAACAGCGCTGCAGTCAACTGCACCGTCATGGTGAATCCCAGCCACACAAGGAATCCGAGCTTCAGCCCGCCGGCCACGCCGCCCGACTGGATGCGGACCACCAGCAAGCACAGGGCAAAGGCGCTCAACAGCGTGGCCCCGAAGCTGGCCGCATACACGGTGCCCATCCCCTTTTTCAGCTCCTGGCTCTGCTTCGGATCGTGCATGTCGATGCCGCGGCACTTGGCCCAGGCCGGGCCAAAGAGGGCCCGCGAATACCACGCGAATCCCACCAGCATGCTGGCAATTCCTGCCGCGAGGATGCCCAGATAGTTGATCGCATTCCAACGCATAGGGATACCAGCCTATCGCTTGGCGCGGGGCGGTGCAACACCCTACGGATGGACTGCGCCCATGCACAATTCCGCCCAATTCCGCCCAATCCCGCACAATTGGACCGCAACCCATCACCCAACCCCGCCGCGTCGTATACTCAACCTTATGAATCGCCGCCAATTCCTCTACACCAGCGCCGCGGGCTTGGCCCTGTCCGCCACCGGCTACGCAAGCGGCAAGCCCAGGCGCGTCGGGGTGATCGGCCCCGGCTGGTACGGCAAGACCGATCTGTTCCGGCTGATTCAGGTGGCGCCGGTCGATGTGGTCTCGCTCTGCGACGTCGACAAGCAGATGCTGGCGCGCGCCGCCGATCTCACCGCCACCCGTCAGGCATCCGGCGCCAAACCGCGCACCTTCACCGACTATCGCGAGATGCTCGCCCAGAAAGACCTCGACATCGTGCTCATCGCCACGCCCGATCACTGGCATGCGCTGGCCATGATCGCGGCCGTCGAAGCGGGCGCCGACGTCTACGTGCAGAAGCCCGTCAGCGTCGACATTCGCGAAGGCCAGGCCATGCTGGCCGCCGCGCGCAAGCACCAGCGCGTGGTGCAGGTCGGCACGCAGCGCCGCAGCACGCCCCATATCATCGAGGCGCGCGACCGCTTCATCCGGGAAGGGAAACTGGGCAAGATCGGTTTGGTCGAGATGTGCTGCTACTATCACATGCGCGCCACCGAGAATCCGCCCGACACCGCTCCGCCGCCCTATCTCGATTACGAAATGTGGACCGGTCCCGCGCCCATGCGCCCATACAATCGCCTGGTGCATCCGCGCGGCTGGCGTGCGTTCATGGAATACGGCAACGGCATCGTGGGCGATATGTGCGTCCACATGTTCGACATGGTGCGCTGGATGATGGGCCTCGGTTGGCCCAAGCGCGTCTCTTCGGAGGGCGGCATCCTGATCGACAAGCAGTCCAAGGCAAACATCTCCGACACCCAGACGGCCACGTTCGACTACGATGACCTGAAGGTCGTATGGCAGCATCGCACCTGGGGCGCGGCGCCCGATCCCGATCCCAAGTATGCCTGGAGCTCGACCTTCTATGGCGACAAGGGCACGCTGAAGGTAAGCGTGTTCAGTTATGATTTTGTGCCCGAGGGCGGCAAAGGCGCGGTTCATCGCGACGTCACCTATGAGCTCGAGGAATACGTGGTCGACAAGACCGAGCCAGACCTGGAACGGCATGTGGCGCCTGCCATCCGGCATCACATGCTGGACTTCCTTGCGGCCATCGAAGCGCGCTCGAAGCCCGTGGCCGATATCGAAGAGGGCCGCATCTCGACGGCAAGCTGCATCCTCGCCAACATGTCCATGAAGCTCGGCCGCACGCTGGCTTGGGACCCGCAGGCGGGGCGCATCGTAGGCGACGAAGCCGCCAACCGCTTGCTAGCCCGGCCATACCGCTCTCCGTGGGTGCATCCCGTGTGACCCGCACCGCCGCCCTCCTCGCGTTGATGATCGCCGGGTTCGCGTGCGCGCAGTCGCCCTGCACCGTGGCGCGCCCCACGGCGACCTTGCAGGTGCCACACGTGTCCGGCGAACCGGCGCTCTCCGCCGACCCATCTCTGCCCGTGTGGCGCAATGCGGGCGCAGCCGCCATTTCGCAGGATTGCAGCCGCCAGATCGACTATCCAGCGCTCCGCACCGAGGTGCGATCGTTCTGGACTGGCGCTTATCTCTATCTGCTCTTCAGTTGTCCGTACACCGAGTTGAATGTCTTCCTGCCCGCGCTGGGCGGCGGTCCGCGCGACAAGCTCTGGGATCGCGATGTGGTCGAAATGTTCCTCGGAGACGACTGGACCAACATCCGTCACTATCGCGAGTTCGAGATCGCCCCGACAGGCGACTGGATCGATCTGGCCATCGACCTTGATCGCCAAAGCGATGACCAATCCTGGCGCTCCGGATGGACCACCGCTGCACGCATCGACGAGGCGGCACACGTCTGGTATGCCGCCGCGCGCATCCCGCTTAGCGCGGTCAGTAGTGCCCCCGTCAAGCCGGGCACGAAATGGCGCGCGAATCTGTATCGCATCGAGGGTCAGGGGCCGGATCGACGGCGGCATTTCCTCTGCTGGCAGCCCACCTGCGTGGTCAATCGCGATCCGAATCATGTGCCGGAGAACTTCGGCACGTTGCTCTTCACCGGTGGCGCGGATTCGCTCGTGGCCGGCCGCCAGCGGTTCGAAGCCCGCTGCGGCGGCTGCCACGGTGCCGACGGCATGGGCGGTGAGCGCGCTCCCGCTATCGGTAGCGTAGACCGCGCCCGCCTTCGTTCGGACGACGCTGTGCGCAGCTTGATCCGCGACGGCATTCCCGACGCAGGCATGCCGGCATTCCGCCTGCCGGAATCGGAGCTTTCCGACTTGGTCGCGTTTGTGCGTTCGCGGGTAACGCCGGCCAGGGACAGCATGCCGCCGGGCGATCCCGACGTGGGCCAGTCGTTCTTCTTCGGCGCTGGCGGCTGCGCGCAGTGCCATATGCTGAACGGCCGCGGCGGCTTGACCGGTCCCGATCTCAGCAATGCCGGAGCCGAGCTGACGCTCGCCGAAATGGAGCAATCGTTGTTAAAACCGGCCGCACGGCGTCGGCCCGGCTATGCGGTGGCTACCGTGCGCTTGCGCACCGGTTCCGCGGTCCGCGGCTTTCTGCGCAACGAGAGCCTCTACGACCTCCAAGTGCAGGGGTTCGATGGACGTCTCTACCTCCTGCGCCGTGACGAGGTTACCGGCATCATCCGCGATGCGTCGTCATATATGCCGGCGCTGAAGTCCACCGCAACCGATTTGCAGAACCTGCTGGCGTACCTGGCGTATCCGCGCGCGGAACCGCAAGCGCCTGCCGCGACGGACCTTCCCGGCGCCATCGCCTGGGACCGCATCGTCCATCCGCAGCCCGGCGACTGGCCCACTTATCACGGCCAACTGGGCGGCAACCGCTACAGCACGCTCAACCAGATTGCGCCACGCAATGTCGTCCAGCTCGCGCCGCGCTGGATTTTCCCGATCCCCAATGCGCGCCATCTGGAAGTGACCCCGGTGGTAGTGGACGGCGTCATGTACGTCACCAACGTGAATGCCGCCTGGGCGCTCGACGCCGCCACGGGTCGCGCGATCTGGCACTACGAGCGCCCGCGCAGCAAAGGCCTTTCCGGCGACGCGGCGGGCGGCATCAACCGCGGCGTGGCCGTGCTGGGCGATCGCGTGTTCATGGTCACCGACAATGCCCATCTGATCGCCCTCCATCGCCTGACAGGCGCACTCCTATGGGACACCCAGATGGCCGACTCCACAGAGAACTATGGCGCCACATCCGCGCCGCTGGTGGTCAAAGACCTGGTGCTTTCCGGGACCTCCGGCGGCGATGAAGGCATCCGCGGATTTGTGGCGGCCTACAGTGCGGCCACCGGCCAGCGCGTGTGGCGCTTCTGGACCGTGCCTTCACCCGGTGAGCCTCCCGCCGCCACCTGGGTCGGCCGCGCCATCGAGCACGGCTGCGCATCCACATGGCTCACCGGCACCTACGATCTCGAAACCGATACCGTCTTCTGGCCCACGGGCAATCCGTGCCCGGATTTCAACGGCGACGAGCGCCGCGGCGACAACCTGTATTCCGATTCGGTGCTCGCTCTGGACCCGCAAACCGGCGCCCTAAAGTGGCATTACCAATTCACGCCTCACGATCTGCACGATTGGGACGCCACCGAAACGCCCATGCTGGTGGATGCATCCTACGGCGGCCGCCAACGCAAGCTGCTCCTGCAAGCCAATCGCAACGGATTCTTCTACGTCCTCGACCGCACCACCGGCGAGTTCTTGCGCGCAACGCCATTCGTACACGGGCTGACGTTGCCTGCGCCCGAGCCGGCGCCGGCCGGAGCGCGCGCCTGCCCATCCATGGACGGCGCCACCAACTGGATGTCCACCGCGTTCGATCCGGGCAACGGTCTCTTTTATCTGATGGCGCTCGAGAAGTGCAGCATCTTCTCGAAATCTTCGGCGGTGTGGAAGGCCGGCGAGTCGTACTACGGGGGCGGTGCCCGCGAAGTCCCCGGCGAACGGCCTCGGCAATACCTACGCGCGCTCGATCTCCAGACCGGCAAGATCGCCTGGGAAATCCCGCAATCGGGCGAAGCGGAAAGCTGGGGCGGCGTGCTGGCCACGGCGTCCGGACTGGTGTTTTATTGCGACGACTCGGGCGCTTTCGCGGCAGTGGATGGGGCCACTGGCGCGCCGCTCTGGAACATGCAACTCAATACGGAGTGGAAGGCGTCGCCCATGACTTACACGGCCAAAGGAACCCAGTACGTAGCCGTCGCCGCCGGAGGTAATATAGTGGCGTTTGGCCTACCGCAATGAGACACACCCACCACATTATTCACCCTCCCGGCGCTTGCTCTGGCTGCCGCCGGGCTTTGGGCGCAAGCTACCGCGCCGCCGCCTCTCGTCCATTTGCACCCGCTCGTGTTGGACTCCAAAGGGCAGCCGGTGACGGATCTGACCGCCGGCGATTTCAAGGTTGCCGATCAAGGCAAATCCCAGACCATATTGCTGTTCCGGAGCCCCGTCGCGAAGAACTCGGCGGAGCTAGGTCCCCACGAGTATACGAACCGCCCCGGCGGCCTGATGCCGCATGCCGTAGCCATCCTCTTCGACCTGCTGAACGAGGGCGACGCGAACCGGCTGGACACCTGGCGCAGCCTTGCGAAATCCATCCCGCAGCTCGAGGCGGCCGGGCAGGTATACTTCTACATACTCGGTCTCGATGGAGAACTCATTCCCATTCGCCCCATCGGCCCGCGGGCCGCCGCGGGCGCCGCTTGGCTGGGAACCTTCGACCAGGAGTTGAATAAGGCCATGGAGAAAGCCAACGGCGCCCGGCCGGGCGGTCTGGACCGCGAGGATCGCGCCAAAAGAACATACCATCAGCTCGAAGTAGTGTCGAACCAATTGGCTGCCTTGCCCGGCCGGCGGGATCTCGTCTGGATCGCGAATATAATGCCGGCAATTACGAATTCGCTCCCCTGCGACGGCGATTGGGTTGACTGCGGCACTTACGAGATTGCCTATGCGCCCTCAGCGGAGAATTGGGATAACAAGTTCCACAAAATTCGAGTCACCTGTGAGCGCAAGGGAGTCAAGCTGCAGGTCCAGGAGCGCTACTGCGTGCTGCCGGATTCGCGTGCGCCTGGCGCCCGGCAGACGGAGATCCTGAAGGCTACTTATCAGAGACCTTCCGACGCGGCCGGCATCGGTTTGGGGGTGAGGATGCTGAAAAAGGCTCTCACAGACTAAAGTCTGTGCCACCAATTGCCGGTGGCACAGGCTTCAGCCTGTGAGAGCCTTTTCAGCATCCTGCTAAAGCGCGCCTTTCAGTAAATCGACCAGCAACCCGGCGTGATCAACTCCAGCAGGTGCTGGTCCGGATCGCGGAAATACAAGCTGCGTCCGCCGCGCGGCCAGTCCACCGCGCTCTCGATCTCGACGCCGTGCTCCTCTAACCGCCGCTGCCAGTCCGCTTCCGCCGCGGCCGGGATCGAAAACGCCACGTGCGTGTTGCCCGCGCCGTCGTGTGGCGGAATCGTCCCGCCGGGCGTCGGAATGGACTCCAGCGTCGCCCCCTTGCGAAATAGCAGCAGGACGTTGCGGTCCGCCACGCTCAACGCGCTAAAACGCTCGTCGCCGATCAGCTTCTTGAATTCGCAAATGTCTTCGTAGAAGCGGCTGGCGCGCTCCAGATCGTCCACGTACAAGCACGTTTCCACGACTCCGGTTACTTCGGGCATCAACCTCATTGTATCCCGTTGCGACCACCCGTGCCGCGCGCGCATCCAAGACTTCAGTGTTTGGTGTGCCATGGCAAAGCCGGTCCTGTTGACCATCGACGATGACCCCGAAGTCCTGAAGGCCGTCGAGCGCGACCTGCGCCGCCAGTACGCTGCCAACTACCGTGTCCTGGCGGCCAACTCCGGCCAGGCCGCACTCGCCCTCCTCGAGAAGCTCCAGCAGCGCGGCGAGCCGCTGGCCCTGTTCCTGGTCGACTACCGCATGCCGCAAATGACCGGCATCGAGTTTCTGGCCCGCGCCATCCCTGCCTTCCCCGACGCCAAGCGCGTGCTGCTCACCGCCTACTCCGATACCGAGGCGGCCATTCGCGCCATCAACGAAATCAAGCTGCATCATTACCTGCTCAAGCCCTGGGACCCTCCCGAACAAAACCTCTACCCGGTTCTGGACGATCTGCTCGGCGATTGGCTGGGATCGTACCGGCCGCCGTTCGAAGGACTGCGGGTGCTCGGAACGCGCTGGTCGCGCCGCTCCTATGAGTTGCGCGAGTTTCTGGCGCGCAACCAGGTGCCTTACCACTGGCTGGATGTGGAGGCGGCCGATCGCGATCCGGAAGTGCGCCGCGCCTTGGACATGCTGACTCCCGAAGAACTGCACTTCCCCGCGGTCCTGTTCCCGGATGGCGGCCGGCTGCCCGACCCGTCCCCCGCGGAAGTGGCTGGCCGCATCGGCTTCAACACGCGCGCCGGAGCTGCATCTTACGACCTGATCATTCTAGGCGGAGGCCCGGCAGGCCTCGCGGCGGGCGTCTATGGCGCATCCGAAGGTCTGCATACCGTGATCGTCGAGCGTGAGGCGCCCGGAGGTCAGGCCGGCCTCAGCGCCCGCATTGAAAACTACCTGGGCTTTCCATCCGGACTGAGCGGCGCCGATCTGGCGCGCCGGGCCGTGACTCAGGCGCGGCGCTTCGGCGCGGAGATCCTCGCGCCGCAGGAAGCCGTCGCCT
>Ga0187867_10000843_pt1 | contig 26983 bp, 23 predicted proteins | sample June2016WEW_13_1_FD_132976 | JGI IMG/M metagenome (GOLD analysis project Ga0187867, IMG submission 132976) | Peatland microbial communities from SPRUCE experiment site at the Marcell Experimental Forest, Minnesota, USA - June2016WEW_13_10 | ecosystem: Environmental > Terrestrial > Soil >... | reverse complement strand
GCTCAACCGCGTTGGCGGCGAGCAATTCCACCAGCGCGAACAATCCGAGAGTCAGAAATGGCCGTGCGGCATAATAGCCGTCGGGCACCACGAACGAGAGAATGATTGGAAACGCCGCCCCGATCCAAACGCCCAGATAGGGAATGAATCGCAGCAATGCGCACAGCAAGCCCCATAGGGGGGCGTTGGGAATATGGATCAGGTACAGGCCGAGTCCCACGACGATTCCATACACGCCGTTGACGGCGGATTGGGCGATCAGATAACGGCTGATGCGCGTGGCGGCATCGTCCAGCGCCCGCGTCGTCAGGGTAAGCTGCCCATGGCCCACCAGCCGGATAATCCGGTCGCGGATGTCTTCGCGCTGGATGAGCATAAAGACCACGAAAACGATGACGATCAGCAACTGGGCCATCGGGGAAACGAACTGAAGCGCGGTGGCGAGGGTCTTGAAAATGCTGCCGGTTTCCGGCGCGGCGGCGATCGACACGGCGATCGGATTCCCCTCGCTGCCCCGCGTCAGCCATGACGAGGGTGCGCCGCTTCGGTCGGGCTGCGTGGCGACCACGTCCTGGGCCATGCGGTTGATCGTGCGCGATGCCGTGGCCAACGCTCCGTGGCCCAAATAGCTGTGCACGTTTTCAATTTTATGTTCGATGTCCCCCTGGTATTCCCCCAGCTTGACCGCCAGATCCGTTGCCTGGTTGGAGATCAGCCATCCGACCCCGCCCAGGATTGCGAAGGACAGGGCGACGACCATCAATACGGCGGGAACGCGCGGCAGCCGAAGCCGCTCAACGCGATGAACCAGCGGCGCCAGCAGGAACGTCAGCAGCAACGCCACCGCCAGCGGAACCAGCACGTCCCGCGCGAAATACAACCCGGTGACAATGATACAGGCGGATGCCAGCGCAACGATGCGACCGGACTTTGGAGCCGCGTCCGATTGGGCCATGAGTTCGATTCTAAGTCGCCGGGAGCCGGCGGGGAGGGTGCAAAATTATTGCGTTTTGCCGGCGTGATAGCGGGATGATCCGGATTGGTCGATCATCCCGCGAGAAGGGCAAACCGGCCTCCAACAAGTCCGTTAGCGTTTTAGGAGTAGATCGTCTGCCCTCGGCATTGTTATAAAGGTTCCATGCGGAGGAAACTCTGGAAAGACCTTCTCTTCTTCGCCTGCGCCGTAGCACTATGCGGCTGCTCGTCAACCCCAAAACCCCCTTCGGAAAACGGCGGCCTGTTTCGCCAGCACAATGAAGGCTACAGCCTGCTGTACAAGCTCATGAAAGACGAAAGCGACGTCGGGGAAATCTTCATTATCAAAAGTGCCGAGGTGCCGGTAAAAAGCCTCGTCAAGGAAATCGGTGATGCCTGTCAGGCGGCAGGCAAACAGATGGAAGAGTTTCCCAAGCTGGATAACCGAATCGAATATGACGTGCCGGACCTGCCGTATATGGAGCAGAGGAGCCGGGATTTGCAGGCCAAGGATGACGAGAAAGCGCTGCTGACTTCCAGCGGGAAGGAATTTGAGCGTCGGCTGATCTTCACGCAGGCCGAGGCGACGAACTACGCCATGCAGTTGTGCAAAGCCTTGGATGAGGAGGAAACCGATCCTGGCCGGAAGAGTTTTCTGGAGAACCTGGCGAGGCAGTGCGGGGATTTTCACGATCAGTTGATGAATCTTCTGGCCGTTCAATCGTGAGCGAAAAAAGGGGGGAACGCCTCTGAATTTCCGCATCGCGCAAGCTCAATTAGTTGATCGAGGCTTCCAAGGCGCTGGGAACCGAATCGGCCACTTCATTCCCGACGATCTCCTATTGAGTATCTCAGAGAGCGGTCTCAGCCGCTGAGGCTTGCAATGAGTTGGGGTGACAGGCCGGCTGGCAGGCAAGACCACCACGGCCAATGGGTTGCCAGATCAAAAGCCGGGTTGCCGGGCTGGTGGTCAACCGGCGAAAAGATCGTGATTTTCACCCTGGCCGAGTTGCCATTGTTCCCAGAAACGAAGAAAAAATGGGACTTATTTTGCCATTTGAGGCGAAAGCTCGATATTCTCTATTGCTATCTGCCGGCCATGGTCATAAACTGTAGAGCAAGACGGGAGCTAATGAGTCCTGCATAATGAATGAATACAAGTCGTCGGACGACTAAATGAAAGGCACCCCGGTTCGCCGGGAGGCCAGTTGCAGAGTAAGCCGACGTGATTGAATCCCGAAGCCTCGGGAATCAATCACGTCGGTTTTTTTTCGCCGATGGCGAAGGCAGATTTTGAACTGAAACCGGGCACAGCGCTGAGCCAAGCGGTCGAAAAAGGCTTGGCGGCTTTGAATTGAGCAACAACCCGAGAGGTTATGCCGGCGGATCGCAAGGTTCGCCGGCAAACCTCCCTTCTTTAACGATACGGGGCGGCATGAACCGCCGGAAATGAATGCGATGCTTCAATCCACTGAAACGATGGCGCAGCAAATTGCCCAAGCGGCAACCGCGTTCCAAAAGCAACGGACGGGGCACACGCCCAAATCGGTGAGCGTGGTGCTCAGCGGAGACACGCTGGTGGTCACGCTGCTTGGCGCATTGTCGCCGGCCGAGCAGGCGATGGCACAGAGCCCGGAAGGCGCCGCCAAGGTGCAGGAGTTTCACCGGGAGTTGTTTCAAAGCGCTTCCGACACGCTCCGACAGGAGATCAAGCGGATCACCGGAGTGGAAGTGCAGAAAGCCAGGGCGGAATTGGACCCGACGACCGGCACCGTCGTGCAGGTGTTCACGACCGGAACGATGGTGCAGGTATTCCTGCTTGCCTCGAAAGTGTCCTCGAGCAATTGGAGCGAAAGCGAATCAATCAAACCGGCAACTGCATGATAGGAAGAAATATGAACCGGATAATGTTTCTCAAAATGACCCTGGCGGCGGCGATCGCACTGGCATCGTTGATCGCAATGGCCGGATGCTTCTCGGGCCATGACGATCATGGCGGCGGCTGGGGTCAACACGATGATCATCATGATGACCACCACTAGGCCAATCACCAAGACGATCACGACGGACACCATTGAACGGAGATTCCATGAACGTAAGAACGTTCGCAGTTGTTGCAGCACGCGCGTAACAAGCGAGTTGCAGGCGTGATTCCTGGCGCCGTGCCTGGGCAATGAACCGCGAGAATCGAGGGCATGAAATGGCACGACTTATACAAGTCGGCAATTTGTCGGTTTCGATCGATAGCCTGGGGCTTCAGCGGATGTTCGAAGCGCATGGCGCCGTGCGAAGCGCAATGATTGCCAAACACCTTGAGACAGGCCATAGCACCGGCGTCGGGTTCATAGAAATGGAATCGGACGAAGGCGGTACGGCGGCAATCGCCGCACTGAACCATCGGGAACACGATGGCCGCGTACTTTCGGTCTGCTGGAACGAAAGCACGAAGAACCAGGCCGCGGATTCTCAGCAGATGTTCGGTCCCATGAACATGATGGGCGAAGAGATCACTGAAAAAGAACGCAACCAGCAATAGGAGGAAAAAATGGAATCGCAGTTGTCCGGACCTCACCAGAAGATTTACCAGCGCGTATTCCAACACCCGATGCCGCATAACCTCCAGTGGCGGGAGGTGTGGTCGATGCTGGGGGCGATACCTGATGCGCAAGCCGTCGAGGACGACAAGGGAACTCTGAAGGTGGCGCGGAATGGGCAAACGCTGGTTTTGCATCGCGCTCGCGGCAAGGATTTGGCCGACAAGAGGGAATTGATGCAGGTGCGTCACTTCCTGGAGCGGTCCGGGACCCCCGCGCCGCCGCCGGCAATGGCCGGCACGCATCTCCTGGTGGTCATCGATCATCGCGAGGCGCGGATATACAGCACGGAATTGCACGGATCGATCCCGCATCGGATCGCTCCATACGACCCATTCGGCTTCGGCCGGGCCCTGCATTACAACCAGGACGATTCGAACGGGCAGCGGAAACCGGAGCGGAAGAGTTTTTACGAAGCGGTGGCCAAGACGCTGCAAGGCGCCCGACAGATTTTGATGTTCGGCGTCGCCACGGGCGCCAGCAGCGCCATGGAGCAGTTGCTGGCCGACCTGAAGCTCAATCACCAGGACATCGCCAAGCGAGTGGTCGGCTCGATGGTGGTGGACGAGCACCATCTGACCGAGGACCAGTTGCTGGCCAAGGCGCGGGAGATGTTTGTCGCGGGGTGAACCGATCGCGGGCAGCTACCCGTCCGGAAAGCACGTCTCCTGAACGACTGGACCTTGACATTTACGCAAATCGCGTGAATAATTACGCAATATGCGAAAACTCCGGTCACTCGACGCGCTCTTGCCGAAGACCCGCCAAGGTATCCTGGCAGCCGCGCTGGCGCAGCCCGAGAAGGCGTGGTACGTCTCGGAGTTGGCACGCCGGATGAAGGTGCCTTCCTCCAGCCTGCAACGCGAACTGCAAAACCTCGCTGACGCCGGCATACTCAAGACCCGCCGGCAAGGGAGGATGGTCTATTACCAGGCCAATGCGGATTCACCGCTCTTTCGCGACCTCCGCGGCTTGTTGCTGAAAACGGCCGGGCTGGTGGATGTCCTGGCCGACACGTTGAAACCGCTGGCTGGTAAACTGCGGATAGTTTTCGTTTACGGCTCAATTGCCAGCGGCAACGAGCAGAGCGACAGCGACATCGACCTGATGGTGCTCGGCACGATTTCACCGGCGGAGCTTGCGCTACCGCTACGCCATGCGCGGGGGGTGCTCGGCCGAGCGATCAATCCCACCGTCTATACCCCGGCGGAATTCGACAAGAAGCGGGCGGCGAAAGATCATTTCCTGGCGCGGGTGTTGGACAAGCCCAAGCTGTTTGTGTTAGGCAATAGGAATGAGTTGGACAAGGTTGCTGGCTGAGAAGCGCGTAACCCGCGTCCGACCGAGCAAGGCGGAGTTGGATAATCTGCGCTCGATCGTGACCCGCAGTCTCAGGGACGTGACGGCAGCGGGTCTCTCGGCCGATGCACGCTTCATCATGGCATACGATGCCGCCCGGACGCTGTCCTTGATTATCGTCCGCGCGGCGGGGTACCGCCCCCGATCGGTCGGCGGGCATTACAACACTTTCGTGGCTTTGGAGGCGGCCGACCCAGCCTTCGCGGCATTGTCAGCATATTTCGACGGGTGCCGGATGAAACGCAACGATTGCGAATACGATTTCGCCGGCGGCGTAAGCACCACCGATGCTGACGGTCTGCTCAAGACGGTGCGGCAGTTCGCGATTGACGCCGAGACGTGGGTGAAATCGCATCATCCAGGTTTGGCCTGAACAATCCGCTCTTATGGCCCGATCAGCGGGGCTGAAGGATCACTTTCAGGCCGTGCTCGGGCCGCAGGGTGAATGTTGCGTCGGGCTCGACGGGGTGATCGGAAACGAGTTGTATGCGATAGCGCTGAAGGATCGTGGCCAGGACCAGGGGGCCTTCGATCAGGGCGAATTGCATGCCGATGCAGATGCGCGGGCCGCCGCCGAAGGGAAAGTAGGCGAAACGGTGCCGATTGATGGCCGAGGAGGGCAGGAATCGTTCGGGGTTGAAGCGCTCGGGGTCGGGCCAAAAATCAGGGTGGCGGTGGGTCACCCACTGGCAGAGGATGATGATCGCTTTTTTCGGGATGGGGAAGCCGTCAATTTCATCGGCGGAGATGGACTCGCGAAGCTCGCCCCAGCCGGGGGGATAGAGCCGCATGGCCTCCTCGAAGACCGCTTTGATCAGAGGAAGGCGTGGCAGGTCGTCGATGGTCGGGCTGCGTCCTTGCAATTGGCCGTGGATTTCATCGTACACGTCATTTTGGATATCGGGATGTTTCCCCAGCAGATACCACGTCCACGACAACGCCGCTCCGATGTTTTCGTGCCCGGCGGTCAATAGCGTGAGCACCTCATCCATGAGTTGCCGCTGGGGCATGCCTTTGCCGGTCTGCTCGTCGCGGGCATTGAGGAGCATCGTCAGCAGATCGCGAGGGGCGTCGGGATTAACGCGGCGAGCCGCGATCAGCTCCCGCACGGCGTGGTCGAGCACCTGCTTGGCCTGGGCGAAGGAACGGTTGGATTTTGTGGGAAACCAGTTGGGAACCAGTTGCAGGGAATTCAGGCGATCGCTGATATGGGCGAAGGCGGTGCGGTACGCCTTGCCGATGGCGTCGGCGTCGCCGGAGATGTCGGCGCTGAAGAGCGTGGTGCTGGCGATGCGCAAGCCGAGCTTCATCATGCCGTGGGCCATGTCGATGGGTTGACCCGCATCCGCCTCGTGTTGACGGACGAAGTCCTCGGCGGCTTGGACCATGAGGGGGCTTAGCAGGGCCAGGTACTGGCTGTGGAACGCGGGCTGGGCGAGTTGCCGCTGGCTCCGCCAGGATTCGCCCTCGTTGGTAAAAAGCCCATTGCCGACCAGCAGGCCGACGCTGTTATAGAAGATGTCGGGTTTGCGGTAGTTCTGGTGTCGCTTGTGAAGGACATGCTCGACGGCGTCGGGGTGGGTGAGCACATAACAATGGAAGCCGGGGATGACGCGGAGGCGAACGTAATCGCCGTAGTCGTGCCGGGCCTGGGTGTACAGCCCGAGCGGATCGCGTCGCATCTGGTGAAGGCAACCCCCGAGCCAATGCCCGCGCGGTCCTGGAAACGTCTTACCGGCCGGCGGATGGAGCGGGTTGGCTGGTTTGTCCATCGTCGGCACGGCAAATCCTCAATCAATGACGTGCCGGGGAGTCAACTGCTGGCTTGCAGGAACTTGACGATTTCGCGGGCTTCGGGACCGGTCAGGTTTGCGCGCAGGCGCATGTGGTGCACGATAACTTCCCACTGGGCGGCGCTGAATTCTTCCGGCGGACGGCCGTTGTGACAACGCGTGCAGTTCTCAGACCAGAGTTGCACGCCCGATTTTTTGGGCGGCGGGCCGAACAGGGCGAAACCGCCGGATGGGGCCGCGGGGGCGACGCTTTGGGCGGCGGGAGGATTCGCACTCTGGTCTGAATTGCAGCCGTACAGCACCATGCCTGCCAGGACACCGCCAAAGACGAGAACGGCAAGGAACTTGGTTTTGATATTCAGCATGGGGGCTCCACTTCAAAGTCCGATACCGACTTGAAAAATAAAGTCGTTCTGATCCTGGGCGACCTGCCGCTGATCGATTTCGTAGGCGGATTTGACGACGCAATAGGGAGTAACCCAATAGTCGATGCCGAAGGTCCAGCGTGATTCGTGCTCACCGCCGGGGGAAGCGATCGGGGTTTGCAGGCTGTCGAATCGGCAGAGGAATTCGAGATTGCGGAGGATTTTGTTGTCAACCTCGGTGGGACGAAAGCCCAAGGAGACGTAACCACCCTGGCGGTAATTGTTGAAGGTGAGCGGACCGAAGCCGAGGGCGCCGGTGGGATCGTAGGTCACTGGAGTGAGGCTGGACCAAATCCATTCTCCGGCGAAATCGAACTGGCCGCTGAGAGCTTTGACGATCGGCTTGAAGTGGAAATCAACCGCCTGCATGAACGCGTGAACGTTAGGGAAGCCGTCGGGATTCGGCATGGAATACTGAAGCGAATAGCCCATTTCCATGTCGTAGAAGGGAAGGAACCCGATGCGTCCGCCGACGGCCTTGTTGCCGTTCAGGTCCGTGTAATCGTTGAAATTGAGTTGCCCGGCGGCGTTCGAATCATCGGTGATGAGATTGGGCCCGTTGGCCACGTAGACATCGTATGTCCAGCGGGTGGTTCCCGATGGAATGGCGCCCTTGGCGAAGGCGCCGACTTCCGAAATCGGCGCAATGGCATCGAAGGCGAGGGGATCATCGGGGAATTTGTCGATCCACGGGGGATCAAAGTGATTGTGATACTGGCCAAACGGCACGGCGAACAATCCGGCGCCGATCGTGAGATAATCGCAGACGTCGTAGGAAATGTCCGCCAGATTGACGGTCAGGGTGGAGGTTTCCGAGTTGATATCAGCGCCGCCGATGCCCAAATCGAAGGCCGCTTCGATCAGGAAATGCGAGTCGGTCGGCTGCCAGAGGATCAGCGGGCTGACATCGGCGAAGAACGTGGAATCGGACTTTACTTGTGCGTTGTAACCGAAATTGGCGTCGCCGGCGATCACCAGACCCTCCAGGCCGGGACGTTCCTTATCGACCGCGTCCTGAATCTCCTTCAACTGCTTGTCGTAGTCCTGGGCGTCCTGATCGGCGGTGCTGGCCTGCTCGGTCTGCTGCTTTTTGAGGTCCGCCAGTTCCTGCTTCATCTCGGCATTGTCTTTCTTCAATTCCTCGAACTCCTTGCGGCTGACGGGCTGCTGATCGTTGGCGTTGTCCTGCCCCCAAGCCGGCGAGAGGAGGAACAGACCCACGACACAAATACCGAGAAGGACTTTGTACATGGTTGCTCCTTCGCCTATTGGCCGTTGGCCGGTTGTGTGGCGGGCTGGGTGCTTGGCGGCGGCGCCAACGTGCGAACGTAGTTGATGACGTTCCACCGATCCTCCTCGGGAATGAGCTGTTCAAAGGTCGGCATCGGTTTTCGCCCGGTGGTGATTTTCCAATAGAGGGCGCCGTCGGTTTGGCCGGCGACGTTGGGATCGGAAAGGTCTTTTGGCCTGGGGTTGAGGTCCTTGGCGGAAGGGCCATCGCCTTTGCCTGCATCGCCGTGACACTTCAGGCACTGTGCAACGTACACGGCCTTGCCGGCGGCGATGGATTTGTCGTCGGGAGCAATGGGATTTTTCTTTCGCGCCGCGCGGGCCGGCGCCACCCACGGGGGGCTGGCGGCATCGTCAGCCATCATGACCAGCGATGGAAACACCGTCACCAAAAGAAAAACGGCCAATAGAATGGATACCCATCGGGCGGAAGTGGTCTGTTTCATTGCTGTCCAGCGCTTCGTATGGCCAAGATCCGACTGACGACGAAGAGGTAGCTTAACCAAACCCCCGCGAGGAGGACAAAAATGCTCAGCATCAGCGCCAGCGGCGCGTTAGGCGCCCACAACGCGCGGGGAAACGCGTCGGCGGGGGCGGGCTGGATATCGGCTGGAAAGGCCGCCGAAAGGGAAATCGAGGAATATTGCGGCGGCGTGGCGATTCGCACGATCACGTGAAGCATTCCGTCGGGCGCCCCCGGCAAGTCGGTCGGGAATGCCACGGCGGACGTGCCGTCATCAAGGGTGGTATCCTGGCCGATGGGTAGGTTTCCAAACGTTCGCTGGACGAAATATTGCAGGTTGACGTTTTCGATCGGTTTGCCGTTGAGGGTGACCAGAGCGTGGACCATTTTCTTGCCGTCTTCAACGTCGATGGTAACGGCAATGGCGGGCCGGGAGGTTTGAGCAAAGGCTTGCCATGGCGACAGGAGCAGGACCCACGTGATGAAGGGGATTGGCTTCATGCCGCGCCCTCCGCGGCAGCGCCGGGAATGGCGGAGACCGCCACGGGCCGGGGCCACTTGGTCTGATCCACTTCCCAGATCGAGATGATGGGGAAGACCTTGGAAAACAGGATGAACATGAGAAGGAAGGCGGCAAACCCACCGGCGGTGATGGACCATTCGACCCAAGTGGGAACGTAGACAAGGTGGGCGCCTTCGCGCGCCGGCATGAAGGGGGAGGCGAGGGTGGGAATGACAATGATGTAGCGCTTCAGCCACATGCCGACGTTAACGAAAACCGCCGCGACGGCGATGCCGGCGATGGTGCGGCCCATCGGCGTGACCAGCATCAGGAGGGGCAGAACCAGCCCGATGAAGATCATCGCCCAGAACTGGATCGCGTAATGGCCGCTGATCATTTTTTCCAAAAGCGGGCGTTCGGCGCCTTCGCCGGTATAGGCCGCGCCAACGTGCTCGTTGATGACGAAATAGGAGTAAGCCAGGCCGAAGACGAGCATCAGCTTTGCAAGCTTGCGGAGATGATCGACGGGGATAAGCGCCTGAAGGCGGAGGAAATATCTGAACAGGACAATGGCGGTGATGACGGCGGCGACGCCGGAATAGAGTGCGCCGATGACGAAATCCGGACCGATGATGGTGGAATGCCATCCGGGGCGCAGGGTCATGCCGAACAGCCAGGCGGTCACGGTATGGATTGAGACGGCGACCGGGAGGATGACAATGGCCATGACGGAAACGGCGCGATCGAGTTGGCGGTGCTGGTCGGCGGTGCCGGTCCACCGCATCGCCAGCGCGCGGTAAAGTTTTTTCCGCCAGGGAGAAAGGCCGGGAGCGTCGCGCAGGATGGCCAGGTCCGGAATCATCGGGACGTAGAGATAGAGAAAGCTTCCGGCGAGATAGCTGGTCAAAGAGAGCACGTCCCAGAGGATGGGGCTTTGCAGCCGGCCGTACAGGATGACATGCAGGAACCGATCGGGCCGGCCCATGTCGATGATGATCATCGGTCCGGCGACGAGGAGGGAGAAAACGGTGATGGCCTCGGCCAAGCGCGAGATGGGATGCCGCCAATGTGCGTTGGAAAGGCGCAACATGGCGGAAATGAGGCTTCCGGCCATGCTGATGCCGATGAAAAAAACGAAATTGACGATGTAGACGCCCCAGGAGAAGTAATCGCTCATGGCGGTGGCCGACAAGCCGATGCGGAGTTGGTGGACGTAAGCAACGACGGCCCAGGCAACAACCAAACCCAATCCGATGACGAGGAACTTGTGGGCAAAGCCGGGCGGCCCGAACGTCGCCAGCATGTCCGCCTCGACGGTGTGCGATTGCGATTTGGCGTCGCTCATGGAGGAACCTCAGTCCTTGGTCGGCGGGCTTGGCGGGGCGTACATGCGATTCTTGGGCGGGAGGTAATAAACGCGCGGCTTGGTTCCCAATTCCTCCATCTGCCGGTATCCGCTGCGGTCGAGCAACAACTTCGACAGGCGCTGGGTCTCGCCCTGCGAGTTGGTCACCGCATCTTCGTTCTCGTCGCCGTAATACATTGCCCCCATCGGGCAACCACTGACGCAGGAAGGGAGCATGCCCATCTCGGCCATGTCGGGACAGAAGTCGCATTTTTCGACGGTTCCGATGCGGCGCGGAAATCCATGCTCGGGCGAGTAACCCTTTGCCACGGCCTCGGGCGGATTTTGCGGCGGGCCCCAGTTGAAGCTGCGGGCGCCGTACGGACAGGCGGCCATGCAGAACCGGCAACCGATGCACCGCACATTGTCGATCAACACCACGCCGTCGGAACGCTTGAACGTCGCATCCACCGGGCAAACCTTGGTGCAGGGCGGGTTGTCGCAGTGATAGCACGGCTGGGGGAAGAAATACGGGGCGGTCTTCTCCGAATCCTGCATGCGCAAAACCTTGATCCATTGCCGGTCGGGGGGAATGAAGTGCATCTTCCCGCAGGCCCTGATGCAGGAGCCGCATCCGTCACACTTGGCCAGATCGATGACCATGATCCATCGGCGGCCGGGCACGCCTTGGCGAGCGGAGTCCGGCGACATCGGCATGGGCGCGCCGGTGCGGGCGTCCACGACTTGATGGTCGGGGGTGAGGGCGGGAACGGCCGGGCCGGAGGGAACTTGGTTGTCGGCGGCGGCGCGGGCGCACCGGCAGGCGATTTCGCCGGCAGCGGCGGCGCCCAGAACAGTCAGGCTGTGTCGCAGAAATTGTCGTCGATTGGAGTCCATACCTTTGATGAAGGAAATATCCGACTTCGGACGGGATAAAGGAATCGGGTTTTCCCCGCCTAATCATGTAGGGGAATTAGCTGACAAATGGCGTTCAGCGAAAATCGCGCGGGATACAGCGAAGGAAAGAAAGAAGCCACACGGATAAGTTCCGTGTGGCTTTGAAATTTCAGTTAATCGCGACCGCGATGGGTCAAGCATGACGGCGACGCCGAAGCACGGCTAAGCTGCCTAGCCCCAACAGGCTGAGAGAGGTGGGCTCGGGAACTGGCGTGTAGGTATAGGTAACTGTATCCGTGCCAGCGTACTGGTAACCGCCGCCGTAATAAAGGCCTCCGACGGCGTCGGATCCGCCATCATTGCCGTCACCGGTTGCGGTATAGGTGAAGGCGGCGGTGCCGGCACCTTGGAATGTACCCAGGTCAGGCGCGGGGACGCTGGAAATCAAGTCCGCGGGAAGCGGAGTTCCTGGATAATCGTTTATGCCGGGGTTGGCGATCCCGTTCTGCACCAGCACCGTGAAATCGGTTTGTCCAGAGTTTCCGTAAGGATCGGTCCACACCGCGGGATTTGGCACGAAAACAACTTGGTTAGTCACGGGGTTTGTGGCTAAGGTCGTGCAAAAGGCGTAGATGAACGGCTGCGCCGTCGCAGAAGAGTTGTAGACCGCGGCATCAGGGGTAAGTTGGGCATTGAGGGAGATGGTAGCGGAGGTGAGAGTGCCCAAGGCAGGATTAAATAACGGAATCTGTGCGGTAAAAGAGGAGCCTCCGCTGAATGAGGCGCTGGTATCGGAAATGACGTCTGCCGATGCCGCCTGGACCAACGAGCCACATGCCGCTGCGCACGCTGCGCCAATGAGCAAGTTTTTAAGAGCTTTCATTTTCTCCCTTTCCTCCGCCGTTTCGGGCTGTTTGAAATTCTTTTCGCCTTGTTCTGAATCCCACTTAGCGCAACAGATCTGAAGGGGTTCAAGAGCAAATTGCGATGATAGACCATATTTTTGCCCGGTCAAGTTATTTTTTCTTTAAAAGCGGATTTGCGGTCATAAATTAGGACAAAAAGCTTATTGGAAGGCTCTGTCTCGATCCGCAATCAGGTGAAAATCAGATGGCGATTGATTGCCCGCCTGAGCGTTTTGCTCGCAAGGCGGTCGAATTTCCGTGATTTCTCCAAATGGGGTCGCTATATTTAAGCGAATCTGGTCGCAAAACGAATCGGTCTGGAGTCGGGAAAAATGAAAATTCCAATCGCGTCGGCGCTGATCGCCGCGGCGGCAGGCGTGGCGCGGGGTCAAGTCTGGGACGGGCTTGGACAAAACGCGCAGCATACCGCCCTGTCGGCGATTGCATCGCAGCCGTTGCAGGCGGTTCATTGGGAAACGCCGGTGGACCTGTATCCGCAATATGCGTCCAGCGGCGATTTGTACATTCACTACGGCTCGCCGGTGATCACCACGGACAACACGGTGATCGTGCCGGTCAAAACCGGATGGACCCAGGGATTCGAACTGAACGCGTACAACGGCGCGACCGGAAGCCTTTTGTGGAGTCAAAGCACGGATTACACGTTGCCGGCCAGCGGCTACAGTTGGACGCCGCCGTACTCTCCGTCGATTTCGGGAAACACGTTGTATTACGCCGGAGACGGCGGAACCATTTACGAGCGCGGGTCGCTGGACAGCGGCGGCTCGGTGACGCCGACCCAGGTGCCGTTTTACGGTTCGCTGGCGACGTATGAGGCCAGCGCCGCCGCGTACAACGCCGACGTCGCCATTAGCACCCCGATCACCACGGATGCCAAGGGAGACGTTTATTTTGGCTATCAGACCAACGGCTCGGCGCCGGGAGGATTGACCAGCGGAATCGCGCGGATCAGCGCCAGCGGAGTCGGCACATTTTTCGAGGCAAGCCAGTTACAGGCGGGCGGGGTATCGGCGGGAATGAACCAGGTGGCGATGAATTGCGCTCCCGCGCTCAGCAACGACGGAACCTCGGTTTACGTGGCGATGAGCACGGGGAACTTCGGGTCGGGCCGGCTGGTGGAACTGAATGCGACCACGCTGGCGCCCGAGGCGAGCGTGGAATTGATGGATCCCAAGACCGGCAATCCCGCGCTGTTGCCGAACGATGGCACCGCATCGCCCCTGGTCGGGCCGGACGGCGACGTCTACATGGGCGTCTTTGACGATTACGGCACCAGCCGGGGATGGATGGAGCATTACTCGGCGAACTTGTCGATGACCAAGCCGGCTGGGGGATTCGGCTGGGACGACACGGCATCCATCGTGCCCGCTTCGATGGTGCCATCGTATCACGGCGCCTCCAGCTATCTGATCATGACGAAGTACAACAACTACGCCGATCCGGGCACCGGCGGCAATGGCCAGAACATGCTGGCCATCCTCGATCCCAACGCAACCGAAACGGACACTCGCTACAACTCCTACGGCGCCGGCGGGGCAACCATCATGCAGACGGTCGAGACGATTCTGGGGCCAACTCCCGACGCCGATTTCGACACTGAATATCCCGGAGCCGTCCATGAATGGTGCGATAATTCGGCCGTCGTTGACCCGGCGACGGATTCGGTCCTGGTCAACAGCGAAGACGGCAACCTGTACCGATGGAACCTGCTGTCCAACACCCTGACCGAAACCGTCAACATCACCAACGGACTGGGCGAGGCGTACACCCCCACGGAGATCGGACCCGACGGCACGGTGTACGCGATCAACAACGCGACGCTGTGGGCGGTAGGCGCAAGCTCGGCATCAACGGTCTACTCAACCTGGTCGGCGGCGGGCGGCGGAAGCTGGGGCGGAAGCAATTGGAGCGCCGCCGTCCCCACGAACGCCGGGGACGTGGCAACGTTTGACTCCACGATCACCAGCGCCAGCGTCGTTCAGCTCAACGCCAATTGGACCGTGGGGACCGTCAATTTCTATAGCGGTTTTTCGTACACGATCGCGCAGGGCTCGGGCGGGACTTTGACGCTCAACAACGGAAGCTCCAGCGCCCAAATCAACGATCTTTACGGCAGTCACACGATTTCCGCGCCGGTTTGGCTCGCTTCCAACACGACCATAGCGGTCGGGCAATCGGGAAACGTCCTGACGATCTCGGGGAACATCGGGGGCGGCGGCGGCATCACGCTGGCCGCGACCGCCACCGCACTCAGCGCCGGAACGGTGGTGCTGAGCGGCGTCAACAGTTACGGCGGCGGAACGACGGTGACGGGCGGCACGCTCATCGTCGGCGCCAGCGCCGCATTGCCCAACGGCAATGTCGCGATCACCGGCGGCACGCTGCAATTGGGGGCAGGTACGGGCCTGGCACAAATGACCTCGCTGTCCATGAGCGGCGCCGGCACGCTCGACGTGGACAACAACCACCTCATCATCACGTACGGTTCCTCCGATCCGATTGCGACGATCGCCGAGTACATCAAATCCGGCTACAACCTCGGCAACTGGAACGGACCGGGCATCATTTCCACGGCGGCGCAAACGACGACCAATGGCCCGCATTACGGCGTCGGCTACGCCGACGGGGCGGACGGCGTCGTCGCCGGCCTGACGTCGGGCCAGATCGAAGTGATGTATACCTTGCTGGGCGACGCCAACCTGGACGGCCTGGTGAACGGCTCGGACTTCAACATCCTGGCGGCCAACTTCAACCAGAGCGTCACCGGCTGGGACCAGTGCGATTTCAACTACGGCGGCGTGGTCAACAGCGCCGATTTCCTCGACCTGTTGGAGAACTTCAACCAGGGGGTGAGCGGCGCGGCCACGGCCGGGGACTTTGCGGCGTTGGACGCCTTCGCGGCGGCCAACGGCATCAGCTTGGCGGTGGTTCCCGAACCGATGTGCGCGGGGATGATGGCAATGGCCGGATTGGGGATGCTGCGTCGTCGGCGAAGGGCGTAGCGGCCATGGAGCTCGCTTACTGGCGCTGGTGCGCACGCAGTACAAATTTCGGGTGCAAGCTTCCCTTTCCTCCTTGCTTCCTTCGCGGTTTATCTGTCACTTAGTTCCATGAACTCGCCGGCGATGTTCAAATACGGATTGCCGCGAGGACACGAAGACGTTGCGGTCAAGATAACCGTCTTACCGGGCCAGGCCTGGATCAATTCCAGCACGTTCCCTCCCAATGCGTCAAGCAGTTTTCCCCTTTTTCATCTGTCGCAATGAACAAGTGATCCGTCGCATTTTGTGCGACAAAAATTTCAAAAATGGCGAAAGGTTAAGGCAATTCCCGTTGTGCGTTCACGGGGCGGCAGTCTATATATCAGGATATGGCATCGGGGAGGGATGGACGCTTTGGAGGGCTTTAAATGTCGCGAAAGACCGGTATTCTGGCGCTTTCCATTTCGACTTTTTTCGTAAGCCGCGCCTCGGCGGTGGACTGGACGTACGCCCCCCAGGGCGGCGAGGCCACGGAACTCACCGGTGGATACGGCGCCGTGGCAAACCCCTCGAACGGAAGCGTCTATAACGACGGCTACGGCGACTATAGCTATCCCGTCATCCTCGACTCCGGCTCCAGCGGTTTCCTGATGAGCGAAACCGTCACTGACGAATTCAACGTCCCCCTCCAACCCGGACAAACCTATACCGAGACCGGCATCGGCGGTTCCGAAGTCGAAAATGTCACGCAGCCTCTGAAAGCCTATTACGCGCCGGCTAGCGATGCTGATCCCGACAATACTTCCACCATGACAGCGTACGGCACCTACGCGTTCGAGTCGCGCCAGAATGATCCGTTTGAGGGATTCGTCTATTTCGACATCATTGGTACGCCGATCATTCAAAACCAAGTCATGGTGGTCAATCCCAACCAATCCTACAACGTGGTTCAGGACACGCTCGGTTTTCTGACCGCCGAAACCATGTTGCAGTCCACCGCGCCCGTTTTGCCGACCAAGGGTCTCTATCACGTGCCGGTTACCTGGACCAACTTCGTCAGTGGTACTCCCGTTCCCAGTGAAGGCCTTAATCCCGTCGTAAACGGCGTCACGGCGCGCGGCCCCAGCAATACCGACGTTGCCAACAACTGGCTTTTCGACTCCGGCGCGCAATTCACGATCATCAGCCCCACCTACGCGACACAGTTGGGGATTAACCAAAGCGACCCGATCACAACCATTCAGGGCGAGGGCGTCGGCGGATCGATTGTGAACTTTGACGAGTTCCAGATCACCGACATCGCCCTTCCCCTGAGCAACGGCGATCGACTGGTGTTTCACGATCCGGACGTCTACGTTCCGGAGGGAACGACGCTTCCGGCCGGGCTTACCGGTGTTCTGGGGGAAAACCTCTGGATGCAATCCACCGACGAGATCGACCCGGACACGGGTCTGCCCATCGACACCTATGCGCCCCTCTTCTCCGAGTGGTATCTTAACGGCCCCGGAAGCCAACTGGTCCTTTACGATCCCAACAGCAGCTACATCGCCACCCCCCCCACCTCACTCACCTGGAACAACGCTAGCGGTACAGGTGACGGGCGAACGTGGGATGTCGCCGGCAACCAAAACTGGAACAACGGCACCGTCGCAACGGTCTACACCGACGGCAGCAATGTCATCTTCAACGGCAGCAACAACGGCAACTATGCCGTCACGCTGAACAGCACCGTCAGCCCCGGTTCGGTGACCGTCAACAACAGTGCCGGTAATTACACCATCGTCGGAACTGGCAGCATCGCCGGCTCCGGCTCTCTCACCAAAATGGGAAGCGGCACCCTCACACTTTCGACCGTCAATACCTACAGCGGCGGAACGAACGTCAACGCCGGCACATTGATCGTGGGAGTCAATGGCGCGTTGCCCAACAGCAGTGTCAGTATTACTGGCGGAACGCTGGAACTAGGTGCCAGCACCGGCCTTTTCCAAATTGCTTCTGCTTCGCTGTCGATCAGCGGCAGTGGCCAGTTGGACGTGAACAATAACGAAATCATCATCAATTACGGCACTGGTCCTGATCCGATCGCGACAATCGCCGCGTACATCAAAGCCGGCTACAATAACGGCAACTGGAATGGTCCCGGCATCATTTCCTCGGCGGCACGAAAGCCTACCAATAGCCTTTTTTATGGTCTGGGTTATGCCGACGGGAATGACTATGTCGTCAAGGGCCTGCCTCCTGGAGAAATCGAAATGAAGTACACGCTCTTGGGCGACGCCAATCTTGACGGTCTGGTGAACGCTGCGGACTTCAACATCATAGCGGCGAATTTTAATCAGAGCGTCACCGGCTGGGACGAGGGCGACTTCAATTATGACGGCCTGGTCAACGCCGCCGACTTCAACGAGTTGGCGGCGAACTTCAACCAGGGCGACAGCGGCGCGGCGTTGGCCGGCGACTTTGCGGCGCTGGACGCCTTCGCGGTCGCCAACGGATTGTCCTTGCCGACGTCCAGTGTGCCGGAGCCGGCGTGCACGGGGATGATGGCAATCGCCGGATTGGGAATGCTGCAACGGCGGCGAAGGTCATATCGGCTGGCAGCGATTCAATAGCTGTGCGGGCCGATCTGCACGCGGCGGCGGAAAGTCCAATAGACCGTCAGCGTGTAGGTCAGCACCAACGGCATCCCCAGACAGGCAATCACGAACATGATTCGCAACGTCTTGTCACTCGAGGCGGCGCGATAGACGGAAAGGCTGTTGGCGGGGTTGTTTCGCGCAGCCACGAGGTTGGGCCATAGGGCGATGCCGAAGAGCGCCACCAGCGCGACGATGGCGACGCAGCTCGAGGCGAAGGCCTGGCCGGGCTTGTCGGCGAAAACGGTTCGCGGAATGTTGGCGACGGCCAGGACGTTGACGACGACGATTGCCGCGGCCCACGGCCAACGCTGGAAATTCTGCGTCGCGCCGTGAACGGCGCCGAGCGTGAAGATCGTGGTCAACAGGTAGGCCACCAGGAACATGCCCCAGGTGTGCCACACCCACCGGCCGACGCGCTGGTGAAGCTCTCCGTGGGGGACCTTGAGGTAAAGATAGAGCGCGCCGTGCATGGCGAACATGGCGACGGTGAGCAATCCGACGAGGATCGGATAGGGGCCGATCTCGTCCCAAAAGGTTCCGAGGAACACGCCGCGGTCGTTCAGTGGAATGCCGATCATCGCGTTTCCGACGGCCACGCCGAATAACAGGGATGCCAGGAGGCTGGAAGCGAAGAAGGCGAAATCCCAGGCGCGGCGCCAGCGTGGCGAGGAGCTTTTGCCGCGGAACTCGATGGCGGTGGCGCGGAAGATCAGGGCGGAGAGCAGGAGCATGAAGGCGGTATAGAAGGCGGAAAAAGTGGTGGCGTAAGCCTCGGGGAAGGCGGCGAAGAGCGCCCCGCCGAAGGTCACGAGCCACACTTCGTTGCCGTCCCAGATGGGGCCGATGGCGTTGAGGAACACGCGGCGCTGCTGGTCGTCGCGCGCCAGCGGGTGGAGGATTCCCACGCCCAGGTCAAAGCCGTCCAGCACGGCGTAGCCGGCCAGCAGAACACCCAGAAGAACGAACCATATCGCGTGGAAGTCCATGAAAGTGAGTCCGAATCAATCCGGCGATTCATCCTTCGCCTCGCTGAGCGAAGCGCGGTGGTCCACCAACTTGCCGACCGTCAAAGCCAGCGACTGGCCCGCGGTTCGTTCGGCCGGCGAGCGCGGTTGGGGCCCCTTGTGAATCTTGTCGTTCAGCACCGCCAGCCAGACCAGCAGCAGGAGACCATAAATCAAGGAGAACATGGCGATGGAGCCGATGACCTGGCCGCTGCTGACCGATTCCGAAACTGCGTCGCGGGTGAGGAGGCCTTCGGCGGTTCGGTATTGGATAAGCCCGTGGGAATCGAGCAGGAGATTTCCCGCCGCGTCGCGCTGGAGGCCGGGATAAACCACCCAGGGTTGTCGTCCGACCTCGGCGGCCGCCCAGCCGAGCTCGTTGGCGGCGACGGCCAGAAGGACGCAGGGGACGAAGACGCAAAGCAGCCAGCGTTTTTCAAACAGGGTCCCGCGCCACCGCAGGAAGGAAGCGAGCAGGGTCAGCGCGATGAAGAACATTCCGATGGCGACCATGGCGTGATAGGTCAGGAATGCGGCGGCCACGGGCGGCCAATAGTCGCGGGGGACCCGGTCCAATCCGATCACCGGCGCATGACGGTCGCCGTGGAGGAGAAAACCGAGCAATCCTGGAATCGCGACTTCGCCGCGCGTTGTCTTGGCCTGGACGTCGGGCCAGCCGACGAGGCTTAGATCGCCGGGTTTGGTTTGGAATTGTCCTTCGAACGCGGCGAGTTTGGCGGGCTGCTGGCGGGCGACCATCCGGGCGTTGGCGTCGCCGGAGAGGAGTTGCGCCAGGCTGAACACCGTTGCCAGGAGCAGCGCGCCGGAAAACGAGCGGCGTGCGAATTCCTCATGGCGCTTGCGCAGCAGGTAATAGGCGGAGATGCTCATCACGAAGAAGGCGCCCAAGACGAACGCGCCGATGAGGGTGTGAACGAGGCGGTCGACGAACGAGGGATTGAAGACGATGGCGTGGAAATCGACCATTTCGGCGCGCATGACGGGATGGCCCAATGCGTCGAACCAGGGTTTGCCGTCGCGCATCATTTGAACGATGCGGTTGCCGGCCGGGGTTTGCTGCCAACTGTTGGCGACGATGATCCAGACGGCGGAGAACATGGAGCCGAGGGAGACCATGAGCGTGGCGAAGAAATGGAATTTGGGGCCGACCTTGTCCCATCCGAAGACCAGGACGGCGAGGAAGCCGGATTCCAGGAAGAAGGCGAAGATTCCTTCCGCCGCCAGGGCCGAGCCGAAGACATCGCCCACGAAGCGCGAATACGCCGCCCAATTCGTGCCGAACTGGAATTCCATGACGATCCCGGTGGCCACGCCCATGGCGAAGGTCACGGCGAACAATTGGGTCCAGAATCTGGCGGCTGTCTCATAGATCAAGTCCTTGGTCCAGAGAAAGCGCGCTTCCAGATAGGCCATGACCACGCCCATCCCGATGGTCAGCGGCGGGAAGAGATAGTGGAACATGATCGTCAGCGCGAATTGCAGACGAGATAATGTGACAACGTCGGTGGGCATCGATTAACGCATTTTACATGCGAGGACTCCGCGGCAAAATGCCCCAGGGATGGCCATCCCTGGGCTTTGGATTGCAGTCAGGCGTAGCTGTGAAGGCCGACGAGGAGGAAGTTTACGCCGATCCAGTTGAACAACATGATCCAGAATCCGACGAAGCCGAATAACGCGGTCCACCAGGCCTTGTCCGCCGTCACCACGCGCACGTGGACGGCAACCAAATACACCATCCACGTCACCAGCGCGAAAGTCTCCTTCGGGTCCCATCCCCACGGGCGACCCCAACTCTGATCGGCCCAGATGGCGCCGAGAATGATCCCCGCGCCGAGCATCCAGAACGCCAGTTGCAGGACCACCAAATTGCACATGTCCAGCGTGGCCAGGAAAGATCCCTGCGAAAGGCCCGCGGCGGCGCCGCCGAAGTAATACCACACCAGCCACCACGAGCTGAGCAAAAATGCCATGCCGATGAGGGAATAGCTGGCGGTGACCATGGTGACGTGGATATAGAGCCAATAGCTCATGAGGATTCCCTGGACCTGGCCGATTTCGCCGCCGATCTGGCGATCGGTGACGTAGGGGGCGGCGAAGATGGCGACGAGGCAGAGCATGCCGACGAAGCTGGCGGCGGCGCCGAAGAATCCGCGGGATTTGCGGAGTTCCAGTCCGAGTCCGACGACGGCGCCAAACCAGGCGGAGCACATGACGCTTTCAAATTCGTTCTTGATGGGCGGAAAGATTCCGCCCACGAGCCACCAGCGTATGCCGATCCCGGTGGAATGGACGAGCAATCCGATCAGCATGAAACCAATCGCCCAGGGGCGGAGTTTGGTCACGCCGGCCTGGGCGGACAAAAGGAACATCACGAACGCCGCGAAATAGAAGACCGCGCCCGGGATGGTCAGCATGGTTAAGCGGTTGTAGAGCACTTCCGCGGCCCGCTTGGCGTGGGAGGGATAGGCCTGGGAGTTGACCTGCTCGAGCAAATCCGCCAGATTTTTGGCGCTCTGGTTGACCAGAGGCGCGTCGCGGTCGTCCCAACCGCGCAAGAGTCTTCCCGTGGCCGTGAAGATATCGGACAGAACGGCTTGCTTGTTCTGGTACCCATCCGGGCCGGGCGGGGCGATGGTTCCATGCTGTTTGAGGACGTCAACCAGGTCGGGGACGTCGCCGATCATCTCCGTGGGCCGATGCCAAAGGCCGTCCCCGCCGGTTGGGGCGGGGGGCACGATCTCGGCGGGGATGAAGTCGCGCTCGTCCTGGCAGATGTCGCGCATGGCGGTCATGGCCATTATCACCTGATCGATCGCCTTGCTCTTGGTGAGGCTGTCGGCCTGCACGCGCGCGAGCAGCGCCTGCACCTCGGGACGCTCCAAAAACGCCAGGGAAACGGTTCCCTCCTTGACAATTCGCTCCTTCTCGGCCGCGTCGATGGACCGCAAGTTCCCGAATTCCTGTCTTAAGGGGACATTCAAGATTTTGACGACGTTCCGGGTGACGTACTGGTCGGGATGGAACGACATGTCCAGCAGGGTGTAGACCGATTCATGGCCGTCGAGCCTTTCATGCCCGGTGATCTGCCAGATTGCCTGGCGGGCGAAGGTGTCGAGGGTTTTCATGGTCTGGTTATGCTGGACTGCGGCCATCGCCAGGGGGGAAAGATCGACCTGGCTGGCGAAGTCCTGGGCATGGGCGTTTGCGCCGAAGGCGAGCAATCCTGAAAGAATCACCGCGAAGGAGCGAAGGAGCGAAGCTACGCGAAGGGGCTCTTGCGGGATTGCATCTGAAAATGTCGCGGAGGGATTGTTACGCATTTGCCTAACTCACAGGGGATTGCAAGGAAAAAGATTGCTCGCCTTTTCTTGCCGCCCGCGCCAGGGCCCCCGCCTTCATCCGGCGGATCACGATCGGCTTGACGTAGAACGCATATAAAAGTCCCAGGACAATCATGACGCATCCGGTCAGCATCACCAACACCCCCGGCCGATTCCCGACGCCGATGGTGGACGACTGTCCATCCGGATCATAACCGGCCTGGAAGAAAATCCAGTTGCCATGCTGATAATAAATCGGGCTGTTGAGGCTGGCGACGTCGGTTTCGGAATGGCCGTCGGCATCGGTCAATTCCAGGGTGGAGCGAAAGTCGCGGAATAAGGCGTTGCCCGTGGGCAGGCCGCCGGGATAGGGGACAAGATCGAATCTTTTGAGCGTCAGCGCCGCGGGCATCGGCCGGCAGACAAACCCCAATTGCAACTGTAGCGCCGCCGACGAGCCGGGGATGCGGACGACGCCCATGGTCCACGGGATCATCGGTTCGAGGACCATGGGGTCTGGGGCGGCGTACAAATCGCAGGGGACGGGCACGTCTTCGGACCAGTCCCCGCATTTCACCCGCGCCACCACCACCTGCTTGGCGCCGGATTCGCCCTCGTCCTTGTTCTGCAACTGGGGCGGTGTCGGCAGGACGTGGGCGACCACCTTGAAATGATCCCTTCGCCGGAGGGTCCCCGTGACCGGCTGGCCATCGAGCGAAAGCGCAATTTCACCCCCGCCGGTCAAATCCCTGATTTCGGCGGCGGAAGAAAAAGTCGCGTGAACGTCGATCAGCGCCTTGTCCGTGGTCAGCAGAACGTGCTTGTCATCGCTGGCGGTGGGCAACAGCGCCGCGGGATCGGTCACGACAAAACCCAACGCCAAATTCCCGTCGATCGGGTTTTTCTGGCGGTTTCCCTTTACCATCGGCGGCGTGGTGGCCGGGTCCATCTTGAAATCGGTCTGGAGCGTGCGGCCGGCCAAGATCATCCTCCAAAATTCCGTCCCGCGCTGGGGCATAACGTGAAGCGTCAACGCCTGCACAAGCTCGTGCGTCCCGAACATCGGAAACGCCGGATTGTAGGATTCCACCGCAACGCGATATTCGCCGTGCGCCAGCTCCACGGCTTTGCCGATGCCCAACTCCAATTTCTCAACCGGCCGGCCGGGCAACGCGGCGGTCAATTCGAACAACCGGTCGGCCGATGCGCGGATCGCCTCCAGCGACGAATCGGAAACCTGGCGATATTCCAATTCCGTCGAACCGAAAAACTGGTGCGAAGCCGTCGGGTCGGTCGCCCGCAGCATGATCGGCGGCCGATCCGGGATCGCCAGCTCCACGCCGACCTCGTTGGACCCCGGATCGTCCAAAACCTCCTCCTCGACATCGGCATAGGAATAAAACCCGACGACGTCCACCGTCACCGGCTGCGAGAGCCCCAGCCAGGTGGAAAGCTCGTTGGATGAATCGGACTGCAAACCAATCGGGGTGAAACTGGAGATCCCCGCCAGGCGGGGCGAGCGCAATCGTCCGGGGTCGTGGAGCTGGTCATAGGACCCAAACCGCGGCAACGACGGCAGCGGATGCATGCCGTACATCTCGCCTTTCAATACTCGCGCGTAGAGCGCCCGCTCGCCGGAATCGTAGAACACGTTGACGACGTGGCCGACGGGAATCAGCGTCCTGCCCTCGACCTTGAGGTGGTAATAAAGCGACGCGCCGGTAATCAAAATGATGATCCCCGAATGAATGCACCAAACCCCGTATCGCGGAGGGGTCAGCGGAATGCGGTTCAAGGTCACGGTTGCCAGGGTCAGGCACAACGACAACATCAAGAGCTTCAACGGCCAGGCGTCGAAGAACTCCAGTTCGTTCATCTCAAAGTATTCCCGCACCGCGGGCATTCCGGAGCCGACAGCGATATAGAGGGCAATCAGCACCATCAGCGCGATCCCGAAGACCACGTTGTTCAGGGTGTACCGAAAGAGAATTCGCAGGGCGCTGGTCACGATTGAATAGAGGAGCGGCGATTCTAGCAGCCCCCGGCCATTCCAGCCTCCCCTGCTTCCTGCCCGCGTCACGGGATTCAGCCCAAGCCACAATTTTTTGATTTTTCCCTTTGACATACGGATTTTGTTAGGTATTATTTACCCTAACAGACGCCAATCAAGGAGCAACGGAATGCTGACGGTGCGATACATCGAGAAGTTATGGGACGCCCGGAAATACTCGCGGCTTCTGGAGGAGTTGATCGCCCCCCGGGTCGAGGCGGCGGCGGCTGGGGAGTTGGGGGATACGCCGGCCGCGGCGGCGGCGGCGCTGGCGCTGGTTCGGCTGGATGAACTGCATCAGCCGCAAGCGTCACTGTGTCCCCGGCTCATCCGGACGCTCGTCGCCCTCCAGGAAACCGATGGGGGCTGGGGCGACGTGGCAACGACCGCACTTTGTCTCCGCGCCCTTTGCCTCCAAAACGGCCAAGGGCAGGCCATCGAACGCGGATTGGCCTATCTAGCCACGCTCCAACAGCCGGCCGGAATCTGGCCCAAAATCCCCATCCGCCGGATGCCCGAAGACGCCCTGGTCTCCGCATTCGTGCTGGCTCAATTGGCGGACAACGAACGATTCCGGGATGCCATCCGCTTCGACGCGGCGTTGGCGTGGTTCGAGTCGCATCGCTGGAGCCTCGACCAGGGCGCCCAGTCCATCTGGGACCACGCTCGGCTTCGCATCCCTGCGGTTGCCACAACCCCCGCCGGAGCGGAGGCGAGTTGGTCTTGAACAATACAAAACCAAGGAGGGTAAATGGGCATAGGACTCATGGCGTGGTAAAATCTCATCACTGTTGAAATACCGGGAGGTCATCAAACTTCTCGAGGCCAATGGTTGGCGCTTTGACCGCATGGGACGGGGCGGCCATATGATCTATCGCCATCCCACGCGCCAAGGCCCGGTTGTCGTGGCAGGCGGCGGTAAGCTGAACAGGGATGTGCCCAAGGGAACCGAGAACGCCATCCGGCGACAGGCCGGGCTGAAATGAGGATGCTCATGAAATTCGTCTACATTATCGAACGGGCCGACGACGGAAGTTACTCTGCCTACGTCCCGGACTTGCCCGGCTGCACTACCTGCGCCGATAGCGTCGACGAAATCCGTCGAAACATCAAAGACGCCGTCGATTCCTACCTCGACTCCCTTCGTGAACACAACGAACCGATTCCAACACCCAGTTCAGTCGTCGAGACCATTGAGGCGGCGTAGCAGTCATTGGTCATTCGTCATTTGTCATTCGGATTTGATTCGTCATTCTGGTTTCGGATTTCGGGTTTGATTCCGTAGTAGGTGCGGGCAAAGCGCTTCAGTTCCGGCGCATCGCGCCATACGACGGCGTCCTTCGGCATGCCGGCCAGCCAGGCTTGGTCGATCGACTGGGTTGGATCGCTCGTGTCCACGTCAAAAACGGTTTTGTAATTCAGGCGCGACATCGGAATCTGATACCAGAACGCGCACGCGTCGCCCACCAGGTCAACGGATTGGCCGTCGGCCAATTGCCGGATGTCCAGCAATCGAAATCCCTCGAGGTTTTCGCGTCCGATCAGGGTTGCCTTCTCGTGGTCAATTTTCAGATAGGGGCCCATTTTGTTGACGAGCATAACGGCGGAAAAGACGGCCATCGCCAATCCGGCGGCGGCACACAACGGCAGCCATGATCGAGCTTCGATCTGCGCGAGCATTAATGCAATGATGGGAATTGCCGTCACCATGAACCTGCTCTGCAAGTGCGTGAAACAGATCCAAAATGCGATCTGGAAGACGAGCATGATCCCCAGGCCAAGCATCGCGCGATTGCGGAGGCCCAGCGCCAACGCGCCGATCCCAAGAGGGAACAGGAGGTATCCGTATCTCCAATCCCAAAGTATTTCGCTCCACAGCGCCCGGAGGCGGCCGGCGGGCGAGCGGTGGTCCTTGTCCGGCAAATAAGCCTGCCGCCATCGTTCGACCTGGACCGGGCTGAAATGCGCTTTGCCCAGGACGTTCATTGCTTCGGGAAAGACGGGATTCCCGGTCCATTTCCAATCCCGAATCAACCAGGGTGAAAGGGCTAAAACCCCGGCCAGAAGATAGCAAGCCAAATGCGCGAGGTTCAGACGTGGCCGCAGGGTGAGCGCGCTTTTGATCATCGCGGCCAGCGGTATGCCGACAAAAACCGGGGGGGCGACGGATAATTTCGTGCCGGCGGCGAAGCCGGCGAATATTCCGGCGATGAGGAATTCCCGGCAGGTCTGGGCGCGAATCGCCCATCCGATCGCCAGGGTCGCGAAGAGAAGCGTTCCCCCTTCGTTGTAGGCCACGGGCGCAAGCAATCCCGTCCACGGCGTCGCCGCCACCAGCAAGGCGGCAACCGTTCCGCGCTTTCCGGCCCCGGCCAATGCATAGACCGCGCCGGCGG